>Ga0182016_10002622_pt1 | contig 20948 bp, 20 predicted proteins | sample 712S2MmetaG_FD_120491 | JGI IMG/M metagenome (GOLD analysis project Ga0182016, IMG submission 120491) | Permafrost microbial communities from Stordalen Mire, Sweden - 712S2M metaG | ecosystem: Environmental > Terrestrial > Soil > Wetlands > Permafrost | place: Sweden: Stordalen | collected... | reverse complement strand
GCGCCGGTACGTTCCGGAGAACCCCGAGTGTTTATCACCCGGGGTTCTTCACGTCCCGCCGGCCACGGCCCGATTCCCATATGCGCTCGACGCGATATAACCCGCGAGTAAGTCATCGACGCTTACGGTGACGTCCGGCACGCCGAGGATGCGGCACGCCTCGTCGATGATCGCGATGCCGGCGGGCAAGATGTCGGCGCGTTGCGGGCGGATGAACGGCAGTGCCTTGCGCTCTTCGAGGTCACGCGAGAGCAGTGTTTCGAGCAACTCGGCGCGATCGGCCGCGGTCATCGTCACGCCGTCGCGAAGCGGGCCGGCCGCAACCATCGCTGCGGCGGTGAAGGCCGAGCCGCCGACGACGACGATTCGTTTCGGAGCGGGTGCCGTTGCGAACGGCGCGAGAATAGCCGCCGCATCGGCGCGAGCTTCGGCCAGGACGCGTGCGCGTTCGGCCGGTGAAAGCGCGACGCCGCCGAGCAATGCCGGATGGCGCTCCGCGAGACGGACTGCGCCGACCTCGGCTGAGCGCGTGAAGGCCACGGACCCCGTACGGCGGGCTCGCGCGGGAACATCTACGGCGAGTTCGGTGCTACCGCCGCCACTATCGATCACCGCGATCAGTTCGTCGCCGCTCATATTCTGCGTTGCGCCGAGAAACGAGTACGTCGCTTCTTCGTCGCCGGAAAGGATGTGCGGCTCCGCCCGAACGAGTGCGCGGACGGCGCCGGTGAAGTCCGCGCCGTCGGCAGCGCGCCGCATCGCGCTCGTGGCGATGCAGGCTACGGCGGCGCCGTGGTCGCGCGCTATTTGGATGTAGTCCGCGATCGCGGCGAGCGTGCGTTCGCGGGCAGCGGGATCGAGCCGGCCCGCGTGCTGCAAGCCGGTACCGAGCCGCGTTCCGCGCGACTCGGCCACGAGCGGCGTCGTCCCGTCGAGGACGAGCAGCCGGGTGGAGTTCGTCCCGATCGAGATGAGCGCGCGAACGCTCAACCCTAGTAGCGCTTGGCTTCGGTTGCCTCGCGGGTTTTGCCGATCGTTTCGAGCGAACGGTCGTGCGCGCGGAGCGCGATGCCGACGTAGAGCGTGTCGATGATCGTTAGCTGAGCGATGCGGCTCGAACTGGCGCTGCTGCGAAACGCGGTTTGCTTGGCCGCGGTGTACAGCCGGATGTCCGACACCTTGGTGATCGGCGAGGTCGAGCGGTGCGTGATGCAGATCGTCGTCGCGCCGTTGCTCCTCGCGCGGTCGAGCGCGTCGGTCACGTCGCGGCTGGCGCCGGTGTGCGAGATGCCGAGCGCAACGTCGCCCTTGCCGAGCAGCGCCGAGGACATCGCCATCATGTCACCGTCGGAGAGGGCAACGGCGACCATGCCGAGTTTGAGGAACTTGTGGTAGGCGTCGATCGCCAGCGGATCGCTGCCGCCGACGCCGTAGACGTCGACCCGCCGTGCGCTCGCCAGCGCCGCGACGGCACGTTCGAGGTCGGCGTCGTCGAGCACTTCGATCGTATCGCGCAGCGCTTGCGCGTTCGCTTGGAAGACTTTGTTCTTGATCGTGGTGAGGTCGTCGCCCGGCTCAACCTCGGCGTAGATGTCGGCCGTGGGCTCGACCAGATCGCGCGCCAGCACGATCTTGAATTCTTGATAGCCCTTGTAGCCGATCTTCTGACACAGCCGCACGACCGTGGATTCGCTCGTATTCGTGCGCTCCGCGAGCTCGGTGACGGTCAAATAGATTAGTTCGTCAGGGTGTTTAAGGATGAAATCGGCAACCCGCTGCTCTGCGGCTCGTAGCGTGGCATAAGCGCCTTCGATACGAACGAAGCAACCGGGGACTTTAACGGCATCAACGCGCGAGGTGTTCACCCTACGCCTCTTTCGCGCTACGGCGCCGAGTCGCCTCGAAAATGCTTGGCCCGCGTGCGTTTCCGAAACAAATGACGCTCGAGGGGCGGGGGTCCGTCGCCGGGCGCCCAGGACTCGGTCTGCTTCAAATAGGCGGCAATTTGGGCCTCAAAGCCGGGGTCTTCGACAACAGTCGTAGTCGAGGTCGGGACAATTGGCTCATCGACGCGCGTCGTTGCTAGCCGAACGGAGCGCCCGTCGAGATCGAACGGCAACGTCGTTTTCGTACCTAGCGCGCGCGTGTAGCTGGCGCGATTCTTGTTTACGTCGACCAGCGGGACCGAGACCAGCCGCCCGTCCTCGAGGCGCACCGCGGCGCCGAGGGCGTGGACGTTGATGACGCTGCCGCGGACGCGCTCGCTCACGGGTCCCCGGTAGCGCCGTCGTGCCGCTTGAGGTAGATGATCGCCTCATGGTCGCCGACCATGTGCAGCCGGTCGTGGATCTCCGGGATCGCCCCGTTCGGATCGCTCAGCCGCTGAATCTGGCGGAGTTGCTCGTCGCGCTTTTGTTCGAGTGCCGTGACGTCGCTCTCGACCTCATGCACCTGTTGAATGTAGGCGACGTTGCGCTCGATGATGCGCGCGTACTGCACGCCGATGAGGACAGCGAACGTTCCGGCGATGGCGGTAATGCCCAACCGCGCCATGAAACGCAGTAGCGGCGACTTCACGCCGGCGAACCGATTCGGCGAAATTTATCATACCGGCGCGCACGCAGCTCGCCGGGTGGGATGGTCGCCAGACGCGCCAAGGCGCCGTCGATTGCAGACAAGACGGAATCAATGGTACCACGTGAGTCACGGTGTGCACCACCCAGGGGTTCCGGCACGATCTCATCGACGATCCCGAAGCCCAGCAAATCCTCGCTGGTAAGCCGCAGCCGCGATGCCGCTTCTTCCGCCTTACCGGCGTCGCCCCACAGAATCGCAGCGCAGCCCTCGGGCGATGCCACCGAGTAGACCGAATGCTCCAGCATCGTGACGTGATCGGCCAACGCCAGCGCCAGCGCGCCGCCGCTGCCGCCCTCACCGATCACCGTCGCCACGATCGGGACCGAAACTTCAGCGAACGCCGCGATCGATTGAGCGATCGCCTCCGATTGCGCCCGTTCTTCCGAAACGATGCCCGGATCGGCGCCCGACGTATCGACGAACGTTATCACCGGCAAGCCCAGGTGATCGGCGAGACGCACCAGCCGCTGCACTTTCCGATAGCCCTCGGGGCGCGGCATGCCGAAGTTGCGGTGCACCTTTTCTTTGGTGTCGGCGCCTTTGTCTTGCGCGATCGCAACGACGCGCCGTCCGCGCAATTTCGCGAAGCCGCCGATGATCGCGGGATCGTCGCCGAAGTGGCGGTCGCCGTGCAGCTCGTCGAACTGATCGAGCGCGGCGATGTACGCCGATCCGAGCGGACGTTTCGGATGACGCGCCATGTTGACGCGCTGCCACGGCGTGAGGTGTCCGAAGATATCGAGTTGGATCTGCGCGTACTTTTCTTCGAGCGCGCGGATCTCAGACGTGAGATCGACGGGCTGATCGGCGGCATGCGCTTTGAGATCGGCGATGCGCCCTTCGAGTTCGAGTAGGCCTCTTTCGCGTTCGACGATCGCGTTCATGATGTCGTCGCCGCCGGCGCGGGCGCATGACCGTTTACGGCGGGTGCGGGTACGTTGCGGCGCGCGCCGCTGCCGTAATCGAGGAGACGGATGAGCAACTCGCGCAAGCCGGCGCGCTCGACGACCATATCGATCGCGCCGTGTTCGAGTAGAAATTCGGCGGTCTGAAAATTCTCGGGCAGCTTCTGGCGGATCGTTTGCTCGATCACGCGCCGGCCGGCGAAACCGATCGATGCGCGCGCTTCGGAAACGATGACGTCGGTTTGAAATGCAAACGACGCGGATACGCCACCCGTCGTCGGATCGGTAAGCACCGTGATCGCGTAGCCGCCATCATCGCGAAAACGCTGTAAGGCAACGGTCGTTTTAGCCATTTGCATCAACGCCAGCATGCCTTCTTCCATGCGCGCGCCGCCGGATGCCGTGCAGACGACCACCGGCAACTTGCGTTCGCGCGCACCTTCGAACAAGCGCGCAAGGCGTTCGCCCACAACCGTGCCCATCGTGCCGCCGCGAAAATTGAAGTCCATGACGCCGAGCGCTAGCGGCGAGCTGCCGATCGACGCGAAGCCGCAAACGATGCCTTCGGTAAGTTTGGATTTCTCGCGATCGCGTTCGAGCTTTTGCGGATACGACGTTTTGTCGGTCCAGCCGAGCGGATCGCCGGGAACGACGTCCGCGCCGATCTCGACGAAGTCCGCATCGACGAGCATCGCGATCCGATCGAACGCGTGCATGCGGAAGTGATGCTTGCACGTCGTGCAGACGAAGAGATTCTTCGCGAGATCGGGCCGATAGAGCATCGTCGCGCATTTCGGACACTTCGTCCACTGCGCGGCATCTTCGAGTGCCTGCTGCGGCCCGCGCCGGATGCGCAGCCACTCGGGAATCACGGGCGTCCCAAAAAGCGGCCGCGATAAATGCGGCCGAGCTGGCGCAGGTAATTGAAAATTTCACCTTGATTGAGCTTCGACGTGCCCGCGATGCGGTCGGTGAACACATACGGCACTTCGAGCGCGCGACCGTAGTGCGCTTTGGCAATCACTTCGAGGCCGATCTTGAAACCGATCGGATCGAGTTCGACGCCTTCGAGGGCGCGCCGCCGAACGAGAAAAAAGCCCGACGTGATGTCGCGCACCGACGTCAGGGGCTTCGCAAGCGCGATCGCTACGAGCGAGGTGATCTTGCGATGCAGCGGCCAGTTCTCGATGCCGCCGCCGGGAACGTAGCGCGAACCGATCGCCAAACCGTATTCGCCGCTCGCGAGTGCCGCAACCATCGCCGGCAACGCGTTGACGTCGTGCGAAAAGTCGGCGTCCATCGCGCCGACGGCATCCGAGTCGGGCCGGGCAAACTTCCAGCCGTCGATCACGCCCGACGATAAGCCCATCTTGCCGGGACGGTGCAAGCAGCGGACCGGATAGGTTGCCGCCAGACCATCGACGATGGCCCCCGTTCCGTCAGGCGAGTTGTCATCGACGACGATGATCTCGCCGTCGAGCCGGTGCGCTTTGAAGACCTCGGCGAGCGAAACGATCAGACGCTCGATGCCCCCCGCTTCGTTGTACGTCGGAACGACGATCGAGAACTTGAGCGCGTTAGCGGCGGGGGTAGACGTCGATGCCATCGTGGTCATGCCAGCTTGCGAACCGTGGGAAAGCGTTCTTCGTTGAACGCGGGCAAGCTCTCATACTCGCGCGGATCGGACTGGATCAACGTCACGCCCCGGTCATCGACGCTGCCGATTTCAATCGCGGGAACGGCAACATCGCCGCGGGAGACCCAGCCGACGACGACCCACTCAACGGAGCGCGCGGTGCCTTCAGCGTACAGACCGCGCACGTCACCGACGCGTTTTTCACCGCAAAATACCGGGGTTCCAAGGTCGAGCGTCTCCAAGGTACGTGCCATCAGCACGCGTCCTTCGACAAAGATCGCAAGCGAACCCCCGGAAGTGGCGCTGCACGAGCACGCCGTTCGCGCGCAAAGCGCCGGCCGAAGTCGTGCCGAACACGTCGGGCGATGAAATGGGCAGCCCTCAGCGCGGCGTCTATTGGCTGCGGTTTCTTGGCGCAATGGGCGCACGTTCCGGCGGCATGGTTGATTGCACCGCTGATCGTCTCGATTGTTGCAGCGCTCAAAGGTATCGACCTGCGGTTACCGCGCTGGTCGCTGGCCGCGCCGCAAGGCGTCATCGGCGTTACTATCGCGCAAGCGTTCACGTTACCGGTCATTGACGAGGTCGTGCATGAGTGGGCGCCGATCCTCATCGTCGTCGTTGCAACCGTCGTCGCCGCCGGCACGGCGAGCTGGCTGCTCGCGAAGTATAGCCCGATCTCTGCGGCAACAGCGGCGTGGGGTTCGTCACCCGGCGCGGCCGTTACCATGATCGCGCTCTCGGCGGATTACGGGGCCGACGCGCGGATCGTAGCGTTCATGCAGTATCTGCGCGTAACGTTCGTCGTTCTGACCGCATCGTTTGTCACGCACCTGGTAACGCAGCACAGCACTACGCCGTCGCCGAACGCACCGGGAACGACCGCGTTCACGCTTCTTCCGTTTCTCGCAACGCTAGCGTTTGCCGTCGCCGCCGCGTTTGCCGGACGGTACTCGAAAGTGCCGGGCGGCCAGTTTCTCTTTCCGCTCGTCGGCGGCTCCGCGCTCCACGTGAGCGGCCTGCTGCCGATCAACGTCACCTGGTGGCTCCTCGATGCGGCGTATCTCACGGTTGGCTGGACGATCGGCCTCTCGTACACGCGGGAAATATTGTTGTTCGTTGCACGCGTGTTGCCGACGCTGCTGCTCTCGACGTTCGTCTTGCTCGGTATGTGCGCGCTGGCAGGCGTGCTGCTGGTCGTGCTCATCCACGTCGACCCGCTCACCGCCTATCTCGCCACGACACCGGGCGGCCTGGACTCCGTCTCGATCATCGCGCTCGGCAGCGGCAGCAACGTCGCGCTCGTGCTGGCGATTCAGATGCTGCGCCTATTTGCAGTCGTAGCCAGCGGCCCGCCGCTAGCCAAATTCATCGGCCGCATCGCCTAATCTCTCTGAAAAACCTACAACTCGCCGCGGGCGTAGGCGAACGCCGCGAGTACGACCAGCGCGACGGTTTCGGTGCGTAGGATGCGCGTGCCGAGCGAGATGGCCACCGCACCGGCGGCGATGGCGCGCTCGACTTCGTGCGATGAAAAGCCGCCCTCGGGGCCGATCACGAACAGCGCCGACGCGATGTGCGGCGCATCGGCCTCAAACGTCGCGCGCAACGGCTGCACGTCGGCCAGCTCCCACGGAATATAGACGCGGTCGTAGGACGGGAACGTCGCGAGCAGTTCATCCCACGAGGCGATCGCTGCGACGGTCGGGATGACGCTGCGGCCGCACTGCTGCGCGGCGGTTTTTGCGAGCCGCTGCCAACGCTCGATCTTGTGATCGCCCGTGCGTTCTCCGACCACGCGGTCGGAGCGCAGCGGAACGATCGCGGCCGCGCCGAGCTCCGTCGCCTTCTCGATGATCAGGTCCATCTTCTGACCCTTGGGAATCGCCTGCGCGATCGCCAGCCGCACGGCCGATTCGCGCACGCCGCGTTCGATACGCTCGTCGAGCGTCGCGACCACCGCACCGCCGCTAACGTCGATCGATGCGGAAAACGCGCTGCCCGCCGAGTCGACGACCTGCACGCGGTCGCCCGTGCGGCCTCGCAGCACCGTGGCGATCTTACGCGCATCGTCCGCGGCAAACGCGACGCTCTCGCCGAGCACGTGCACGCCTTCGACGAAGAAGCGATCGCGCAGCGACGCCATCGTTATTCGGCTTTAAACGCTTCTTTGACGCGATCGAAGAACGAACGGTCGCCGTCTTCGTCGGCATTCGCGCCGGCGTACTCTTCGAGCAATTCGCGCTCGCGCTTACCCAGCTTCAGCGGAACCGCGATGCGCACGGTGACGAGGTGATCGCCGCGCACGCCGCCGCGAACCGCCGGCATACCGTGGCCGCGCAAGCGAAACTGCGATCCGGTTTGCGTGCCCGCCGGAACGTTGATCGTATGTTCGCCATCGAGCGCGGTCACGCGAATCTCGCCGCCGAGTGCTGCGGTTGGAAAGGCGATCGGCACCTCGGCGAACACGTTGAGCCCATCGCGCTTGAAGAGATCGTGTTTGCGCACCGAGAGGTACACGTAGAGATCGCCGTCGGGTCCGTTGCGCACGCCGGCTTCGCCGCTGCCGCTCAACCGGATGCGGCTGCCGTCATCCACGCCGGCCGGAATCTTGACGGTCAGCGTCTTGTCTTGCTCGACGCGTCCGCGTCCGCGGCAAGCGTGACACGGTTGCTGCACGACTTGCCCGTCGCCGTTGCACTTGCCGCAGGTGGTCTGCGTGACGAACTGGCCGAGCGGCGTTTGCCGCACTTGGCGCGCGATACCGGTGGCGCCACAGCGGTCGCAGGGCACGACCAGCGTGCCGGGTTCGGCGCCGGTGCCTTTACACGTTGCGCACGACGCGAGGTGGCGGAACGAAATCTCGCGCTGCGTGCCGGCGAATGCTTCCTCGAGCGTGATCTCGACGTCGTAGCGCAGGTCGCTGCCGCGCTGCGGACCGTTGCTGCGCGCCGCACCCCCGCCCGCGCGCTGCTGCCCGAAGAACATGTCGAAGATGTCGCCGAAGCCCTCGGCCGCAAATCCGCCGAAGCCCGCCGCTTGATCGCCGGCGTGGCCGAAACGATCGTAATTCGCGCGCTTCTGCGGGTCGGAGAGCACTTCGTAGGCTTCGTTGATTTCCTTGAAGTGATTCTCGGCCGCCGCTTTATCGGTCGCGACGTCGGGATGATACTTGCGCGCGAGCTGGCGATAGGCTTTCTTGATGTCAGCTTCGGGCGACGTTCGCGGCACGCCGAGAACTTCGTAATAGTCGGTCGGCACAGGCTATCGAATTTCTACGTTGTCGAGATACGTTCCGAGCGATTGCGCGGTGCCGGCAGCGAGCGACATCAGGCGCCCATACGGCATGCGGCGCGGCCCGAGGATCGCGAGTAATCCCACGCCGCGATCGCCGAAGCGATACGGCACCGTGACGACGCTGCACTCGGCCATCTCGTCGGCGCCGAGTTCCGCACCGATGTGCACCACGGGCGTGTTCGTGGGGTGCGCGAGGTCGTCGGCGATGAGATCGTAGAGCACCTTTTGTTCTTCGACAATTCGGAGGATCGAGCGCAGCTTGCGCAAGTCGTGAAATTCGGGCTGGTCGAGCAAGTTCTGCGCACCGGAGGCGGAGATCTGCGGATCGGTTCGGCGCGCGTTGCGGAACGCCGTTTGCAACGCTCGCCGGATATCCGGCGCAACCGCGATCGTATCGCACACGCGATCGATCGCCGCGGGCGCGATGTCTTCCATCACCTTACCGCCGAGCACGGCGTTGAGCGCGTTGGAGAGATGCGTCAGCTGGTCGGCCTCAACATCGATCTTCCATTCAACCAATTCTTGCGCGGCGACGCCCATCGACGTGACGATCACGATCAGGCTCGTGCGAGCCGAGAGCCACAACAGCTGGACGTGTTTGAAAGCGTGCGTATCGCGTGAGGGCGCGATGGCGATCGCAACGTTGCGCGAAAGTCCCGATAGCAGGCGCGTGGCCTGATCGATAACGCCGTCGAGTTCGCGGCTCGCTTCGCGGAACTGATCGCGAATGCGGCGGGCGTCGATCTCTTCGAGAGGCTCCGGATGCATCAGGTGGTCGACAAACGTGCGGTAGCCCGTATCGGAGGGGATGCGACCGGCCGAGGTGTGCGGCTGCACGAGGTACCCAAGCGTCTCAAGTTCGGCCATCTCGTTGCGGATCGTCGCCGAGCTCACGCCGAGGTTGTACTTCTGCGTAAGCGTCACGGACCCGACCGGCTCTGCCGTGTTGATGTACTCGTACACCACGGTGGCCAGGATGAAGGCTTTCCTTTTATCGAGTTCGGGTCTATCGTTCATTATTTTAGCAGCCAGCACCGGAGAGTGCTAAGTCAACGCCCAGGCTACCACGCCGAGCGGAATGGGTCAAGCCAGCCCGGCCAGATGACGGCGATGCGCGATCGTGATGTATTCCGAAATAACCAGCCCATGAAACACGATGTTCCCGAGCAGCGCCTCCCAGAGCGGCGTGTAGCTGATCACGTGCAGCACCGGTACGGTCACGTCTTCGGCGATGAAATACATGAAGAAGCCATAGCAGATGCCGCACAACACCGAAGTGGGAGCCGTCCAGCTGGGCTTGAACCGCGATGCGATGTTGGCATAGAAAATACCGAAGACCGCAGCCGATAGGAAGTGGAGGAACAGGCCGAAGAGCAGCGCGACGAGCGGCAAGCTCTCCATCCGGCTGCCGAAGATCCCGACGGAGAAGCGGACGAAGTATTCTCCGAGGACCGGTTCGTGGACGATCGCCACACCGACAAAGAGAAAGAACAACGCCGATACCAGGCCGGCAATAAGCCCGCCATAGAGTCCGTCCGACCAACGTACCATGGCGGTCAGACTTCGCGACCGAAAGGGCATCGCCTCGGCGAAACAAAGCCCTATGCCATGACGACCCCCGCGCAACCCGAAGCCATCGAAGCCCTCCTCAAGGAAGGCCGCCGCTTTCCGCCGCCGCCGGCGTTCGCCGCCCAGGCCAACGCCAAGCCCGGCATCTATGAGGAAGCCGCCGACGCCGAGGCCTGGTGGACGGGCTGGGCGCGCAAGCTCGAGTGGAGCAAACCATTCACCCAGGGCCTGGTGTGGAACGAGCCGTTCGCCACGTGGTTTGCCGACGGCGAACTCAACGCATCGGTCAACGCGCTCGACCGTCACGTGCGCAACGGGCTCGCCTCGCGCGTTGCCTACTATTATGAGGGCGAGCCCGGCGACCGCTGGACCGTCACGTACGGCGAACTGCTCGATGCGGTGTGCCGCTTCGCGAACGGCTTACGCAAACTCGGCGTAAAAAAAGGCGACCGCGTCGCGATCTACATGCCGATGATCGTCGAGCTGCCGATTGCGATGCTGGCTTGCGCGCGCATCGGCGCCGCGCACTCGGTGATCTTCGGCGGCTTTGCGCCGGATGCCATCGTCGATCGCGTCAACGATTCAGAATGCGTCGCGCTGATCACCGCCGATCAAGGTTGGCGGCGCGGTAAGAAAGTGCCGCTCAAAGCGAATTGCGACGAAGCCGTCGCGAAGGGCATGCCCTCGCTCAAACACGTGATCGTGGCGAAGCGCGTCGGCGATCCGGTCGACATGGTTGCCGGCCGCGATCACTGGTGGGACGACGTCGTGAAAGATCAGCCATCGACGTGCGAACCCGAACGCATGAACGCCGAAGACTTGCTCTTTCTGCTGTACACGTCGGGAACGACGGCGAAACCGAAGGGCATCAAACACACGACCGGCGGTTACCTCACCGGCGTGACCGCAACGCACAAGCTCGTATTCGATCTCAAAGAAGAGGCCGACGTTTACTGGTGCGCTGCCGACATCGGCTGGGTAACCGGCCATTCCTACATCGTGTACGGCCCGCTGTGCAACGGCGCGAGCAGCGTGCTCTACGAGGGCACGCCGGATTTTCCCGACAAGGATCGCCTCTGGGAGATCGTCGACCGCTACAAGGTCACGATTCTTTACACCGCGCCGACCGCTATTCGCACGTTCATGAAGTGGGGCACGGCGTACGTCGACAAGCATGACATGACGTCGCTGCGGTTGCTGGGTTCCGTCGGCGAACCGATCAATCCCGAAGCGTGGATGTGGTATCACACGCACATCGGCGGCGGACGCTGTCCGGTGGTGGATACGTGGTGGCAAACGGAAACCGGCGCGATCATGATCACGCCGCTGCCCGGCATCACCACGCTCAAACCGGGCTCCGCGACGAAGCCGTTCCCCGGCATCGGCGTGGATATTCTCGACGAGGCCGGCAACAGCGTGCCGCTGGGCGGCGGCGGCTATATCGTGCTCACCAAGCCGTGGCCGGCGATGATGCGCGGCATCTACGGCGATGATGCGCGATATAAGGAAACGTACTGGTCGCGCTTCCCGCACAAGTATCTGGCAGGCGACGGCTGCAATCGCGACATCGACGGCGACTACTGGTTCATGGGGCGCATCGACGATGTGATGAACATCAGCGGCCACCGCATCTCAACGGCGGAAGTGGAATCAGCGCTCGTCGATCACCCCGACGTTGCCGAAGCGGCGGTGGTCGGCAAGAGCGACGACGTCACCGGTCAGGCGATCGCGGCGTTCGTCAGCCTGAAATCGCACGCCAACGGCACGCCCGAACTCGCCGACGAGCTGCGCGACCACGTCTCGCATATCCTCGGCAAGTTCGTGCACCCGAAGTACCTGACGTTCACGCAAGAGCTGCCCAAGACGCGCAGCGGCAAGATCATGCGGCGCTTGCTGCGCGATATTGCCGAAGGGCGGATGCTCGGCGACACGACGACGCTGGCGGATTCAAGCGTGGTCGCGGAGCTGCAGTCGCGCGCCGTCGAGGAAGCGAACAAGGAAGAGTAACGGCGGGTTAGCCGCCGTTGGCGGTCTTCGGCGTCGGAATGACGGCGCCGTTCTCCACGTCGCGTACGCTGATGCCCGGATAGCCGACCTTCTCGTCGGCCGAGGCGGCGTACGCGTCCGCGATAAGATCCCGCAGCATCTTGCCGCCGGCCGCGAGCCGGTCGAGCGTAAAGCTCACCGCGTCGGGCGTGGTTGCGTCGAACGCTCCTGCGCCTTCGAGCTTGTACACCGCCGCTACGTTGCTGTTGGTCGCGGCGAGGTACGTCTCGACGCGCGTCATGATCGGCACCGTCGACGGCACGTACGGGCCGAGGCGCGGCAGCACGGCATCGGCGGTGGCGTGCGCTTCCACAAATCCCGTCTCAAATTTTGCGTGGATTTGGTTCGAGTTCGTGTAGTTCTGCGGATTCGGATACTGACCCCAACCGTTGAAGTGCACGGTAACGTGCAGCGGCTGCGATGAGTCGGCAACGAAATGGCCCCAGTAGCCGATGTCTCGCAGGGTCAGCACTTCGCGCAATTGGCGATCGGTCGCGAAGAACGCGCGGTCGGCGTCGTTTGCGGCATGCTTCTCGCCATATGCGTCGACGCGCCAGATCGCAAAATCTTTGGCCACTTGCTGCCAGCCCTCAACGATCGAATACGGTACGTAGCCGATCGAGTATTCGTCCGGTGCTTCACCGTTCACGACGCGGCCTTTGCGGATCGCGGTATCGTAGGCTTCGCGCGTCGGCGGAAGTTGTGCGAGCGGCAACACGCCGGCGATCGTCCCGTCGTCGTCGAGATCGAGGTAATGACCGGGATCGAGGTCGGCGTCCCACGTCTTGCCGGCGCCCTTGAGGCGATCGGGTTCCGGACCGAGCGTGGTGATTTCGGCGATAGCTGCGGGGGTGCGCACGAACGCCGGCACGGAATCCGGCAAGCTGCGCGCGGCAACGTTATTGATGATGCGGTGGCCGGCTGCACCCCACGCCAGCGCCGGCGCGGGCGCACCGATGGCGATTGCAAGCAGAACGGCGGCGAGCACGGAGATGCGCATCGCGCGCCCTTCGCGGACGGGGCTACGTGTTCCCGATCGCCTCGACCGTAATCTCGGTGAGCCGGCGGACGTTCTGGTACGCGCCGCACGAGCAGTGCATCCAATCCTCGACCATGATGGTCAGCGGCTGCTCGCCCCGGTAAATATAGCGCGCGGCTTGTTCGTCGGCCGAGCAATCGATGGGCCGGCTACAGTGCCAGCAGAGGGTCTGCGGGGCCACGCCGATCGGACGCATGGTTATGCGTTCGATGGTACGTCATCCCACGGGGCATCGAGGCCATTCAATTCGGCGATTCGCGTCGCTGGTGGCAACGCGTCGACGATCGTCGCCCCGTAACGCATACTCAGGGCCCGTCCATCCAATAACGCAATGAGACCTCGGTCACTTTTTGAGCGGATCAGGCGACCGAATCCTTGTTTCAACCGTACGATAGCGCTCGGAATCATGTAGGCTTCGAAGCCCGAGCGCCCGCGTGCCTCGAGCGCCGCGATGCGCGCGGCCACTAGCGGGTCGGCAGGCGAGGGAAACGGCAGCCGATCGATGATCACGCACGAGAGCTGATCGCCCACGACGTCGATGCCTTCCCAAAACGTACCGGTACCGAAGAGCACGGCGTTGGGGGTGGCGCGGAACCAGTCGAGGAGCGCCGACCGCGGCAGATCGCCTTGGAGTTTGGTTGGGAAGGTAAGCCGCTCGGCCAGCAGCGCGTGGACCTCCCGCAGCCGCGCATACGAGGTAAAGAGCACGAATGCGCGGCCCGAGGTGCGATCGAGACACTCTTCGATGATCGGCGCGGCGCGCTGCGCGAAATTCTTGTCTTTGGGATTGAGGTTTGCCGGCGCGATGTAGAGCCGCGCCTGGCGGCGGTAATCGAACGGCGATGGCGCGATCAGTTCTTGCGCGGCATCGACGCCGAGCGTTTCGCGCAAGAACGCAAACGAGCGTCCCTCGGCGAGCGTCGCGCTGGTGAGCACCACGCTCGGCGTGCGCGCAAACAGCGCGGCCCGCAAGAAGTCGGCCACCTCGAACGGCGCCGCGTTGACTTCATAGCGCGCGTCGCGATCGCCGCGTTCGACCCACGCGATCGTGTCGCGCTCGTCGGCCGGGACCGCACCCGACGTTGCTTGTTCCGCGGCCGATTCGATCCGGTCGACGGTTGCGACGTGCGCCGCGATCGCCCGGAGCGCGAGGTCGCGCCGCCGTTCGCTTTCGGCTTCGTTCTCGCTCGGCCGTCGCAACGCCGTCATCCAGTGCCCATGTACCCAATTCTCGAGCCGGTAGAACGATTCGCGAATCGACGGCAGCAACTCGAGGATCTCGTCGTTGGCCGCGACCGGATAGCGCTCGCCGGGAACGCGCGCGAGCACCATCTGCAGGCGCCGCATCGCTTCGTCGATTTCGGCGTCGTACGACGCGGGCACCGTGTAGGTACGGTGCAGCTTGCGCATCATGCGCCCCACGCCGCCGGCCGAGAGCGACGCCGTCATGGCAGCGGTTGCATACTTCTCGCATTGATGCGCTTCATCGAGAATCGCCACGTCGTACGACGGCAAGAGGCTGCCGCCGGCTGCCAGATCGAGGAAGAACAGCGCGTGGTTGACGACCACGATGTCGGCAAAGCGCGCCGCATCGCGCCGCTTGAAGAAATGGCAGTCGGCAAAGCGCGGACAGTACTCACCCACGCAATCGTCGGCGTCGGCGTCGAGCGCTTCCCAATCATCGCCGCGCGGCGTGAACGGCAATTCCGCCCGATCGCCGGTTTCGGTGCGGTCGGCCCACAGCCAGAGCTTCTCCATCGCCGCACTCGGCGCTACGAGACGCTCCGCGCTCATTTTCTCGTACTTTTGCCGGCACAAGTAATGGTTGCGCCCCTTGAGCAACTCGACGCGCGCCGTGATACCGAGTGCGTTCACGACGAGCGGAATGTCTTTGCGCACGAGTTGCTCTTGCAGTGCGATCGTGCCGGTTGAGATGACGACTTTCTTGCCCGAGCGCAACGCCGGCACGAGGTACGCGAGCGACTTGCCCACGCCCGTTCCCGCTTCGACCACCGTGTGCGCGTTTTCCAGAATGCCGCGCTCGATCAGCTGCGCCATCTGGACTTGCCCGGGACGCGCCTCGAACCCCGGCAGCGTATGCGCAATCGGACCCTCCGGGCCGAAGGTTTCTTCGATCGTCATTACGCGTGTGGCGGGTGACTCGGCGGATCGGTAATCGGCGGATGCTCGTGGGTGACGACGCCCGGATCGTAGGGGTCGATGCGCTGCGCGTACGCGGCGCCTTCGTGCGCAACGGCGACGCGTGGGCGCGGCGTGCGAAACAAGATGAAGCCGCACAGCACGCCCACCACGAGGCCGCCGATGTGCGCTTGATACGAGATGTTCGAGCCCGGCAGAAAGCCGATGATCAGGTTGATCACGATGATGCCGGTCGTTTGCTTCATGATGTTCGCGCCGGGTTCACCGAGCTTCGAGCCCGCCACCGCGAGCGCACCGAACAAGCCGAAGATCGCACCGCTCGCGCCGATGGTCAGCACATCGGGCGCGAAGATCACCACCGCAATGCCGCTGCCCACGGCCGAGAGCGTGTAGATGATCGCCATGCGCGGCGTACCGTAAATCATCTCGACAAACTGCCCGACTTGATAGAGCGCGAACATGTTGAACGCGATGTGCATGAGGTCGGCGTGCAAGAACGCCGACGTGAAAATGCGCCACCACTGGCCGGCAACCACATAGGCACCGATCATGCCGCCTTGCATCTCGACTTTGTCGGCGCCGGCAAGTTGCTCGTAAATATAGACGAGCACGTTGGCCGCGACGAGGAGGCGCGTCAGCACGCGCTACGCGCTGCGGAGCGAGGTTTCGCTGGGTTCGACCGAGATGAGGCGGGCGAGTTCGAGCGAGATGGCGTGGCGGCCGCTCGGTCCGCTGAGCGTAACCGGCCCGCCGAGCGGACCGCGCGAGACGATGTCGACCGTGGCGCCGGGCCGGACGCCGATCTCATCGAGGAACCGCAGCATCTCCGGAATGTCCTCGGCCACGTCGACGATCCGGGCGCGATAGCCCGCGTCGACGTCGGCCAGCTTGCGATCGATGCGCTCGGGCTCGCTGAGGTCGGCGGCTGGGATCGGGAGCCCATGCGGGCAGAATTTCGGATCACCGAGGACGGCCACCAGGCGTTCTTCAACCCGGGCGCTGATCGCATGTTCGAGGCGGCACGCTTCTTCATTCACTTCATCCCACGGCATCCCCAAGATGTTCGTGAGGAAACACTCCGCTAACCGATGGCGCCGCATCACCCGCACGGCCACGCTGAGACCGCGCTCGGTCAGCTTGGCCTCGCCGCGGGCGACGTACGCCAGATACCCCTCGGAAGCGAGCTTCTTGAGCATGCCCGAAACGGAAGCCGGAGCAACCCCGAGGTCGGCTGCAAGGCCGGACGTGGTTACGCCCGGCCCCTCGCGGTCGAGCCGGTAGATCGCCTCGAGATACTCTTCCGTTGACTCATCGAAGTGCGTGTGCCCGGCCATTCCGTTCCACTTCGACCTTCGTCGTTTGAGCCCCCAGGGGAAAGGGCACTAACCGCCCGTCGGGCGATGATGGGCAAGAACGTCACATATTGCGGTAGGCCCTTATTGCTCGATCGAGACTGTTGGAGAGATGAGCATTCGGGTCGCGCTGCACCATGCAACGCGTTACAGCTACGACCGCCGCGTTGGCCTGGGTCCGCAGGTCATTCGCCTGCGCCCTGCGCCGCATTGCCGCACGCCGATCGCGTCGTACCGGCTGGACGTGCAGCCGGAGGAGCACTTCCTCAACTGGCAGCAAGACCCGCAGTCCAACTGGCTCGCGCGCGTGCTCGTCCCGGCACCCACCGATTATCTTACCGTCACCGTCGACTTGGTGGCGGACATGGCGGTGATCAACCCGTTCGACTTCTTTCTTGAAGCCGCGGCCGAACGCTATCCGTTCGCTTACGATCCGACGCTCGCGCTCGAACTCGCACCGTACCTCGTCGCGGAACTGCAAGGCCCCGCGTTCGAAGCGTATCTCGCGGCGATCGACCGCAGCGAACAACCAACGACGTCGTTCGTGTTCAACTGCAACGCCGCGGTGCAACGCGACATCGGCTACCTGATCCGTATGGAACCGGGCGTGCAGACGCCGGACGAAACGCTCGAGCGCGGTTGCGGATCGTGTCGCGACTCGGCGTGGCTGCTGGTGAATCTGCTGCGCCGTCTCGGCATTGCCGCGCGCTTCGCGTCGGGCTACCTGATTCAACTCAAAGCGGACACGAAGTCGCTCGACGGCCCCTCGGGAGCCTCGGAAGATTTCACCGATCTGCACGCGTGGTGCGAAGTGTATCTGCCCGGCGCCGGCTGGGTCGGACTCGATCCGACCTCGGGGCTGTTTGCCGGCGAGGGACACATTCCACTTGCGTGCGCGGCGAGTCCCGTGTCGGCGTCGCCGATCTCCGGCACCGTCGATCCGTGCGCGGTGACATTCTCCCACGAGATGTCGGTCGCGCGCGTCTACGAACCGCCCCGTGTCACGAAACCCTATACGGAAGCGCAATGGTCGGCCATCGACCGGCTCGGCGATCGCGTCGACGAAGTGCTGCAGCAACGCGACGTGCGGCTCACGATGGGCGGCGAACCGACGTTCGTCGCGATCGACGACATGGACGCCGAGGAGTGGACGACGGGCGCCGTCGGTCCGACGAAGCGCGATTTCGGCGACAAACTGATCCGGCGCTTGCGCGAGCGTTTTGCGCCCGGCGGCATGCTGCATTACGGGCTGGGCAAATGGTATCCCGGCGAATCGCTGCCGCGCTGGGCCTTCGCGCTGTATTGGCGCGTAGACGAGAAGCCGCTATGGCATGATGCCGATCGCATCGCGCCGGAGCACGCAAACAGCGATCCGACGAGCGCCGACGCCGCTGCGTTCGCGCGCGGCATCGCGCAGCGTATCGAGGTCGACCCCGCGTTCGTCGCGCCCGCGTATGAAGACGAAGCGACGCTGCTCGCCAAAGAAGCCGCATTGCCGGCCAACGTCACGACCGCCGATTCCAAACTCGACGATCCCGAAGAACGTGCCCGGCTCGCGCGCGCCTTCGGGCGCGGACTGAACACGCCGGCCGCCTACGTGCTGCCCGTGCAGCGCTGGAACGCGATCCACCAAGGCCGCTGGCGTTCGGAACAATGGACGACGCGCGCGGGGCGTTTGCAACTCGTCCCCGGCGACTCGCCGGCGGGGTTGCGGTTGCCGCTCGGATCGCTGCCGTGGCTCGAGGAAGATGAACGGCCGGTCGTCACGGCGCGCGATCCGTTTTCGAAGCTGCCGCCGTTACCCGGCCCGGTCGAGCCCGAAGATCCGTTCGCGCCCCCGCAACACGTCCTCGCCGCCAATGCGCAGGATGCGGCGCGGCAGCGGCAACGTTTCGTGGAGCAAGGCATCGCGATCGATGGTTCCGTGCGCACGGCGATTTCCGTCGAACCGCGTGACGGGCGTATCTGCGTGTTCATGCCGCCGACCGAATCGGCAGCCGATTATCTCGAACTGCTGGGTGCGGTCGAACGCACGGCCGCGGATCTCGGGACGCCGGTTCACATCGAAGGCTATCCGCCGCCGTTCGACCCGCGCATCAACGTGATCAAGGTGACGCCCGATCCGGGCGTCATCGAGGTGAACATTCAGCCGTCGCGCAGCTGGCGCCAATCCGTCGCGATCACGACGACGCTCTACGAAGAGGCCCGTCAAGCGCGGCTGGGCACGGAGAAATTTCAGCTCGACGGCAAGCACACCGGAACCGGCGGCGGCAATCACATCGTCGTCGGCGCGGCGACGCCGGCCGACAGCCCATTTTTGCGCCGGCCCGATCTGCTCAAGAGCGTCGTCGGCTTCTGGCAAAACCATCCCTCGCTTTCGTATTTGTTCTCGGGATTGTTCATCGGGCCGACGAGCCAAGCACCGCGCGTCGACGAAGCGCGGCTCGATGCGCTCTACGAGCTCGAGATCGCGTTCGCCGAGGTGCCGCCGCGCAGCACGGCGCGCGTTTCCCCCTGGCTCGTCGACCGCATCTTCCGCAACTTGCTCATCGACGTCACCGGCAGCACGCACCGCACGGAGATCTGCATCGACAAACTCTACTCGCCCGACGGTCCCACCGGACGCCTGGGTCTGGTGGAATTTCGCTCGTTCGAGATGCCGCCGCACGCCGAGATGAGCCTCGCGCAGCAACTGCTGATCCGCGCGCTGATCGCGCGCTTTTGGGAGAAGCCCTACGACAACGGCGTGGTGCGCTGGTCGACGCTGCTCCACGACAAGTTCATGCTGCCGCACTACGTGTGGGCCGACTTCCTCGACGTGCTTCGCGATCTGAACAGCCACGGGTTCGCCTTCGATCCGGCATGGTTCCGGCCGCACTGGGAATTCCGCTTCCCGCTCTACGGGAGCGTCCAGTACGACGGGGTGAAGCTGGAACTGCGCGGCGCGCTCGAACCCTGGAACGTGATGGGCGAAGAAGGCACGCCGGCCGGGACCGTGCGCTATGTGGACGGGTCGGTCGAACGGCTCGAGGTAACGGTCTCCGGACTGACGATGGGGCGGCACCACGTGCTGGTCAACGGAAAGCGCGTGCCGCTCACCGCGAGTGCGATCGACGCGGCCGTCGGCGGCGTGCGCTATCGCGCGTGGCGCGGTCCACACGCGCTGCACCCGACCATCGCACCGAACGTGCCGCTCGTGTGCGAGATTTGGGATGCATACGTGGAACGCTCGATCGGCGGCTGCACCTATCACGTCTCCCATCCGGGCGGGCGCAACTACACGACCTTCCCGGTCAACGCCTACGAAGCCGAGGGCCGGCGGCTCGCGCGCTTCGAACCGCTCGGCTTCACGCCCGGTACGTTCGTCCCGCCGCCGGCGAGGCCGAACCCCGACTTCCCGCACACGCTCGATTTGCGGCGCCCCTGAGAGCGCGCAGAATGGCAAATGCGGCCCCGCTCTTCAGCGACGAAGCGCTGGGGCGGTACGACGAACTGCTCGACTCCTCAGGCGCCGTGCGGCCGCACTGGCAGCGCCTCGCCGCGGCGTTCGCCGCCATGCCGCCCGATGAGTATCAGCACCGCATCGACTCTGCGACACGAATGGTGCGCGAGAACGGCGTGACGTACAACGTGTACGACGAAGCGTCGGGTCTCGGACGTTTGTGGCAGCTCGACATCGCACCCTTCGTGATCAGCGCCGACGACTGGGCCGCAATCGAGATCGCGGTTTCGCAGCGTGCACGCCTCGCGAACGCGATCCTGCACGACATCTACGGCGAGCAGCGACTCCTCGCCGACGGCATCGTGCCGCCGCAACTCGTGCTCGGCCATCCACAGTATCTGCGCTCGCTGCAAGGCGTCACGCCGCCTGACGGCGTGCACGTGCATTTATATTCCATCGACCTGGCGCGCGCACCCGACGGCTCGTGGGTCGCGCACGCCAGCCGCGCCGACGCGCCGATGGGCCTCGGCTACGCACTCGAGAACCGGGTCGTGATCAGCCAAACATTTCCCGAGCTGTTCGGCGAACTCGGCGTGCAGCGAATGGCCACGTTCTTCCGCCATCATCGCGACGCGATCGTGGGACTAGCACGCGGCCGGCAAGGCCATGCGGTGCTGCTCACGCCCGGCGCCTACAACGAAGCGTATTTCGAACACGCGTATCTCGCGCGCTACCTGGGGCTGGAACTGGTTGAAGGCGACGATCTCTCGGTGCGCGACAACGTCGTCTTCTTGCGCACGCTCGGCGGACTCGAACGCGTGTCGGTGATCTTCCGCCGCCTCGATTCCGATTTCGCCGATCCGCT
>Ga0182016_10002618_pt1 | contig 20987 bp, 31 predicted proteins | sample 712S2MmetaG_FD_120491 | JGI IMG/M metagenome (GOLD analysis project Ga0182016, IMG submission 120491) | Permafrost microbial communities from Stordalen Mire, Sweden - 712S2M metaG | ecosystem: Environmental > Terrestrial > Soil > Wetlands > Permafrost | place: Sweden: Stordalen | collected... | reverse complement strand
TTCGAAGAGGTCTTGAAGATCGCGGGCGATATGAAGGCCGCCGCGGAAAGTGGTCTTGACGGTGTACTCGACGCCGATGGCTACGTCGCAGAGTGGATGAAGGACGTCGGCTCCGGCGTGGCCGGCTATCAGACGCCAAAGGTCGCCGTGGGTGCAGCGGTTACGAACGAACAGGGCGAACTGCTCCTCATCCGGCGAGCGGACTCCGGGTACTGGCTCTATCCGACCGGCTGGTGTGACGTGGGCTACTCCGCGCCCGAGGTCGTAGTGAAGGAAGTCCTGGAAGAGACGGGCTATGAGGTTGAACCGGTGCGGCTCATCGGTGTGCTTGACGGCATGCGACTTGGCGCCTCGAGGATTCCGCTGTACTCGTTGCTCTTCTTCTGTCGCAAGGTTGGCGGAGAGATGAATATCCACCCGCTCGAGTGCTCGGATGCGGGGTGGTTCACGCGCGACAACCTTCCGACTCCAACGATCGGTGCCGAGCGTTGGGCCGGTCCGATCTTCGCGGCAATCGATGGTGAATACCGTGACGTTTTCTACGACGATCTTCGTCGTCCGGTGTGGAGGGGCGAATAGTGACCTTGAGCGTGGAGATTGTTGAGGCAGCGAGCCACGAAGTGGTCGACGCATTGAATCGGCTTCTCCCGCAACTGTCATCGACCGCGACTGTGTTGACGCTCACAGAGCTACGCGATCTCGTCGAGTCCAATTCGACGACGCTGTTCGTCGCACGAAACGAAGGAAAACTCGTCGGCACGCTGACGCTCGTTGTATTTCGTATTCCCACAGGATTACGAGGCTGGGTCGAAGACGTCGTGGTCGATGAAGCGGCACGCGGGACCGGCGTCGGTGAAGTGCTCACGCTTGCAGCGATTGAAGAGGCGAGACGGCGAGGCGTTCGCTCAATCGACTTGACGACTCGACCGACTCGCGATGCCGCCAATCGGCTCTACTCACGATTGGGTTTCGAACGTCGTGAAACCAATGTCTATCGTTTCTCTCTAGATGACTGATTCTCAGAGTTTGTGATGCCGCTATCTTCGCGAGATTGTGGTGTGACGAGATGATTCGACTTGTTGAACTTCCAGACCAAGACCTCGAAGAGTGGACCGCGTTGATGTGGGCGGACTACCGCAGCCAATTGCTGGGCGCCGGGTTTTCCTCTGAAGAAGCATCGCTGAACATCGAGCAGAACGGAAAGGCACTCTTCGACAACGGTGTCCCGAATGATGATCAACGAATTTTTCACGTGATGGACGGAGCGGCCAAGGTGGGATCTCTCTGGCTCGCTACGAGAGAGAAGCACCACGGCGGAGAGTGGTACGTGTACGACATCATGATTGACGAGGAATATCGAGGCAAAGGCTTTGGGCGGAGCGCGATGCGTGCCGCGGAGGACTACGTCAAGAGTCAAGGCGGAACGAAACTCGAGCTGAACGTCTTTGGCCCGAACGCGGTCGCGCGCGGATTATATGAGTCACTGGGCTACAAGACCATGACCATCGGGATGAGGAAGGACCTCGACTGAGTCGAAAGGCGAATCACGGGACCAATTTCTGCAGGTACTTAATCGGGGACTGAGACTCTTTCGACCGTTGTGAGGTCGTGAAAGTGCGTGAAATCATCCGTGAACTTGAGCGGGCGGGATGGATCCAGATTCGACGGACCGGTAGCCACCGACACTTCAGACACGAAAGCAGGTCTGGCTCAGTGTGCGTCGCGGGCAATCTTGGCGATGATGTGCCGAAGGGGACTCTCGGTAACATTGTGCGACAGGCCGGACTTGAAAGGAAACCACGATGACTGAATTCACCATTGTGATCGAGGATGCCGGTACAAATTTCGCAGCGTACGCGCCCGATGTCCCGGGTTGCATTGCCACTGGCGCAACGGTCGAGGAAGTGACGGTCACTATCCGCGAGGCAATCGCTGAACATCTTAAAATACTGCGCGAGATGGGCGAAGAGATTCCAATCCCGCATTCCCGCGCTGGCGTGATCCAGATTGCCTCGTAGTTTTCTTCACGTCTACCCATTTTCGGTAGACAAAGGTGTACCGGTATTCAATTGAGGATTGAAAGTTGAGTCTTTAGAAGATCCGTGTGCATCGAGATAGCGTCGTTTCATGCCATCAATCGTGCGAGCAGTAATGATATTTGCCGAGGAGCCCGTTGTCGTCGCTTCCTGGTGGGCCGATCTGTTGGATTGTCCCCTTGATCGTGTTTCGTTCGACGAAGGATTCGCCAGGTTCGATGTCGGCGACATCGAATTCGGATTTCATCCATCTGATGCGAAGAAGAATCCCGTTGGCGGTAGTCCCGTCGTCTATCTGCGCGTCGACGATCATTCGACTGCTGTCGCTCGAGCCGAGTCGAAAGGTGCGCGATTGCATCGCGGACCACTGGCACTCGACGCCTCGCGGTCGATTGCTCAACTGGTCGACCCCTTTGGCAACGTCTTCGGTCTTGACGGGCCACTTCTTCACTAGGATCGCACGAGCGAGCTTCAGCTCATCACCGCCCCAACGCTGGTCCTCGGCGGTCGTCACGACACGATGGATGCTACGTTTCTCGAGAAGATGGCGACCCGCATCCCCAATGGCTCGTCCTACATATGTGAGAACGGTAGCCACGTGGCGATGTACGACGACCAGGGGGCTTACTTCGATGCGCTTCTCGGATTCTTGACGTCGCTGTAGGTTTCCCGATCGCTACGCCGACCCGAAACAACCCTCGTCAGGCCGTCTGTAAGTATTTTCCTATGGACATTCAAGAGTTGGGCGCCGAGTTCCGAGACTCTGTCGTCGCATTGTGGGACGAGGCCGGGCTCACTCGCCCGTGGAATTCGCCGGAAGACGACTTCGATCGCGCGTTACAGGGGAATTCGTCCGCCGTCCTCGGGGTTCTGGACGATGGAGTGCTGGTTGCAACGGTGATGGTCGGTCACGACGGACATCGAGGCTGGGTTTACTACTTGGCGGTGGCCGAGTCGAGGCGGCGCACGGGCTTCGGCAAACTGATGATGATCGCCGCTGAAGGGTGGGTCCGCCGAAACGGGATTCCAAAAATCCAACTGATGGTTCGAGATGACAACGTCAACGCGAGAGACTTTTATCTTCACACTGGCTACGAAAGATCCGGCGTCACCGTCTACGGTCGCAGGCTGGACTAGCCACATTCGTTCTCGTGTATTCCCGTGGCTGCGATGACCTCGTCAGTGGTTCGACAGTCCCCAAAGGCACCTTCGCCGATCAGAACAGTGGGCGAGTGTGTTACGTTCAAGCCAAATCGAACGGATAACGAGGTAGAGGTATGGCGTACGACATAGAAGGCGATCCGCGGATCGACCCGCGCGTGAAAGCGCTGCTGAGCTTGTTTCCACCGGCTGACCAGCCCAGTGATGTCTCGAGTCGAGAAGAGATGCTCGAAGAGGCGTCGAGCGATGACGCCCTCGCGGGCGAGGAACTGGTGAAAGCTTTCTTGGAAATGGTGGATGACGAGGGAATCGCACCTTCGAAGGGACTGCGTATCGTCACCCACGCAGTTACGTCATCGCCCGACGGGAACCTCATCAACATCCAGTACATCCGTCCCGACACTGACGACGTCGTGCCGTGTGTCTATTACATCCACGGCGGAGGAATGGCCACGATGTCGTGCTACTACGGCAACTACCGGGCCTGGGGCCGAATGATCGCCAACAACGGCGTCGCCGTCGCAATGGTTGACTTCCGCAACTCTCTCACGGCGTCGTCGGTACCGGAGGTTGCCCCGTATCCGGCCGGGCTCAACGACTGTGCCTCGGGGCTCAAATGGGTGGTGGCGCAGGCGGATGAACTCGGTATCGATGCGTCGCGCGTGGTCATCGCCGGCGAGAGCGGGGGCGGGAACCTGACGCTGGCCCTCGGGATGAAGCTTCTTCGCGAAGGTGACGTCGATCTCGTTAGTGGTCTGTACGCGTTCTGTCCCTACATCGCGGGCGAATGGCCCCAGGCCGACCTCCCCTCGTCGACCGAGAACAACGGCATCTTCTTGAATCTGCACAGCAATCGGGGTAAGTGGATGTATGGAATCGACGGCTTTGAGAATCGAGACCCCTTGGCCTGGCCTCGATTCGCGTCGGCTGAGGACGTGAAGGGACTACCTCGGGTCGTCATCAGCGTCAACGAGTGCGACCCGCTACGTGACGAGGGTATTGCCTTCTATCGGCTCTTACTCGCGAATGGTGTGGCGGCGCGATGCCGTCAATCGATGGGAACGATGCACGGGACAGAAATTATTCCTACGTTGTGTCCCGACATCTCCGCGGACGCGGCGCGTGATGTCGCGGGCTTCGCCATTGGTTAGTTCGTAATGACGACCCCTGTACTGTGGGCGACGTGATCGAGATGATCAGATTTCGCCTGCGCGACGAGACGAGCGTGGAAGAGTTCGTAGAGAGCAACGCGAAATACCAGGCCGACTTCGCCTACCAACAGACGGGACTTCGTCGTCGCACCGTTGCTTCAGGTCTTGACGGGGAGTGGCTATCGATCACGTTGTGGTCATCCAAAGGGGACGCCAATCGTGCGAGAGATGAGGCCCGAGACTCGACGGTAGCGAACAGGTTCGAGGCGCTGATTGAGCAGTCGACAAAATCGACGGAGTACTTCAAGGAACTGCCCGGCTGATCGCTACTGCTGGACCAGCATGAGGTGGTTACCCTCTGGATCGCTGATCGCTGCGAGAGTTGGTCCGCCTTCGATGTCAAAGGGCGCCATTAGTTCGGTGCCTCCATGTTCAATCGCGCAATCGATTGTCGTGCGCAGGTCGGCGACCTGGATATAGAGCGACGTACGAGCGGTCGATCCGGATTGGATGTGGCCGGCCGGGCCGGGTTCGGGTCCTCCGATGCCAGCGGCGACCTGCATGAAGGGCCCATCGCCTATCTCCCAATTGAACAGGTCCGCGTAGAAGGCCCGTTGACGCTCCGGGTCAATCGCTTCGATCGCCCAGTGCACGATCGGCCTAGCCCAGTCTGAGGTCATGGATTCCAAGATAGTGACTGCTCGTCACGACGTTGTCGTTCAGTGAGCCATCCTTGTCGAAATAGTCTGTCTCGATGGGTATTGAACTGGTATCGGTCATCGTGCGCGACTACGACGAGGCAATTGAGTTCTTCGTTCGCGCCTTGGGATTCTTCGTCGCGGAGGATTCCGCGTCACTTGACGGTGACGGTCAGCCCAAGCGTTGGGTCGTCGTGAAAGCCCCCGGCGCGTCGACTGGAATTCTCTTGGCGCAGGCTCGAGGTGAGGAACAAGTGGACATGATCGGCCGCCAGTTCGCGGGCAGGGTTGGCCTGTTCTTACGTGTCGATGACTTCGATGAGGCGTACGAGCGTATGTCCAGGTACGGGGTGGAATTCCACACGGCGCCCCGGACCGAACCCTACGGTCAGGTGGCAGTGTTCAGCGACCTCTACGGCAACAAGTGGGACCTCCTCGGACCTTCGACGGTTTGAGTTCGTCGCGGCGCGCGCAGCCGCGCACTGATTGATCGCAAGCACTCGACTGATCAGAAGAGGACCAGTGTCGAACGACGAGTCCTTCACAGCGGACCGCGGAGGCTCGTCGCGTTACGTTCGCCATCGGGCGCAGCGGCCTCCTCGTCTCAGGGTGAAGGCTCGACTGTTGACACCGTAGGGCGAGTGTGATTGGCTACGGCCATGACGATTAAGAAAATCCAGGTCGTGTCCGTTCCCGTGAGCGATCAAGACAAGGCGAAAGAGTTCTATTCCAATGTTCTTGGTCTCGAGGTCCTCCAAGACATGCGAATGGACGAGAACTCGCGGTGGATTCAACTTCAACCTCCGGGCTCGGAAGCGTCGATCACCCTCGTCACGTGGTTCCCATCGATGCCGCCCGGATCCTTGAAAGGACTCGTCCTCGAGACCGACGATTTAGAAGGGACCATTTCGGAGATGGCTTCGAAGGGATTCACGATTGACGCTGAGATTGACTCGCAGCCTTGGGGGCGATTCGTGTCATTTGATGATCCTGACGGGAACGGCATCGTCTTGCGCCAACCGGCGGAGGGTGGCTCGCAGTGACGAGGTCTCGGCGCCGAGGTACCCGCGGTGAGCCAATCGATCACGTCGATGGGGTGACGGAGCATGGCGAATGAGTGAGGCACTCCCAACGACGTACGTGTGGCCGTCGTTCGTGGCACGCAACGCACGAGCCTTGGTGGACTTCTATGTCGATGCCTTCGGCTTCACAATCTCTGCGATGTACGGCGACGGTGATCCCGTTGACCACATTGATCATTGCGAGCTGCTCTGGCCCCTGGGCGGCGGCATCATGTTGGGCGATGATCACTCGGACGGGGAAAACGAGCAGTCGAGGCGGCCGGGCACGTTCTCCGTCTATATCGTGACTGACGAGCCCGACGCGTTGCACGAACGCGCCATCGCCGCCGGCGCCACCCAAGTGCGTGGACTCAACGACACGGATTACGGCTCACGGGAGTTCGCGGTCAAGGACCCCGAGGGCAATCAATGGACCTTTGGAACGTACCGTGGAGCTGACGCGGTCCGTGAGTGACTGACTGGAACCTCGTGGGAAGAGGCTCGCCGCCTCAAACGGGTGTTGGATAATCTGAGACGATGTCAACCCCCGACGTCATTGAATACGATCTAGTGCCGACAACTGTTGTCGGCGTGTCCGGAGTCTTCATCGGTGCAATGGCACCAGATACTGACGCGCACACAGTGATCCCTCAACTGTGGCACCAACTTGAGGTGATCGCGGGCGACAAATTCTACGGAGCCAAGTGGTCCGTCGGCGTCATGAGCGACGCCGACGACGGCAGGCTGCACTACGTGGCGGCCATGCGCTTGTCCGACAACGACGGACAGCACGACGGCATGGACGTCGTGGAACTTCCTGGAGGCAAGTACGCCGCGTGCGAGCACGTCGGTTCGCTCGACTCCCTCGGCGCAACCACCGGTTGGTTCTACGACGAGTTTCTGCCGAGTTCGGCGTGGTCGGTACGTGACGGATACCACCTCGAGGTCTACGACGAACGCTTCGATCCGGACTCACCCGACTCGGTCGTGCTCATCTGTGTTCCGGTGCAGTGAGCGCCGCGGAGATCGTTTCAATCAGCGTCGACTGTTCTACCCATGATTCCGCGCGAATTCGAGCGAAATCTCCGTTGGCGTCCACTCGAAGATCGGCGTAGAGCCCCGTCGGATCCTCATGAAAGTGTAAAAAGGCTTTTGACTGTCTGTAGAAGACACCGGGACGCTTTTCTATCAGACCATTCAATGCCCGAAGCGAATCAAAGAGGGCTGAATACTTCGCCAAGGTGCTCTCTGTGGCGTGCAACATCTCTTCGAGTGTACCGTCGAAGGCAAGATTTCAATGTGGCCATCTTTCGTAGATCTTTACGTTTCGAACCCGATATACGGCGCAATCCGAACTTAAACTTCTCCACGTGACGAGTCGTCGACCGGGAGAAGGTCGCTACGCGCAGTTGGAACGCGAACAACGTTGGCTCCTTTCGTCGGTACCACGCTCGGCCTTCGATGAGCGAGTGATCGTCGACCACTACTGGAGTGGAACGACGTTACGTCTGCGAATGATCGAAGAGGGCGACCAGGCCGTGTACAAGCTATGCCAAAAGGTCCGCGTAAACGAAGGCGATCCACGCTTGGTGAAAATCACCAATATCTATCTGAGCACGAGTGAATTCGATCAACTCTCGGTGACACCTGCGTTGATTGTCGCCAAGAGCCGTTGGACTCTGAACGCTGGCGGCGTGACGTATGCCATCGACGAGTTCAAGGGTCGCCACGCCGGCCTGTTCTTAGCGGAGGTGGAGTTAGATGAGCACGCACCACTCGTGGCGAAACCCTCGTTCGCGGTGGCTGACGTTTCCGATGACAATGAGTACACCGGACGTTGGCTCGCCGGGGCAGCAGAGGCCGAAATCCGCCGCGTCATCGAGCGCTCGCTGGGACACTGAAACTTCGGCACTCGTTGTGTGAATGTCCCCGCTACGATGTCGGCCCATAGAACGCATCGAAGGATCGCGTTGTGCGGGTGAAGGAGATCCATGAATCACGCTGAACACTGCGATGCGCTCGAACTCGAGGTCGAGCGTTTCGCCGCTACGATGTCGCTCGTGTCGGGCGACACGATCGTAGCGACGTGCCCCGGTTGGACGGTCGACGACGTCGCCTTGCACCTCGGCACGATTCATCGTTGGGCCGAAGAGTTGGTACGGACTCGCTCCTCCGTACGGATTCCTCGGGCAACGCCGACCCTCGGCGAAGTGTCCGTGTCCCCTGAGTGGATACGCCACGGAGGACGCCAGTTGGTGAAAACCCTTCGAGAGGCCGATCCCGACGACGAGATGTGGGCGTGGGGGCTCGACCAGCACGTCCGGTTCTGGTCGCGTCGGCAGGTGCACGAGACTTTGGTGCATCGAATCGACGTGGAACTGGCCGGACGAACTGAGCCGACCGCGGACTTCGCACTGGCGAGCGACGCAATTGACGAATTCCTGAGCAACATCCAAAAGGTGACCAACGCTTCGCCAGAGACGCCGCTTAGCGGTAGTGGGGAGCGATTGGCCTTTCGAGCGCAAGACTCGAACGCCGTCTGGTCGATCACCCTTCGTGACGGTGGATTCGACCTCATGCCCGCGATGGGTGACTATGACGCTTTCGTGGAGGGGCCGTCACTCGAACTCTTGCTGGTGATTGTCCGTCGTCGATCAATCCATGAAGCATCACTGAGTGTCACTGGCGACAGCGATTTGGCCGACTTCTGGCTGGCGAACTCGGCGTACGGTTAGGCGCGCGCGGGCCCGCACGAAGACGGACGCATCGAGACCGTTCCAATTTGTAGGCTGCGTCGGTGTCTGATCAATCTCGCGCGTCCGCGCGTCCGAATCGATTCGTGGTCCAGGGTGCCTCGGGAAGTGGTAAGACGACAATGGCTGTCGCACTCGCCGAGCGACTGAACTTTCCGCACTTGGAGCTTGACGGGTTGTTTCATCAGCCGAACTGGACGCCACTTGAACTCGAAAAGTTCCGGTCGACGGTCGAGGAGTTCACGGAGCAGCCTCAATGGGTCATTGACGGTAACTACCGCCACGTACGCGACATCGTGTGGGGCAAAGCGGACGTCATTGCCTTCATCGATCTTCCCAAGTCACGAGTCATGTACCGGGTCACGAAAAGGACGTTGCGTCGACTCCTTCGCCGTGAGGTGATGTGGAACGGGAACCGCGAATCGTTGCGCAACGTACTGTCGCTCGATCCGTCGAAGAACATCGTGGTGTGGTCATGGACGACGCACTCGAAGTACCACGAACAGGTTCCCGGCGAAGCACGTGCGCAGGCCGATCACGCCCAGATCGTCGTGCTAAGGACGACGCGAGAGGTCGACGAATTCCTGGAGTCGGCCCTTCTTCGCTGACGCTATGAACGATGACGCGCTACGTCGTGAAGGTGCGCGAGAACGAGAGGGCATTGCCGATCGCGCGATGACCAACGCGACCATAGGACGGTTCATCATTTGCGCCCAAGAGGATGAACATCAATCCGAAATGAATTGCCCACCCCAATGTTCTTCGCTGCGTCGAGCGGTCGACCGCACCGTACGCGTCGAAGAACTCCTCGATCGACTCGAAGGGAAGTGACATCAATGCGCCGGCCAAATCGGTGGCGGGATCCCCGGCGCAGAGGTCTCCGAAGTCAATGACGCCTACGAGGGCTTCGTCGTCGAAGATCGTGTTGGCGGGATGCAGGTCGCCGTGTATCCACACGTCGCTCTTCGACCACGGCGGTGCGTCGACGGCGTTGCGCCACACCTCGAGCACTCCCTCGCGGTCAAGTTGGCTGCCAACTTCTTCTAGGCGCGCAAGAAAGGATGATTCGTGCCGCTGAAGGGGCACACCGCGGAACTCGTTGAACGGAGCCCCTGCGGGTGCGTCAACGTGAAGTGATCGTAGGAATCGTCCTAATGGTTCGGCAGCGTTACGCAGAGTTTCCTCTCGTACTTCGTTGCCAGGAGATCCTTCGATCCATTTCGTAATAGACCACGGCCACGCAAACTCCGAGCTCGGTCGTCCTTCTCGAACGGGAGTTGGAATCTGGAGTGGCAGGCGCGGAGCGAGTATGGGGAGCCACCGTAGTTCGTGTTCCATCAAGACTGCGCCGATCGCGCGGCGCGGAAGTCGTGCTACGAAGTCATCGCCGAGTCGCCAAATCGTGTTGTCAAATCCCGACGTCGCTTGGCTGATCTCATAGTCAGCGAAGTCCGGATGCTGACGTCGAAGTAATTCCGACACGAGGGCGGCGTCCATCGAGACTTCCGGAGGCGGCCAGTTCACATGAACGAATCTAGGACGAACGGTCGTTGCCAGCGCGTCGCAGTTCGAAGCATCTCGGGGAAACCAATGGTTTCAATCCTCGACGACGTGTACGGCTTGGTTGTAGAGATCGGGTCGCCGGTAGTCCATCACCGCGATCTGCTGACGTCGTTTCGTCACCTCATGAAGGTCCAGCACCGCCGTGATCACATCGGGCCCGCCACTCGTGGATTCGGCGAGGATCTCGCCCCACGGATCGATGATCAATGAGTGTCCGAACGTGGCAATGCCCTCGTCGGTGGTACCCACCTGCGCGGCGGCCACCACGAACGCGTGATTCTCAATCGCGCGCGACCGAATGAGTATCTCCCAGTGAGCTCGTCCCGTGACTGCATTGAACGCCGCCGGAATGGCCAAGACATCGGCGCCGCTTCGCGCGAGTTCTCGATACATCTCGGGAAAGCGAATGTCGAAACAGACCGAGAGTCCGAGTCGAACGCCGTCGACGTTGACCATGACCAGGTCGCGACCCGGCGTAATGAAGTCCGACTCGCGTTGAGCGACGGCACCTGGAATATCAACGTCGAAGAGGTGGATCTTCCGATAGGTCGCAACGATGTGACCCGTGGAGTTGATCACGACACTGGTGTTGAAGAACTTTCCCGGGGTCGGTGATATCTCCAGGAGACTGCCGATATGTAGGGTCACCTTTCTCGACGACGCGACGTCCGACATCTGCGCCGTGATAGGGCCCGGGATTGATTCAGCGACGTCGCCAAATCCCTTCGCCGGTCCGAGATAGTTGAAGTATTCCGGTAGTTGAATGTGGGTCGCCCCACGGTCGGCGGCCTCGTTGACGAGCGCGATCGCGTCCTTCACATTGTTCGCGGAGTCCACTCCTGAGGAGAGCTGCACCGCTGCGACCATGACCGAATCCATGTTGACATCCTCTTAATCAGTAGAGAGAAATTTACCGCCCGGACGAAGGGCGCGGTCCAATCGCTGAACCTCGTACGTCTCAAACGGTGTCGTTGTCGGCATTGAACATTGCCAGATTCTCCGAGGCGTCACTGAGGTGATGTTCACACTCGTGTACTGCGTTGGAGAAGGTTGACGAGATGGTGACTGCCACGGGCGTGCGAGAACTGTAAACGAGTTCGCGCGTGTCGAAATGGGCGGGCAACGTCGTTACCGTCTTGGAGAAAAGGAGCGCAGCGACTTCGAGCTCGTTCGCGACCTCCTTGACGGTGTCTTCGGCGTAGAAACCAAGATCGATCCGCTCGTCGCGGTAGATCGGCGTTCCAGTCGGCACGTCGACGATCGACGCGAGGATCACACGCTCTCGAATGCTCAGCAGGACGTCGCGTAGATGCCCTCCGTACTCGAGGATGGTCCACCGCTCCGGAACCGGGCGGACTGTCACTTTGGCCCCGGCCTCCTTCATGACCTGGACGAACGACGACACGGCACGCCCGATGCGCTCGGTTACCTCACTTCGAACCATCGGGTCCCACGCGAATCCGCACAGGGGACACGTTTGGACTTGGTCCGTCGTTGCATCAGGCATGAATCTCATACTGACACAGGTTTACAACGCGTCGCGAGGAACGAGCATCCGTCGGCCCTACGACGACGCTCGCCATTCGTAGTGGCGGACGATCTCGGCCACTTCGATTTCGTACTCGTCGTAGAAGTTCGAGCGACCGAGTGCCTGGGCCTCTCGGTGCAAGGGGTTCTCGCGCCACTTCGCCAGCGACGTGATGCTCTCGAAATACGAAATGGTGACACCTTCGCCGGTTGACGCCTCGCGGAAACTCACGTGCCCGAGGTAGCCGGGCGTCGTGGTGACGAGTTGGTCCAGACGATCGGACCACTCGGCGTACTCTGCCGTTGACTGGTCATTTCGAGTCGAGCGGAATATGCACACCACGTGCTTCTCATCACCCATGGAGGCATCGTAACGGCGAACGGGTGAACACTCAGTAAATTGGATGCGTGACTACGCCCTCGGACCGCTACACCCACGGGCATCATGAGTCCGTCTTGCGCAGCCACACGTGGCGCACGGCGGAAAACTCAGCTGGGTTTCTCTTGCCGCACCTGCAACCTGGGCAGTCAGTGCTCGACGTTGGTTGCGGGCCGGGTACGATCAGCGCCGACATTGCGCGTCTCGTCGAACCCGGCAGCGTGATTGGCATCGACCTCTCCGACGAAGTGATTGAGCTGGCCCGTCGCGGCACCGAGGCCGCGCACTGCACGAACCTTTCGTTTCGGGTCGGCGACGTCTATGACCTTCAATTCGCCGATTCGTCGTTCGATGTTGTGTACGCCCACCAAGTACTCCAACACCTGAGTAATCCAATTCGTGCGCTTCGCGAGATGCGTCGAGTCCTCGTGCCCGGAGGCCTCGTGGCCGTGCGTGACGGCGATTACGGCAAGTTCTCTTGGTCGCCGAATTCACCACGACTGGATCGGTGGATGGAGTTGTATCACGACATCACGAAGCGCAATGGGGCCGAGGCCGATGCCGGCCGCTACCTCGTTGATTGGGTACGCGACGCCGGCTTTGAAAGTTGGACGTCGTCATCGTCGCAGTGGCGGTTCCAAACAGACGAAGAGAGGACGTGGTGGGGAGGCCTGTGGGCCGACCGCGTGCTCAAGAGTGAGTTCGCTCGTCAAGGACTCGAGTTCGAACTCACGACGCCCACGGAACTCAGCGAGATCAGTGCGGCGTTCCTCGAGTGGTCCGAGAATCCTGCGGCAGAGTTTGCTGTCGTGCACGATGAAGTGCTCGCGCGAAACGCCAGCCCACACTAGGCAGTCTCGGACGAGTGACCGACGAGCCGGAGGGACTAACCGGCGACGAAGTGTGGGTTGAAGATGAAACCGACGACCTGACCGAGCGGGTTGGTGACTGAACCGACGACGATGCCCTCACCCACGTCATTGGGCTCCTCACGTACCACGGCACCGCGGGACTGTGCCTGGGCTACGGCCTCGGCGACGTCGTCAACGGCCCAGTAGGTGGTGGGAACATCGTCGCCATCGTCCGAGGCGACGAGACCGAGTTCATAGCCTCCAACGTTGAAGCCCACATAAAAGGGTTCATCGAAGTACGGGCCGAAGCCAAGGAAATCTGACCACCACGCCTTCGCGGTGGCTACGTCGGACGATGGGTAGATGAGGCTTCGTAACCCCTGAAGTTGTGCTGACATGGCGCCACCGTAGCAAATGTCCGTGACACGGCATCAACCCCGTTGGGGCCCGATGAACGTGGGTACGAGTGCGTTGGTCGCAACCAACTCCAACACGCTCTCGAAGTGCGCCGCGACCGCCAGCATCGTCGCTTCGGCGCCGGGGCGCCCCACGATCGATAGGCCCACCGGCAGGCCATCGATGAGGCCCATTGGGACGGTAGCAATGGGCCATCCCGCGATGGCGGCGGCCTGGGTTACCAGGGACCAGTGGGCGCTGCCGCTTCCCCCTAGAACAAGGTCGTTCTTCCACGCCGGGCTGTAGCAGGGGGCGATGAAGCAGTCGGCCTCGTGGAGCGCTGGCTCGAGACACTTCTCAAGCGCCCACGCGAGGTTTCTCGCCCGGGCCGGCGCATAACTCTCGCCGGCGCGGCCCCCTGTCGCGAAGGCCATGTCGAAGAACTCGTGGCCGAAGAACGGCAACTCCGCGTCGGCGTGTTCATTTTCGAAGGCGATGACCTCTTCGAGCGAAGAAGGACCAGTGCCGCCTCGTCGGACCAAAAAACTGGTCAAGTCATCGAACATTTCGCTCAACAACACCGTCACCTCATCGGCGCCGACTTCGGCGTCCGGTTCCGCAACTTCAATATCGGAGAGTTGCATGCCATCCTCGCGGGCCCGGTTGACGGCTTCGTGGAAGACCGCGTCCGTGGCGGGATGGCCCGTCATGAGATTGGTGGCGACCGCCACTCGCACGTCGCGGGCTCCCTTTTCGACCGTAGAGACGACGCCCGCCAGGTCGGCCAGCACCTCGTAGAGTGCCGCCACGTCGCCAACCGTGCGGGCCATCGGTCCAGGACTGTCCTGACTGGCGGAGATCGGAATGACGCCTTCACTCGGCACCGCGCCCACGGCCGGCTTTATGCCGGCGACACCGTTGAGTGAAGCGGGGCAGGTGATGGAGCCGTCCGTTTCGGTGCCTACGGCGAGGGGCGCGAGTCGCGCCGCGAGTGCCGCGCCCGAGCCAGATGACGAACCGCCGGCGCATCGATCGAGTCGATAGGGATTCGACGTCAGACCGCCGACGGCGGACCAGCCGCTCGTGGAAAAGGGGGAGCGCATGTTGGCCCACTGCGAGAGATTGGTCGAACCAAGCACGATGAGCCCGGCCGCGCGCAGTCGTGACACGAGCGGCGCATCCTTGGTGACGGGTCGTCCCACGAGCGACGTCGATCCGGCAGTGCCGGGCAGCCCAATAATCTCTACGTTGTCCTTGACCAGAATTGGCACGCCGTGGAGTCGGCTGCGAATCGTGCCCTGCATCCGTTCGGTGTCACATCGTTGCGCCGATTCGAGGGCATCGGGGGCCACTGCGAGGACGCTCCGCAGCGCGATGGCGGTGTCGGGCGCGTCGATGAGGGCAATCCGTTCGAGCAGCGCCGTCACGATCTGCACTGACGTGGTCTCTCCCGATTCGAGGAGTGCCACCAGTTCGCGCGCTGTCAAGTTGCAGAGCTCCAGATTGGACGTTGCCATTGGCCCCCTTCGGTCGAGGCCGAGATTAACACTGGTTTATGTGGGGCCACTCGCGCATGCAGCGTCGTATACCCAAAACGTCACGAGTCATCCAAGTAAGGTTTTCTGATGGTCAAATTGGACATTAAGACGCCCGACGAACTGGCCCAGTGGCTTCCAGAAATGTGGGAGCACTACGTGAGTGAGCGAATCAAAGCCGGTGAAGATCCCCAAACCGCTCGTAAGGGTTCGGAGGCTCAGCAACAGCAACTGTTCCCCGATGGCCGCCCCGCTGACGGTCAGTTCGTGATGAACGTGCGTGTTGACGAAGACGTCGTGGGCACGCTGTGGATGGGTCAGCCCTTTTCGGGCGCCGGCGACAGTTGGTTCGTCTTCGATATCGAAATCGCCAAGGAGCACCGAGGTCGCGGCTACGGAAGGGCGGCCATGGAGGCTGCAGAGGAATGGACCCGCGAGCGCGGCGGAACCCGTGTCGCGCTCAACGTGTTCGGTCCGAATCTGACCGCACGCTCGTTGTACGACTCGCTCGGCTACGAAGTACTCGCCACGGCGATGTTCAAGGATCTCTGATTCGGCCCAAGGCGGCCGCGATGGTACCTAAGGTTTAGTGCGTGATGGGAATTGAAGCCGGATGAGCGTATTCCTCGGCGCCCTCGATCAGACGTGGGAGCCGTTCGTCTTGATTCTTGGTCTGATATTCATCGGACACACCGCGGCGCTTGACGGGCTCTTCGAGGCTCTGGGCGCTCGACTCGCGAACCTTCCCGGTGGTGGGGTGACGCTCTTCGTTTCGATGATGATGCTCGTTGCCGTCGTGACGGCGACGCTGAATCTCGATACGTCGGTCGTTTTCTTGACGCCGATCCTGTTGAACGCGGCGCGCCAGAGTGGCGTTGATGAGCGCGCTTTCCTCTACGGATCGATATTCATGGCGAACGCGGCGTCACTGTTGTTGTTGGGATCGAACCTCACCAACATTCTGGTGTTCACTGGAAGAAGTGTTCGCGGCGTGGCGTTTACCCAAACGATGCTGGCGGCCTGGTTGACGTCCGTTCTCCTCACAACGCTCGTCATTGCAGTGTGGAACTGGAAGCGCCTGAGGTCAGTGCACCCAACGCAACGCAAGGATCCACCGCCGATTCGACGCGGCATCGGATTGATTGCCTTCTGCGCTGCGACGATATTCATGCTGGTACTTCGAAATCCCGCCTTACCCGTATTCATCGTCGGATTCATCGCGGAATGCGTCGAGATCCTGGCGCTGCGGCGCGGGACCGTTGCTGAATCGGTGAAGATTGCCAATCTTCCACTTCTCTCGACGCTCTTCGCACTGGCTCTCGGCGTGGCGTCGCTCGCGCGAGTCTGGAACTATCCCGCCCACGTGATGTCGGTCGCGGGAACCTGGGCGACAGGTTTCATTGGCGCCGGTGCGGCCAACGTGATCAACAATCTGCCCGCCGCGGCCCTCCTTTCGTCGAAGTTGCCCGCTCATCCCTACCAACTACTACTGGGATTAGACCTCGGACCCAATCTCTGCGTGGTTGGTGCGATGTCGTCGCTGCTCTGGTTACGAATCGCGAGACAACACGACGCCGCGCCGTCCGCGTGGACCTTTAGCCAGATCGGCGTCATCGTGACCGCCCTCACGCTTACGGTCGCCCTCGCCGTCACGTAAGAACTACTTCATCATCGCTTGCGACAGACGAGTTCGCCCTTGCCCACCGTGGCAATCATCGAGTCGACGCGCTCGTCGTTGAGAGCGAAGTTCAACATTGGTTCAAGGTCGTCAAAGTGACTGGTCGCGTTATCCGCGACCAGTACCCCGCCGGGAACGAGCTTTGGGACGACAGCGTCGTAACAGGATCGGTACACGTCCTTCTCCGCGTCGAGGAAGCAGAAGCCAATCTCGTCGTATTCATCCACGTGCGTGAGGAAGTCACCTTCGACCAGCGTCACGACGTCGGTCACGCCGGCGTGAGCGAAGGTGTCACGGGCAAGCCGCACTTTCTCTGGAAGGACCTCAAAGGTTGTGACGGTCCGGCCATTCAAGCGACACGCCTGCGCGAGCCAGAGGGCTGAGTACCCCGCGCTGGTGCCGATTTCAATCATTGCTCCGGGAGGTGACGATGCGGCCCACAGCGCGATGAATCGCCCGGTGTCCGGCGTGATCTGGCGTAGTCGCTCGAGGTGCGGCGTGCCGTCGTCGCGGTCCTTGGCATCGCGATGTTCTAAGTCGCGCATGATGGCTCGAACGTCATTGGGAATGTTATTGAACACGTTCGCTCCTGACTCAGAAGCCAACATATCCGCGCAACTTCGCGACGTCCAGCAAATTTCGCAAAAGCGTCGAACTACGAGAATGAAGCGATTGTCGTTTTCAGTACATCGTCCCAGGGTGTCGGTGCAAGGCCAAACGTTGCTCGCGTTTCGGTGTCATCGATCACAAAGGGGGAGGTGAATTGGTAGAGAGTGGTCGGCAGTTCGCGTATGTCGGTGCTGAAAAGTCCACCGATGCGCAGCACGGTCGTCGGTATCTTCATCATCTTCACCTTCGCCGCGCCGGCCAGAGTGGCGATGTCGTTCGTCGCCTGTCGCACAGAGCGAGGGGGATTGGCGGGCGCGTGCCAGGCGCGTCCCCACGAACGGTCATCTTGCGCGCAGGTAATGAGCGTGCGCGCAACGTCGGCGGTGTAATTCCAACTGTGAACTGCGTCGACGTTGCCAATGACCTGGCAGCTCTTTCCGGCGATGATGCGCGGTACCAGCAAGTTGAGGTAACTCTGGGCCATGGGGCCCACGTAATCCGACGCTCTCACTTCCGTCGCTCGTATTCGCCCTTCGTCGTGCGCCTGTTTTGCCTGGCGCCACATCGTCGCGCGCACTTGGGCCTTCTCGTACTTCGCGTCCAGCGGGTCGTGTGGTGTCATCGGTCCGGTCGGCTGACCGTAGGCGTAGAGATTGCCCAGCGTCACGAGGCCGCTGCCGGTCGATTCCGCGGCGTGCAGCAACGCATCGCTGATGGGCGGCCAGTCCGTTGGCCAGCGGTGGTACTTAGGATTCGCGCAGTTGAAAATGGCGTCGGTCCCCTTTGCGTGCTCCTCGACGGTCGCGGCGTTCGATGCATCGCCAGAGATTTTTTGAATCAGCGAGTGGTCTGGTCCCGCACCACGGCGCGAAAGTAGACGGACCTGGTGTCCATCAAGAGCCAACTGTTCGGCGACGACCGAACCGATCGCTCCCGCGCCCACAATCAAATAGCTACCCATAGGCATCTCCTTCACTAAGAGAGCAGCGCTCTCGCAAACAGTGTGACACATCTCGCCAGAAATTGCAAGAGCACCGCTCTCATAATTGCGCCCAACCCGCCAGGACCTGCGATACTGGGTCCCATGAGCGACGTTCGCATCACGAGAGCCCAAGCGCGGCTCCTCCAGATAGAGCGCATCAAAGCGACGTCGCGACGCCTACTGGCCGAAAAGGGTGCTCCGGCACTTTCGTTGCGAGAGGTGGCACGCGAAATGGACCTCGTCTCGTCCGCGCTCTATCGATATTTCGCGACACGAGACGATTTGCTCACTGCGCTCATCGTCGATGCCTACAACGACCTCGGCGATTTCGCCGAACGCGCTCAGCGGCGTTCGGACTCGAAGGACTCTCGCCAGCAACTGCACGCCGCCGCGTCGGCAATCCGGACCTGGGCCACGCGCAATCCCAACGAATACGCGCTGCTGTACGGATCGCCGGTGCCCGGTTATGAGGCGCCGCAGTACACGGTCACCTCAGCGGCCCGCGTCGCGATGGTCCTCGGTTCGATAGTGGTGGAGGCGTGGCAGACGTTGCCGACGCCGCGCGTCATCACATCCGCGACGTCGTTGAGGGGCGTCCTCGAGACACAGGCTCTGGACGAGTCGATGCCGGGAGTCCCCGAACACGTGCGAGTGTTGGCGATGATGATGTGGTCACAGATATTTGGCTGCATCAGCTTCGAACTCTTCGGTCACTACAAGGGTTCGGTACGCAGCGCGAGTCGCTTCTTTAATATCGTGGTCGACGAAGTGGCAAACCTCGTCTTGCCACCGACATAATCTGTCGAGCCAGGAGAGAGATGCAGTTCCTAGAACCACTGCAAAGCGAGCGTCTTTCGATTCGCCCTCTCACTCCCGACGACCTCGCACGCCACTTCGCGATCTACTCCAATCCCGAGGTTGTGCGCTACCTCTACGAGGAGGCGTTCGACTTCGAGGCGGCGAGGGAACATCTCAAACGGCGCTGCACCATCGATTTACCGACGGAAGGATCGTGGGTGAACCTCGGCGTTGACGTGCGCGACGGTGGAGTCCTCATTGGCGAGGTGGGTCTGGCGCTGATCAGCTCAGCGCACGCGCATTGCGAGATTGGCTACGTTTTCGATCCCAGCTACGCGGGGATGGGTTACGCCACCGAAGCTGCGGCGGTGATGGTTGAGCTGGCCTTCTCGGCACTCGGCGCCCATCGAGTCAGTGGCCGTCTCGACGCTCGCAATGACGCCTCGGCTCGTGTGCTCGAGCGACTCGGAATGCGACGCGAGGCGCACCTCGTTGAGAACGAGTACGTGAAGGGGGAGTGGACCGACGAGGCCATCTACGCCGTCTTAGAACATGAGTGGCGCGCCGAGCGAGGTCCGGCGAGGGCGTTTCATCTCCGCGCGTAGTTTGGTTAGGCCAACTGCTGTCGATTGGGCCGGAACCACTTGTACTCAATTCCTTTGGCGATCTGTTGGGCGAGCACGTCATTGAGTTCGCGCGCCACGAGCCAGAGGGCGAGGTCGAGCCCGCTCGTCACTCCACCACAGGTGATGAGGTCGCCGTCGTCGACCACCCGTTCTGGCACCACCTCAACGCCCAGTTCGGCCAGTTCCTCGAGTGCCGAGTGGTGCGTGCTCGCGCGACGCCCCGTAATGACACAGGCGTGCGCCCACAACATCGTCCCGGTGCAGACGCCCACGATGACGCTCGCGCTCGATGCCGCGGCCACGAGCAGGGGCATGAGCTCGCCTCGTTGATACTCGGCCCACGCTCCCTGCTTGGCGTGCGCATTCCATCCGCCGCCGGCCACGATGACGATCTCGGCCTCACCCGGGGTGAAGGGTGCATCAACTGAGAAGGTCAGGCCGCAGGCGCCGCGAACGCTGTCGTTCCCGCTGTGGGTGACGAGTCGAACCGAGAAGTCGTCCGTCGCCTGTTGGGCCCGTCGAAGTATCTCGAGAGGACCCAGCGCGTCGAGTTCATCGACGCCATCGAAGACCACGATGTCGACCAACATGCCTCGAGTGTACGAGGAACGCCTCGTGGCGTCAGTGACGGAGCGCATTGAGCGTTCGGCCCATAGGAGTCGCCGCGCGACGCGCTCGCGTGGCGACCCGTCGTAAGAATCTCCTAAATGTGCGACGCCGTAACGCAATATCGGCCCTCGAGACTATTGGTGATGAGCCCAAACGCGCGGGGGACATTTATTGTTCTCACAACGGGTCGAACGTCGGGTGAGCGTTGTGCCTCCAACTGGGGAAGTCGATTGTGACACTGATTTTCGTGGCGCTGGCCGCCGGACTGATCGCGGGAATCTCGCCGTGTATCGTGCCTGTCCTCCCCATCATCTTCGTGGCGGGCGCCGCCAACCGCGACGTCACCGAATCCGGCAAAGAGAATTGGCGACGATCGGTCGCCATCGTTCTTGGCCTCGTCGTCAGTTTCAGTCTTCAGATTCTCGCCGGCTCCGAGATACTTTCGCTCCTACATCTTCCCCAGGACTTCCTGCTCTGGTTCGGCGCTGGAATCCTCGGTCTCGTCGGCCTCGGATTCCTTATCCCTCAGTTGGAGAGTCTCATCGAGCGTCCCTTCGCCAGGATCACTGGACGT
>Ga0182016_10002616_pt1 | contig 20991 bp, 14 predicted proteins | sample 712S2MmetaG_FD_120491 | JGI IMG/M metagenome (GOLD analysis project Ga0182016, IMG submission 120491) | Permafrost microbial communities from Stordalen Mire, Sweden - 712S2M metaG | ecosystem: Environmental > Terrestrial > Soil > Wetlands > Permafrost | place: Sweden: Stordalen | collected... | reverse complement strand
GCCCGGGCGCTCCAAGAGCTCTCGGACTCGCTGTGATAGGACGCCTGCGTGTACAGGAATTCCAGGCGCAGGAAGGTGCGCATGCGCTCGTTCAGCGGCTGCTCATACACGATGGGGGCCAGCTCCGGCTCGCTATGAGGTTCGGGGTATGAGTTCATCGCCCTATTCTGATCCAATAGAAGGGCGCTGGTAAACCTTGGATTTCAGCGCGAGGCCAATTCCAGATAGCGATGGTGCAAACGATCGACGGCTTGTCGCAATTCGGGGACGGATCCCGAGTTGAGGATCACGTCGTCGGCCGCTTTCAACCGCTCGCTGCGGCTCGCTTGTGCCGCGAGAATGGCGTGCGCCTGTTCCGCGCTCACGGAATCGCGGCTCATCAGGCGCTGCAGCTGGTGCGATTCGTCCGCGTCCACGACCAGGATGCGGTCCACCCGGTCGCGGGCGTCGCCGCCCTCGACGAGAAGCGGGATCGACAGCACGAGGTAAGGTTCCCCCGCGCCCGACGCTTGCTGTTCCATGTGCTCACGAATCAACGGGTGCAGGATGGCCTCGAGATCGCGGCGTTTCTCGGGACTTTGGAAGATGAGGTGGCGGAGCGCGGGGCGATCGAGCTCGCCGTCCGGCCGCAACACACCAGTGCCGAAGCGCTGGACCACTGCGGCAAGCCCCGGTTGGCCGCGCGCAACGACGGCGCGGGCGGCATCATCGGCGTTGATCACGGGAACGCCGAGCTCGATGAGGCGCTGCTCCACCGTGCTCTTGCCGCTTGCGATCCCGCCCGTCAGGCCGATGCGCAGGCGCGAGGCCATCTCAGTGCCGCAATCCGGAGACGCGGAGATACCCATCGATAAGCTCGTGGCCGTAGAGCATGGCGATCCAGCCGGCCGCTGCCAGATACGGGCCGAAGGGAATGGGCGCGGCGCGATCGCGGCCCCTGAGTACGATCATCGCTATACCTAAGACGGCCCCGGTACCCGCGGACAACAGGATGACCAGGGGAAGGATTTTCCATCCCATCCAGGCGCCCAAGGCGGCGAACAGCTTGAAATCGCCGTACCCCATGCCCTCCTTGCCGGTGATCAGGCGGAAGGCGTGGAAAACCAGCCAGAGGCTCAGGTAGCCCGCAGCCGCTCCGATGATGGCCTCGTGCGGCGATACCGGCAGCGCCGACCCCCCAAGGGGGCCGATCGCAACCGCCGCCAGGAGGCCCGCCCAGAGCATGGGCAGCGTGATGTTGTCGGGCAGCAATTGATGGTCGAGGTCGATGCCGGTCAGCGCGATCAGGACCCAGGTCAGGGCCACGGCGCAGGCGGCGGCAGCGCCGAAGCCGAAATGCCAGGCGGCCCAAGCCGACAGAATGCCCGTGGCGAGCTCGACCACGGGATAACGCGCAGAAATAGGGGCCTTGCAAGCCGCGCACCGGCCGCGAAGGACCAGCCAGCTGATGACGGGGATGTTCTGCCAGGCTGTGATCGGCGCCCGACAGTGGGGGCAGGCGGAGCGGGGGACGATCAGGTCGAAGCGCTCGGGCGGGGGTGACGCAGGCTGGGGTGGCCCGGCGGTGGGGGCGGCGTCGGGGGTGCCGGGCGCGGAGGTCGATGAGACGAACTCGGCCGCCTGGGCGCGCCAGTCCCGATCGAGCATCACCGGGAGCCGATAGATGACCACGTTGAGGAAACTGCCGACCACCAGGCCGAGCACGAAGACCGAGCCTGCGAACAGCGCGGGATTCGCCGCGTAGAGGTCGGCGATGTCGTTGAAAAACATGGGCAAAGCCTCGCGGCGAGATTGAATATTATGCGCCGCGAGGCGCTTGACCGCCCGTCGTCAGCCGACCACCGAACCGAGCTTGAAGATCGGCAGGTACATGGCGATGACCATGCCGCCGACGAGGACGCCGAGGATGGCCATGATCATGGGCTCCATGAGGCTCGACATGCTGTCGACCGCGTTGTCGACCTCGGTCTCGTAGAACTCGGCGACCTTGGCCGACATGGTGTCGAGGGCGCCGGATTCCTCGCCGACGGCGATCATCTGGACGACCATGTTGGGGAAGAGGCCAGTGTTTTCCATCGCCCGTTGCAGGCGCTGACCCGTGGCTACTTCATCCTTCATGCGGTAGACAGCTTCCTCGTAGACGATGTTGCCGGTCGCGCCGGCAACAGAGCCCATGGCCTCGACGAGCGGTACGCCAGCGGCGAACATGGTGGAGAGGGTTCGGGCGTATCGCGCGATGGCGGACTTCACCAGAATCGGACCGATGATCGGAAATTTGAGCAGGATTCGGTCCATTGCGAGCTGCATCTTCCGCGAGCGTTTCAGGAAATAGAAGAACGTGTAGAAGCCGCCGCCGATCACGATCGCACACCACCACCCTTGATGCTGAACGAATCGGGATAAGTTCACGACCATTTGGGTGAACGCGGGCAGGTCGGCTCCGAAGCCCTTGAACAGCGATTCGAACTGGGGAATGACGAATATCAGCAATATGAGCGAAACGATGACTGCGACGGCGAGAACGGCCAACGGATAAAACAGAGCCTTCTTGATTTTCTTCTTGAGGGCTTCGGTCTTCTCCTTGTAAGTCGCGATCTTGTCGAGCAGGGATTCGAGTGCGCCCGCTTGTTCTCCAGCCTCCACCAAATTGACGAAGAGACTGTCGAAGTGAAGCGGATACTTGGCCAGCGATTCGTGCAGAGTACTGCCGCCTTCGATGTTGGCCTTGATGTCCAGCACCAGCTTTTGCATCGACGGTTTCTCATGGCCGTTGCCGATGATCTCGAAGGCCTGAACCATCGGGATACCCGCAGCCATCATGGTGGCCAGCTGGCGGCTGAACACGGCGATGTCTGAAGCTTCGACCTTCGCGCCCCCAAATAGGGACTTGCCCTGGGTCTTGACTCGGGTCGCGGCAACTCCTTGGCGACGCAGATCCGCACGCAAAGCCGTCTCGTTGGCCGCAAGTGCTTTTCCGCGAACTTTGTTGCCGCGCTTGTCCTTGCCTTCCCAAAGAAACTGGGTCTCTTTCTTTGATGCCGTCGCCGATACCGCCATAAGTCGATCCTTGCGTTAACTATTCGATGGTGACGTTATTCACTTCTTCCAAACTGGTCACGCCGTCCTTAACCTTTTGCAATCCTGACCGTCGCAGATTCGCGATGCCATCTTTCGCCGCTTGGTCGCCGACATCGATCGCGCCGCCGCCTTCCATGATGATGCGCCCGATGGTCTCGGTGACCGGCATGACCTGGTAAATGCCGACGCGTCCCTTGTAACCGTCCGTACACTGGCCGCACCCGACGGCTTTATAGACTCTGAACCCGCTGGCGATGTCCGCTTCCTCGAAACCTTCCTTGCGCAGCGCCTCCTCGGGGATGTCGATGGGCTGTTTACAATTGCTGCAAAGCTTTCTGGCGAGACGTTGCGCGATGATGAGGCTGACCGAAGTCGCGATAGCGTAGGGCTTCACTCCCATGTCGACCAGGCGGGTGAGCGTTTGCGGCGCATCGTTCGTGTGCAGAGTTGACAGCACCAAGTGGCCGGTTTGCGCGGCCTTGATGGCGATTTCCGCTGTCTCCAGGTCGCGGATTTCGCCGACCATGATCACATCGGGGTCCTGGCGCAAGAACGCGCGCAGTGCGGCGGCAAACGTCAGGCCCACCTTGTTGTTCACGTTGACCTGGTTGATTCCCGGCAGATTGATTTCCGCGGGGTCCTCCGCCGTGGAGATGTTGCAATCCTCGGTGTTCAGGATATTGAGACCGGTATACAGCGAGACCGTCTTTCCGCTGCCGGTCGGACCGGTGACGAGAATCATGCCTTGCGGCTTGGCCAAGTAGCGCAAGTAGGTCTCACGCTGCGTCTGTTCGTATCCCAAGGCGTCGATACCGAGCATCGCGCTCGAAGGATCCAATATGCGGGTTACGACCTTCTCGCCGAACAAAGTAGGACAGGTGCTGACGCGGAAATCGATGGCCCGATTTTTGGAGAGCCGCATCTTGATACGGCCGTCCTGGGGAACGCGGCGTTCCGCGATGTCCAGCCGCGCCATCACTTTCAAGCGCGCGACGATTTTCACCGCCAACTGCACCGGCGGAAGCGCCACCTCTTTCAGTACGCCGTCGATTCGGGTGCGGATCCGGAACGATTTCTCGTACGGCTCGAAGTGGACGTCCGATGCGCCTTTCTTGATGGCATCCAGCAGTATCTTGTTCACGAAACGGACGATCGGTGCGTCCTCGACGTCGTCGCGACCGAGCGCCTCGGCATTTGCATCGTCGTCGCCGCCTGTGACCTCGAGATTCTCAAGGTCGACGTCGTCATCGGTCAGGTTCGGCATGGCCGCGTCGGCTTGATCGATGGCCTTGTTGACCGCCGCCTGGAGCTTGTTGTCTTCAACGACCACAAACTCGATGCTCATCGAGGTCTGAAATCGGATCTCATCGAGGGCGTGAAGGTTGGTCGGGTCGGCTACAGCCAGGAATAGCCGCTTGCCGCGTTTAATCAGCGGCAATACGCGGTGTTTCTGCAAGAGTTTGTCGCTGACCGCACGAATGGCGTCGACGTCCGGCGTGACGGCGTCCAAATCCAGCAGCGGGACTCCAAACTCGTTGGAGGCCGATATGGCGATGTCGCGGGCCGCCGCCAGACTGGTCGACACCAGATGGGTCACCAGGTTGACGCGCTTTTCACGAGACTTGGCAATGGCGTCCTGCATGGCCGGCTCGTCCAGCAAGCCATCCTGCACCAAACGCTGCGCAAGGCCGCCCAAGGCCATCCGGTTGGTGCTGCCCGCCATTGCTATTACGTTATCATTCATGGACTTACAATAAACCCCGGTCGCAGGTCTACGCTACTATTGGTAGCCGGTTGGGCAATGTCAAATCAATGCCGGATGGTCGCATATTGTAGACGGCCAACTCGTGATACTGATCGCAAAAAAAAGCCGCAGCGCTTCGGGCGGGCCATTTCTGGGCTCAGAGTAAGGATTCCGCGGGCCGGAGAGGCACTTGCGGGTCGATTAGTTTGCGCAAGGCGGGTTTCAGCTGCGCGGCGCCGGCGTAAGGTGCGGAGCCATAGTCGCGAGAGCGAGGTTCATAAAAAAGGAAGCCCCTCCAAAGAGGGGCTTCGCAGATCGCGTTTCCTATTCGGAAACGCTTGGTCATCACATTACTTGCACTGCGTCGGAACGTACTTGGCCAGAATCGTGCCCGCGCCGGAGGCGCCGAGTACCATTCCTTCATTGGTCACCATCGTCGTGGTCGCCGTCGACGCGCAGCCCCAGTCGATGTTGCCGGAATTGGAACCGACACCGCTGAGCGCCACATAAGCACCAGCGACCTTGATTTCCGGGGTCAGGGTGAGAGTTTTGCCGGTGATCTGCAGCGGAGCCTGATTGCCGTAGAGGATAGCCATGCTGCCATCTGCGGCCGAGATCGTGATTGAGGTCACATACTTGGTAGCGGTAAACGCAGCCGCAGCCTGGGCCGCCGCCGTCGCCACGCCCGTGATGCCGTTAGACTGGAAACCTTCAGCCACTGCCGTCTCGACCGAATCCGAGAGATTGAGGCCTTCCGTCACCTTGGAACGGATCGTGTAGTCCTGATACGCGGGGATGGCGATCGCGGCCAAGATGCCGATGATGGCCACCACGATCATCAATTCGATCAGGGTGAAACCCTTTTGCACACTCTTAAACATTAGTAACTCCTAGGTTCGATAACTCGAATCAATCAGTATTCAAGCAACGGCCTGCGCCGGTAGAGAGCACCAAGCAAGTGGCGTGCCAGAGATCGCCATCAAGTGTAACTCATTGAAAAAAATAGGTTTGACGGCCGATGGCGAGGGACATTTGACATAGCAATGTCGGTCTTTGGCGGCGCTTGTGACCGTCTGCGTCGGAGACTGACAAAAGTTGTCAGCCCCAGGCTCGTCAATCTCGCAGCTCTTTCAAAGGCCCCAGGAACTTTTCGTAATGGCGCCAACGCTGCACAGAGCGCGTATAGAGCTTCTGCCGCACCTGCCAAGCGCTGGCCGTCGACACGGTTCGCTTGGTCTCGTTGAACGACAAGCAACTCGCGTCCCACTCGAGCCCGACGAATTCGAGGATCGTGCGCGACCAGCGCTCCTGGTCTGTAATCAGGTCCTCGTAGCGGACTTCGAGCAGCGTCCCAGCCGGCAGCACCTCGCGCCAGTGGGTCATGAGGCGTTGATGGGTCTTGTAGTATTCCGCCAAGTCGCCGAGGTCCATGGTGAATCGCATACCCGTCGAAAAATGCTGAAAATAGCAGGACAGGCAGGTATCGATCGGATCTCGCCGCATGCGAATGATGCGAGCATTCGGGAATTCCGACACGATGAAGCCCAATAAATCGGAGTTGGCCGTACTCTTGTCGACGATGCGCTGCGCCTGTGGAAAGCGGCGCTCGATAAGATGCAGGTAGCCTTCGGCAAGCTTCTGCCGAGTGCTCAGCGGCAGAATTCCATGCCTCATCTGGTCATGATGCGCACGTGCGGCGTCCAGCCAGTAAGTCACCTCGCCCGCCCCCCCGGCGAGCGGGTGTGATGCGATGATCTGCTCGACGAGCGAGGTACCGGAGCGCGGCATGCCAAGCACGAATACGGGTTTTGCCGAGTCCGACCCTCCCCCCGTCAGGGTGGCCATCGCGGTTGCTGTATAGGTGCTCATCATGTCTTGGGCGAACCGCCGATGGGCCTGCGCATCATATTCGCCGCCGACGCTCCTCAGCAGCTCATTGGCGCGCCGATAATTCGCGAAAGCACGGTCGTAGTCCTCCACATCGTCGCAGAATTTTCCCATGGCAAATCGCAGCTCGGCCTCGTCCCAGGGTCCAAGTCCGCTGCGAACGATGGTCTCCGCCTTCTCCAGCCACGCCGCGTCGGCGCTGGTCATCTTGCGATCTGCCGTCAGAGCCGCCCAAGCGGCCGTCAGCATCGGCCTGCGTTGCAGCGCGTGCTGGATCAGCGTAGAGGCCTCGTCGAATTTCCCTTCGGCTCGGGCTATCTTGGAAAGCCCCACAAGGGCGTCGACATCTCCGGGCGAGCCCTTAAGTGCCTTGCGGAAGGCGATTTTCGCTTCGCGATCGCGCCCGGATGAGGCCAGCATGAGGCCGAGCATCGAGCGGGCGCCGGGAAACTTGGGGTTGATGTTGAGCACGCGCCGCAACAGAGGCTCGGCGTCCAACGGGTTCGCCTGCGTGAGCAGGGCAAGATGATACAGGGCATCCACGCATTCGCGATTGATGCCGATCGCCTCTCGAAAACGCTGCTCGGCCTCCACATAGCGCCGCAGATGGTAAAGCACGACACCGAGCGAGCTCAACGCATCCCACCGGCTCGGATATAGCGACACGAATTCCTCGAAATACTCCACCGCGCGCGCCAAGTCCTTGGCGGCGAGCGCCTTGTTGGCGCGAGCGAGGAGGGATTTGCCATCAACTCTGCTGTCCATGCGCGCATCAGGAGGGGGCACGGTCGATGCCGCTTCCACCTGATTCCGAGCTAGGTGCAGTATCAACGATTGAGTGACGATGTCGGCTTCGGCCGGCTCGACTCCTCTCTCGATCAGGCGCCACTTGAAAGAGTTTGCGAAACGAGCCTTCTTGTAGAAATTCAACCGAAGGCCGCGCACATCCGCGTCTGCACGACTGAGCAGATCCTCCATGGCCGATGCCCGGTTCTTTTTCGGTCCCAGCCTGCCGGAACCGGCAGTTTCCGCGGGGGCCAAGTCGAACTGATCCGCAAGCGCGAGGCCGACCCCTGCTGCCTCGCGCGCGTCTAGCCACTTGGGCATCATCGATGGCAATCCATAATGGCACCTGCGGCTTGGCTACCGAATTCCGTCGGGCTAATCGACATAATCATGGAGAGTATCCAAAACCGCTGGTGCTTACCATGCCTGGTGGAGCTCGGCTTGAGCTTCGTCACATTTTCATTCGATTCCTGGTTTCTTGATCCGATATCGCAGCGCTCAAGAGCTCGCGCAGATCCGGCTCATCGTCGACCATCAACACGGTAGATTTGGGCATGGCTCCATTGTAGCTGCACCGGGCCACGCGCCGCGCGACCGGTCACGCTCACCGGTCCAAAGGCGAGCTAGAATAGAGGCTGGGGGGCGAGCCTGTCGAAGGGGCGATCTTTGGCCTGATGGAAAATAGGAACAAACGCAGTGGAATGTTTGCGCGCATTGCGCGCGGTATCCGCTCAACCCTGGCTGCAGGCGAGCCTGAGCGGCCGACCGTGGTCGAGCGAGCCGTTGTTCCGGATGCATCGGCCCATCCATCGCCGAGTGCCGAAGAGCTGATCAGTGAAGGTCTGAGACAACGTCGGCAATTCGGTCCCGCGGCGGCAATTCCCTGGTTCGAGCGTGCCGCGCAGCTCGACCCCAATTCCCATATGCCGCTCCTCATGTTGGGCAACGCCGCCTCCGAGGCGAGCGATCTGGATCGCGCGGTCGGTTACTACCAGGCCGCGCGCGATCTAAAGCCCAAGGACTATCTCGTCCGCTACAACCTTGGGTTGAACCAACTGTGGCGCGGTTATGTCCATGAGGCAATCGAGGAGCTTGCCGGAGCCTCATATCTCAACCCGTCTTACCTTGCCGCCCATTCGAGCTTGATCTTTGCGCTCCACAACTCGGATCGTACCAGTCCCGAGGAGATCGTTGCGGTGATCCGCGAGTGGGCGGCGAATTTTTCAGCGCAACATCCGGCAACCGCCATCGCGGCCGCCGACACTGCCGTTGATCGGAAGCTGCGCGTGGGTTTCATTTCCGGCGACTTTCGCACGCACTCGGTGGCCCAGTTTTTTGAGCCTATCGCGAGCGCCCGCAATCGTGACTCGTTCGAGTACATTTTCTACAGCAACGGCAGCCAGCGAGATGCGGTGACCGAGCGGCTCCGAGAGTGTGCCGATGTGTGGCACGATGTCGGGCAACTCACGGACAATGCGCTGATCGAGCTGATTCGCGCCGATCGCGTAGACATACTTGCAGATCTCTCAGGACACACGGAGTTCAACCGCCTCGCCGTCTTCGCGCAGCGCGCCGCCCCTGTGCAGGTGACTTATCTGGGGTTCCCGAACTCGACCGGGCTACCGACCATGGATTTCCGCATCACGGATGCACTTACCGATCCGCACCCAGTCGCCGATACGTGGCATACGGAAAGGCTTTTGAGGCTGCCTGACTCACAATGGTGCTTTCGGCCATTCGGCGCGCCGCCTTTACCGGGCTCTCTGCCTGCGCGCGCCGCCGGCTACGTTACGTTCGGCAGCTTCAACAATATGATGAAGGTCAGCGACGCTATTCTTCGATGCTGGGCTGAGATACTGGTCAAATTGCCGAAATCGCGCTTGTTTCTTACTCGCGTTCGAAGTCGCGAGCGAGCGGCGGAGATCGTCGCTACGATGGAGCGATCGGGCATCGCGGCCGATCGTATCGAATGGAGCCCCTATCGAAGCGAGGTCCCCTACGGTTTGCAATTCGCCGGCATCGACATCATGCTCGATACCTACCCCTACAACGGCGTCACGACCACCTGCGAGTCACTCTATGTCGGCGTACCGGTCATTTCGCTCCATGGACGTCATTGCGTCTCACGCAGCGGCCTGAGCATCCTCACAACACTGGGTCTCGGCGAATTGGTGGCCGCCACTCCCGAGCAATACGTCGAGATTGCGGTCGCGTTGGCGAGCGATGTGGCGCGGCTCGAACAACTGCGCCGGGAACTTCGCGACCGGTTCGAGCGATCGCCGCTGCGCGACGAGAGGACCTTCGCAAAGAATTTCGAAGATTTGCTGCAAACCGCATGGCGGCGGCACCACGCATCACGACCCTCCGAATAGGGTCGCGTTCAACCCGGCGCTCAGGTGCGACCCCGCCGGCGGGCCTGGTCAATGCGCAGCCGCACCAAATCGAGACGCCGCTCCATTTCTGAACTACCGAAGCCGAGCGCGTGAATATCTTCGAGCCGCCCGAGTGCCGTCGGCCCGACATAGAATGTGGAGTAATGTTCGCGCTTTTCCAGATGCTCCAGAACCGCTGCGATGAGCCACGAGACCGGGTCCGCCCCGAAGGGAACTGAATCAAATCGTTCCAACGGAGGTAAAAAGGGCTCGTTCGGGTCGACCCCCGTCAGACGGATGTGCTCGAGCAGCCGCTTGAGGGCGATGACCCCCACGGTGCGTGCGCCGTAGTCGTGGGAAACCCGAGCTAGCGTGGCGAGCCGCAGCCTTAGGGGCTCGCGTTCACACTCCGCTCTGATAGCCAAGAAGCTGGCTTCGAGGGCGCGAAAACGGTCCAGAGGATCGAGCGCCGCGTCGCGGCTGCGTGAATAGAGCGATAGCGCTCGAACCATTGCAGTGCTGTTACCCGCCGCTTCGGCTTCTCGCCATGCCGAGGAGAGCGGTCTGGCGTAACCCAAGGGCGCAAGCGTCTTCGACCAATGAAACGAGACGTTGGCGGCGCTCCCGACCAGGTTCATGTCCGTCCCGGAAAGATCAGATTCGCGCAGAAGGACTCCCCGAGCCGCGAGCCGATCCGCGCGCGCAGCTTTGCAGCAGAATAAATTGAGAAGATATGAATCGGGCTCGGACCTCACGTCGAACGGCACCAGAAGATTTAGGCCGGGTACGAGGCGATATGAGTCATATCCGAGGGCCGCGAACTCCCGTACCAGCCCCAGGTTCATACTTGTGGCGTCCTTTCTGAGCTCGTACTGAACGAGCGGCGCAAGACTCGCGAAGAAACGGCGGCCACCCTTGACGATGTTGTTTTCCTCACCTTCTGCGTCGATCTTTATCAGCTCAATATCCGTCCAGCGATACCGGTCCATGCATTCGTCAAGCGTCACCAGGGACACAGTCTCGCTGGCGCCCTCCGATAATGGACCGTGGACAATCGAATTAAGCTCCGGATCGCGCTCCAGTGAGAGCTGTGCATGACCCGGTGAGCTCGAGACTGCCTTCTGCTCCAGAGTCACGTGCGCAAAAGCATTCTCGGCGACTCCCTTGGCGAGGAATTGCGCGGTGCTCGACGCCGGCTCGAACGCCCACACGTGACCAGAGGGCCCCACTTTTTGAGCCATCGGCAGTGTGTAAACTCCATAATTGGCGCCAATATCGACGACTTTATCGCCGGGCTGAAGCAGCCTTCGAACGAACCGCAATTCATCCTCGAAGAAGTCCTGTTGCTCGCGCAGCACATAAGGCGTGATCAGTTCGATCGAATTCGGAACGACGACCCGCACGCCGTCGACCAAGGTCATGACGATGGCCTCATTCATGAGGGTCGCAGCATGAGCGCTTGCGGATCACACTGCGCCGAGGAGCTCGAAATATCGCCGTGCATAGAAAGTTCCGTATTTCCCGTCATGCGCCGCCAGCACGACATGGCAAAAATCAAACGATCTGTAGATCTCGTGCAACAAGGCTGCCAGCTTGAGGAGCGCAACGCCTTCGAGGCGATCCAAACGAGCAAGATCGGGGACGTAAACTGCGTCGGCCCAGAGCATCTGGCTCAAGGCCGCATTGGGATTGTCATTCAGCATCAGCGGCTTGTATGTGCGACCTGAAATGCCCAAGAAGCGATGAAACATGAACCCGTGGCCTCTCAAAAGCTGGTCGACTTCTGCAAACAGAGGCTGGTCCTCGTATAGTGGAACGAACTCAACCTCCGTCTGGACGATCAGGCAGCGCTTCAGGGTCTCGCTCGCATGCGCGAGGATTTCAGCCTCGCTCCCTTGGGTATCGAGCTTGAGCAGATCGCACCCCTGATCGCGGACCGCGGTTACATCGTCTAGTCGAACCGTGTCGACGAGCGGAGTTGCGACAACTTGCATGAGCTCGGCAAGATTATTGAACAGTTGTGCGACCTTCAGGTTTGGACGCAGCAGCGACGAGGTCATGCCGCTATTGGTCACATAGAAACTGCGTCGCTGTCCGTCCCCGACGGCGCAGGGCAGATATTGCCTCCCGGGTAGGGCGAGTGCGTTCAGTTTCTGACATTCCACGGGCTGCGGCTCGAAGCCAATGATATTGAGCCGCCCGAGCTTGTTCAGGCGCCCGAAGGGATCGGCAACCCCCTCCAGCAGCATTGCCCCAATATCCACCGCGGTCATCAAGGGCGGCGTGACAATCTCATCAAAAAGAAACATAGGTATCCTTTTGGCCGGCCAATGCTATTCGATCCCCAGCTTCTTGATGCGGTAGCGTAGGGCCCGAAACGACATGCCCAATACTTTTGCCGCGGCCGTCTTGTTGTATCGAGTCTGCTCCAATGCCTTCCGAATCGCATCGCGTTCGATATCTTCCAAATGATTCCCGAGGGCTACATTTTGGATTTGGGGGGCAGCGGGCCCGTCGCCCTGGGCCGGTCGCAGCTGAATGTCGCGCGCGGTGATTTCTCCGCCGCTGTTCAGAGTAATGGCGCGCTCGAGGATGTTTTCGAGCTCGCGCACGTTGCCGGGGAAAGCGTAACTTTCGAACGCAGCCAGGGCATCCGCGCCCAGCGCCGGCGGCGGAATTCTCATGCGTCTTCCCAGCCGCCGCAGTATCGCGTCGGCAAGCTCTGGGATGTCCTCCCGCCGTTCGCGAAGCGATGGTACGCGCAATTCGATGACGTTCACACGGTAGAAGAGATCCTCGCGGAATTTTCCATCGGCCACCAGCGCCGACAGGTTCCTGTGCGTGGCAGACAGGATACGCACATCGACGCCGACTTCGAGCTGCTCGCCCAGCGGGCGCACAGCCTTCTCCTGGATGACACGTAGCAGTTTGACCTGCATATGGAGAGGCAGGTCGGCGATCTCATCCAGAAATAGCGTGCCGCCTTCGGCGGATTGGATCAGCCCCTTCTTATCGCTCACCGCACCGGTGAAGCTGCCGCGCTTGTGGCCGAATAGCTCGCTCTCCATGAGCTCACTCGGTATCGCGCCGCAGTTGACCGGCACAAAGGGACCGTCCCGGCGCGGGCCCGACTCGTGGATGAGCTTCGCCACCAGCTCCTTGCCGGTCCCGGATTCGCCGAAAATGTGAACGGGCGCCTGGCTGCGCGCAACGCGGGCGATCATCTCGCGCATGTGCTGCATCGTCGGGGATGCGCCAAGCAGCCGCGGCCCGAAGATGCTGGTATCCGTGTCCAGGGTTCCTGAGAGCTTGATGGCACTCGCCACCAACTTGCGCAGTCCCACGAGGTCCAGAGGCTTGGACACGAAATCGAATGCGCCCAGTTTGAGCGCGCGCACCGCCGTTTCCATATTTCCGTGAGCGGTTATGACGGCGACGGGGACATTAGGCGAATGCTGCTGTATCCATTTGACCAGATCCAAGCCGTCACCGTCGCGAAGCTGCATGTCGGTCAAGCACAAATCAAGGTGCTCGGTCTTGAGCAACCGCTGCGCATCGACGATGCCACTTGCCGTTCGGGGATCGAGGTCCATGCGCTGCAACGTGATGGAAAGCAACTCACACAGGTCGGGTTCGTCGTCGACTATCAGCACAGTGGGTTTAGGCATATTGCCATTCTAGCGCGTCGGCACGATTCGGGATGCGTTACCGGAGCGGTTCAGATCGGAGACAGTGCGGATCTCACCTTTCGGCAGTCATAGAGATTCCAATCCTTCCAAGTGCCGGCATGTTCATGGGACAACGGATTGAATCCTATTTTCTCCGGCGAAATGACGAACCCAAGCTGCGGATCGGCGCAAACGCCGATCAACTTCCCGGCTGTGAGCGGGCGGGAGGCTTCCCCTTTCTCGTGCTGCCCCCCTACGGAGCGGGCACGCAGTTTGGTGAGTATCTTCCAGTCCGGATCCATGAGTGGAAGCAATATCTCCGAACGGCGTCGAACCTCGAGTGCGGTGGCGCGTGAAAAGACCGCGCCGGCTGATTGATCGAGGGTCAGGTAATTCGGCCGGGCCAGCGTAAACCAAACGAATGCGCCCGCATCATGCGGCGGCACGACGAGCACCGCACTGGTCGGCGGAATTGCCGCCGCCCAGTCTGCAAATTCATGAACGTCCGCGGCGGAGGCGAGCGTCGGGGGTTGCTTGAACGCTGCCGAAAAGATGAGCGCCGAGAATGCGGCTAGCACCAAAGAGAGGAGCGCGGGCACCCATACCCTGCGACTCGTTGTGATTCCCCACCAAAGCAACGCGCCCAGCATCACGGCCGGCATTCTCAACGCGAAAACCTCCTGTATTTGCGCGACGCTCAGGGGCGTGTGCGCCGAGGACGACACGATGGACCGGCATTTGATGAACGTCCAGACCACGATGGCGAGGCCGAGCGAGGCCGCGGACAGCCATCGAAATTTGGCGGCCATATGGGAGCAGATATGCTCTCTGGCCAGCCAGATCGTCAACGCCAGCCCCACGCACGCCATTCCATCGACCCCCGGCAATGTCCAACCCGATATCAGCAATAACGCGCAAAGCGGGCCGCATCTATCATCTCGCCACGCCTGCAAGGCCGTGAAGGGAACTAACAGCGCGCCGACGAAGACGGTAATCCATATCCACCGCCAGGCTTGGCCTTGAACCAATATTGCAACCGGGCCGATGAGCCCGCCGATAAGCGCTACCGCCAAGCCGGCGGCCCCCACGAGCGCCGCAGCAGCGCAGAGCTTGCGTGTCCCTTGGTCTGTCACGACGATCGCCGTGAACCCCAAGTATAAGAACGGCTGTGCGTTGGTTTCCCAATCGCGAACCGACCAGAGTTGCAGGAATAGGAATTGCGAGCGTTCTCGTACAACGTCCAACCAAGGCGCGTCCATGACGGTCAGAACACGCGACCCCGTCGGCAGTTCGACTGCCAAGACGGCTATGGCGAGGGTCGCGACAACGCCCACGATCGCGCCTACGACACTTGCTCGAAACGGCAGCCACAGGCAAATAATAAAGAGCAATCCGGGCAGCGCGATCAGCGGGTGGACAAGCAGCGCCGCTAATGAGAGTAATAAACTGAGCCGCTTTTTTCCCCGAACATGGCATGCCAGTGCCGTGATGATCAGCGCTTCAGCCGGCAGGCGTGCCGTCAAGAATGGCTCTAGAATCCGGAACACACTGGAGGAGCCGTAATATCCCGCGAGGATCAACAAATACGCGACTCCGGCCCAAGCGGTGTCGCGGTCGGTGACAGCGCGCGCGAAGCTCCAAGTCCCCGCCAAGAACCACAGACCAAAGGACAGGGTGAGCAGCCGAGCGGAATTCTCCAACCCCAGTAATCCGATGCACCATGCATACAAAGGCGAAAACAAAGTGAATTGGTCCTGCGAGGTGTTTTGCAGATAAAGATCGTTCGCGAGTTGTGGATGAAGCCTCGCGAACGCCTGGAACGCGTAGATCCGCCCGTCGCCCGTTAGCCCGTGATAGCCATGCATGAGCAGCCAAATGGTGAGCAGCAGCAGGACAACTGGGACGGTGGAAAATTTCGACTGAAATCCGGGGTTCGACGAGTGCATGAGCGGGTATGGTCTGCAAAGCATTTTGCGTAACCCTATTCCTCCCACCGCTGCGGATCGCTGAATACGATCCGAAAGACGCTTCCACTCCCCTCGCGCGGTTCGTAAAGCAGTATGGCGCGATTCAGCTGGCACAGTTCTCGGGCGATGAAGAGCCCGAGGCCGGTACCGCCCTTCCGGCCCGTGAAGAACGGTTCGAAGATTCGATCGGCCGCCGAGGGCTCGATCCCGGATCCCCGATCGGCGACTTCCAGGTAAGGCCGGTAACTGGGGATAAGCCTGGCGAGTCTGATCTCAACCTTGAGCCCATTGCGTGGCTCGCCATATTTAATGGCGTTGTCGCACAGGTTCCAGACCACCTGATGCAGGTGGGTTGGGTCAAAGCGCACTTCCAGGGCATCCGATTCCTCGTGAACCCCGATCTGTTCGATTGGCACCTGCATGGTTTGAGAGAACTCGGTCAGGAACTCTTCGAGCCAATCCCCGAGCGATAGGCGGGTGGGCTGGGTGGCCTCGCGACGCGACAGCTGCAAGACGTTGTTGATGATCGTGCTGACGCGTTGCGAGTTGTTGCGGATGATGTCAGTCAGCCGGTGATCGTCGGGCCCCAGGTTGGGACTCTCGGCGAGAAGTTGCCCCGCATGGCTCATGGCACCAACGGGATTTCTGATTTCATGCGCGATGCTCGCGGACAGCCGCCCGAGAGCCGCAAGCTTGCTCTGCTGCACGCGCTCGGCCAGAAGGCTGGTGTCCTCGAGGAAGATCAGGGTTGGACCGGGTGCGGTACCGTCCAGGGGCGCGAAGTGCGGCTGGATCACCCGCCCGCCGTCGGCGGCCACGAAGCTCGAGGGAGAATCCTCGCGTTGTCCCGACTGGCGCCACTTGCTCAGCGTATAGAGCAGTCGTGGCGAGACCTCGCCGACCAGCGCACCGGGGACCGCATGCGTATCGCCCAGAATCTCCGCTGCGGACTCGTTGATCAGACGAATCCTATCCTCTCCATCGACAACCAGCAGACTTTCGCGCAAGTGTTGCACGATGTATTGGGACAAGTCCGCGAGGTTGGCGAGGTCGACGTCCTTCTGCCGGACCAAATCCTCGCTCTCGCGCATGCGCGTCGCGAGCACGCTCGCCGATGCCGAGATGGTGAATAGAACGAGGCCGAGGAAACCGGCGGTCGCGTAGACGTTGACGTCCGCATGGCCGGTGAGCTGTTGCCAGATGGTATGCAGGAGGACCGCGATCGCCGCCACAGCCGCAAGGAACAGCGCGCTGCGGGGCGGCAGCAGGAAAGCCAGGCCGCCGACCGGCACGAACAGCAGCGGCCCCAATCCGCTCGAAATGCCTCCGCAGGCATGTAGAAGCAGCACCAGGCACGCGATGTCGACGGTTGCCTGGAAGATGGTTTGAATGTGAGCGCTCAGCAGGCGCCTGCGGACCAGGACCACGCTGAAAAGTCCGAAGCAGAAGTAGAAAACAGCGACTGCGAAAAAGAGGTTCGGCGACTGCAGGGGCAGCCCGCGCGAGCCCCCCAGGGAGTACAACCCGAGCAGCACCAGCGGCACCAGCACCCGGTAGAGATTGAGGATGCCCAGGACGCGCCAGTTGAGCCCGATTTTCGGCGAATTCGCGATGGATGCGCGGTTCAAAACGATTCCATGCCCTTAAGTTCCTGCGCTCCCGATGGACTTTGCGCCTTCTGCTAGCTTAATTCAGAATAAGGCGTTCAAGTGCGACCGACACCTCAAATAGGCAATCGATGAATACTCCGCGAAAGCTGCGCTGCGTGATGGCGCAGATCAATCTGCTGGTCGGGGACGTCGAGGGCAACACCTCCCGCATCATCGCCGCCGCGAATGAGGCGCGGGAGGAGCGCGGCGCGGATGTGCTGATGGTGCCGGAGCTTGCCGTATCGGGCTATCCGCCGGAAGATCTCCTGTTCCACTCCGGGATGCGCTCGCAGGTGGCCCGCTCCCTCGGCCGTCTGAAGGCGGAGGTGCGGGGTATCACCCTTATCGTCGGATACCCGGAATACGATGGCGACCGTATTTTCAATTCGGCTCTGGTGGTTCGAGATGGCGCCGTGCTCGCGAATCACCGCAAGGCTTGCCTGCCCAACTACCGCGTATTCGACGAGAAGCGCTATTTCACGCCGGGGACGACGCCGACGGTGGTGGAACTCAACGGCATCGCGGCCGGAATTCTGGTGTGCGAGGACATCTGGGAGCCTGAACCTGCGGGCCAGGCACGCGGGGCCGGCGCCGAGGTGCTGCTGGTGGTCAACGCCTCCCCCTACGAGGTCAACAAACAGATCCAGCGTGAGACCGACGTGGCCCGGCGGCGCGTGGCCGAAACCGGTATTCCCCTTGTCTTCGTCAATTTGCTCGGGGGCCAGGACGAGTTGGTGTTCGACGGGAATTCCTTCGTCATGAATGGCGCCGGGCACATCACGATGCGCGCCCCCGCGTTTACCGAGGGTCTGTACACGGTCGACCTCGCAGCAGGTCCTGACGGCGTCGTGCGTCCCCTGCCGGGCGAGATTTCGGTCCTTCAGAGCGAGGAGGAAAGCGTCTACGGCGCGCTGGTGCAGGGCACGCGGGACTACGTGGACAAACACCGCTTCCCGGGCGTGGTGCTCGGGCTGTCGGGAGGTGTGGACTCGGCGCTGACGCTTTGCATCGCGGTGGACGCACTGGGCGCCGACCGCGTGCATTCGGTGTCCATGCCCTCGCGATACACCTCGCAGATGAGCAGGGAGGACGCGGCTGAGCAGGCCTCACGGCTCCACGTGAAGCACAGCGAGATTTCCATTGAGGGCATGTTCGAGGCCACCCTGACGGCGCTCAGGGACGAGTTCGCGGGACGCCCTCCCGATACCGCCGAGGAGAACATCCAGTCTCGATGCCGGGGCGTGCTGCTCATGGGCATCTCGAACAAGACGGGCAGGATGCTGCTGACCACGGGCAACAAGAGCGAGATGGCGGTGGGTTACGCCACGTTGTACGGCGACATGGCTGGCGGTTTCGCGCCCATCAAAGACTGCAGCAAGCTGTTGGTCTACCGCCTTTGTGCCTGGCGCAATTCGCAATCCCGGGTGATCCCGGCACGCGTCATCGAACGTGCACCGTCTGCGGAGCTTCGGCCGGACCAAAAGGACACGGACAGCCTGCCGCCGTACGAGATTCTCGATCCCATCCTCGAGGCCTTCATCGAAGAGGATCTGTCCGTCGATCAGATCGCGGCGCGCGGCTTCGACCGCAAGGTGGTCGGGCGCATACTCGATCTGGTAAAGCGCAACGAGTACAAGCGCCGTCAGGCACCTCCGGGAGTGCGGGTAAGCGGCCGAGCTTTTGGCCGCGATTGGCGTTATCCGATCACCAACGGATATCAAACGTCGCGTTGACCGCCTCCAGTTGAGATCAGTCGTGCCGGCAGACAATGACGCCAAGGTGGTCGCGATTGCGGGGGCGGGTCCGGCCGGACTGACTGCCGCGCTCGAATTGCTTCGTCGCTCCGACGCCATCCCGATTGTGTTCGATTTGGACGGGCAGGTTGGTGGAATATCCAAAACCATCAACTATCGCGGCAACCGGATGGATTTGGGTGGCCATCGATTCTTTTCGAAGTCCGACTGGGTCATGCGCTGGTGGCAGGAGATATTGCCGGTTGCCGAGGACCAGGTCGACGCGACAACCCCTCTGCGCACGGCCTATCAGGGCCAAACGAGTGAATTCATACCCCAGATCGGGGCATCCGCGTCGTCCGACGCCGTCATGTTGGTGAGGCAACGCTTATCGCGCATCTTCTATCGGAGGCGTTTTTTCGATTATCCCTTGAAGTTGAGTTCCGACACGCTCAGGAAAATCGGCGCGGTCGAGACCCTAAAGATCGGCTTGAGCTATGGGCGCGCCCAGGTTGCATATGGTCGACCCGAGAGAACCCTGGAGGATTTTCTCGTCAACCGCTTCGGCAATCGACTGTATCGGACGTTTTTCAAGGATTACACAGAGAAGGTTTGGGGGGTTCCGTGCCGCGAAATCTCCGCCGAATGGGGCGCGCAGCGTATCAAGGGTTTGTCCATCACCAAGGCACTCGTGCACGCGGTGACCCACCGATTTCGCGGTTCGGACACTTCACAAAAACGGACCGAAACGAGCCTGATCGAGAGATTTCTTTACCCCAAGTTCGGGCCCGGCCAAATGTGGGACGAAGTAGCGCGCAGAGTGCGACAGCTCGGGGGCGGCATTCATCTCAAGCATCGATTGGTCGGGATCGAACGCGAGGGCTTTCGAGTTACCGCCATTCGAGTGCGCGATGAGGCCACGGGCGCGACTCGCCTGGTGCCCTGCGACTATTTGATTTCCACTGTACCGGTTCGCGACCTGCTCGGATTTCTGAAGGGCGCGGACCCGCAGGTCACGCGAATCGCTCGTGCGCTGCCGTATCGTGACTTCATGACTGCCGGCCTTCTGCTACGGCGCATGATGGGAGCGGCTGCCGAGGCTTCCTCGGGCAACGGCATCCCGCCGGATAATTGGATCTACATTCAGGAACCGGACGTCAGGATGGGACGCGTGCAAATATTCAACAACTGGAGTCCGGCCATGGTGGCCGACCCGGGCACCATCTGGCTCGGTCTGGAGTATTTTTGCGCAGAGGGCGATGAGCTATGGTCCATGACCGATGCCCGATTCATCGATTTCGCCGCGATGGAGCTGGAAAGCATTGGACTAATCAGCCGCCGGGACGTGCTCGATGGGACACTTGTTCGGGTCCCCAAAGCCTATCCGGCCTATTTCGGTCCTTACGCCGAATTCGGGAAAGTACGGGAGTACCTGGATCAATTTTCAAACCTTTACCCCGTCGGCCGCAATGGGATGCATCGGTACAACAATCAGGACCACTCCATGTTGGCTGCAAATCGCACTGTCGACTCCATCATCAACGAGGGACGAGGTAAAGCGCAGATCTGGGAAGTCAATGCAGAAAACGAGTATCACGAGGAACTCGACCATTGAGCCGATCCACGATCTGCCATCGGGTGAACTGTCCTGCTTGGCGAGAGGGTGTAAAGCGCTTAGAGAATCCGCCTCCACCATGCCTTCTTCTTCTCGACATCCCGCGCATTCCCCGGGTAATTGTCCACGTACACCGTCTCCGCATTCTTCGCGAGATCGGTCATGCCGAGCGCGGTGTAGGCCTGCACCAGGACCTTCATGGAACCCTGCACCGCAGGGGCGCCGTCGTAGTTCTCGATGCAGTATTTCGCGCGGTTCAGCGCGCCCACGTAGGCGCCCCGTCGCATGTAATAGCTCGCCACGTACAGCTCGAAGTCGGCGAGCCGGTTGCGCAGGAAGATCATGCGCTGGCGGGCGTCAGCCACATATTGGCTGTGCGGGTATTTCTTGATCAAATCGTCGAACGCGTCGAAGGACTTCTTGGCGTTGACCGGCGGGCGGCGCGACAGGTCGACGTGAAACCAGCGCTCCATGAAGTTCGCCTGGCGCTCG
>Ga0182016_10002614_pt1 | contig 20994 bp, 26 predicted proteins | sample 712S2MmetaG_FD_120491 | JGI IMG/M metagenome (GOLD analysis project Ga0182016, IMG submission 120491) | Permafrost microbial communities from Stordalen Mire, Sweden - 712S2M metaG | ecosystem: Environmental > Terrestrial > Soil > Wetlands > Permafrost | place: Sweden: Stordalen | collected... | reverse complement strand
CAGCCAGATGAACCCGAGGAGCGCCACAATGACGAGAAGCACCATCGTTTTGAACTGCTCCCATTTCACAAGCCAGCGCGTCCAGGCCAGCGGATACCAGTGGTAGTTGCCGTCGCCGATCAGCTTCGGAGGAAGTACTTCCTCGCCCTCAAGCGGCGGATTTCCGGTGGATTGCAGCTGTTTGAGCAGCTTTTTGAGCGCATTCTCCTTGCGGGCCGGCTTGGCCGCATTGGGGTCCGCAACCTCCAGGGATACTTCTTTCTTTTCGTCGGTAAACATGTTCCTATTCAGCTCCTACCTGCCCTTTGCCAGTGGGGCTGCAAAGACATTATAGTGCCCGCAACACAATCCTCAACGAAGCTGCCTACTTTTCTGCCTGGTCCTGTTTCAGTTTGGAAAGGAGACCTTATAATGTATCTGTCACGCCTTGCAGAGGCTGGCATAGAACTATGGAAGGCATCGAACTGAACCCGGATAGATCGTCTTTGGTTGTCCCCAAAGAGGGCTACATCATGATGATCCGGCTCAGAATGCCAAATCGCACCGCCTATGAAACGCTGTTCTGCGATTACGGCACGTTCGTTGGGCGGACTTTGCGCATGGTGGGGTGCCGCTGCAAAACCTTTCTGGTCGGGCAGCTTCCCTGCGACTATGCGGTCCATGTCGGAGAACAGGACATCGATTTGAACTACATCATTGATGCGTTTCAGCTTCCGACCCCGCCATGGTACTATAGATTGGAGGAGGATGCGGCCGGGCTGACCGAGACCGAACATCTTGTCCAGGAGGTTGGGGTGCTGGACATATTCGCGGAAATGACAGGAGACCAACCATGAGTGATAAGCACATCCAGCTTTCTGAGACAGGCAACCGCCTGATTATGCCGGTGGAATCGGAGTTCATTGAGAACCTGAAAAGCATTCTGGGGGTGGGGCTGTTTGCCGAATTGCAACAAAGGCTCATTCCGCTGGCGCTGGATATTCTCCGCATCAGCCTTTTGGGACACACTCATCCCTTTGAAACGCTCCGAGGCCTGAGCGATCACCAATGGGAATATCTTCTCGAGAATCCATACGTTCCGTCTTTGGTCACCGATCTGCTGGATGTGCTCGAAAAGCATCCGAAGCTCCGTTCGCTGGTGCAAACGCTCCATTCCAAAGAAGTCATGCGGCGCCTGCAGGTGGAATGGATTTATGAAATGACAGCGGGCAGGTTCGACCGGACAGTGCCGTACTTGTACCACGAGGAGAAATTGGTGGCGGAATGGGGTGAGTTCTGCAAGGGCATCCGCGACGTTTCCGTGCAGCCCTTCGCTTTGTGCCAGGAGGCGGCCGAGCAGGCGCTTTTCCAGAAAGGCAAAGGTTTCTCCGAGCCGGCCCGAAAACTCTTCATCCTGTCCTATATGGCCGCTTGCCGGAAGCTCTTCGTCTTTTTCTCCGGGTGCAAAGAAACTTGGGTTGGTTCCTATACGAGCGCCTCATTCAAGCTGAGTGAGGAGGCTGCGGCCCTGATCGCGGGGCGCGGACAGCGTACGGACCGGCTGACGCTCAAGCTGGGCCCGGTAGACTACATCTTTCCCGTGCGCCCGAGCATGGAGCAGTTGAACCGGTTCAAGGAATGCATCAAGGAGCAGGAGCTGGTGTCCAGCATCCAGAAGAAGCTTTGCCCATTTGTGGCTCTCGCCGGCACCGGATTGAACTTCAATCTCATGGCCGAAGTCTTCTATCGTGTTTACCAGCCCCAACGCGTCCGTGAACTGCAAAATCCGGTAAAATCGGAACTGGACGAAGCTTTCATCACCAAATCCGGCTTGCCCAAGCCTCTGGCCATTCAGCTGGGTTTCCTCCCGCTTGACGCCAACGCGCTGGGCCTGTTCACTCGGAGGATCGAGACGCTGCCTCGTTTGAGCCCGTTCCTGAATAACCCCAGAACCAAACGGGGCCTCGTGCGCCAGCGGATGTATCGGGGCATTCTGGATCAGATTTTGACGTCGGTGACCCAGGAAACGCTGCTGGCTCTTTGCCGGCAGTGGAATCCGCAGATCCGAACTCCGGAAGGAGCAATCATGCATCTTCTTCCTTACGTTGAGGTGAAAGCCATAGTGTCAAAGGAAGCCGCGGCGTCCATGGGCACGGATCATGCGCGCCGCCGGGCCATCATGGATGAGCTGCTGCAATATTTGCTGCAGAACACCCATGAGTGGCTGAAAAGCATGGAAAAAGACTCGTTCGTTCTCGATACCAGCCGCTCTTATTTCATGACCGTCCTGGACAAGGCAATTGCTGAACAGGGGTCTGAAGAGATGAGGAAAATGCGGCATCGGGATACCTATCGCGTGGCTTGCATTGTGGTTGAGGGCTAAATCGCTGCAGCGATTACGCAATCTGCGTTACGCAAATTGCGTAACGGGGCGTCCGTCCTCGGATTTCGCGCCTTTGAGAGTGCGGCTCTGCCCCGTTTTTATTGGGGAATTTGCAGGCTGAGGTTCTCCGTGTACTTGAAAAGGGTGCCGTCTCCATCCCGAAAAGTTTGCCATGTGGTGGTTCCGCTGACCGTGTAAGTGCCGTTGGTCGGCGTGGCGCTTTTCGTAATTTGAATGATGGGCGCGCCTTGCGCTGCGGCGATGTATTGGGCGAGGTCTCCGGTGACAGGGACTGCTATGGAGGTTCCTGGAGCGACATACTGGTACTGAACAATGGTGTCCGACAGCAGCTGCTGGATCCCCGTGCGCAGGTTGGCTGTGTAGACGTTTAGGCGGCTGACGACAAGGAATTGCAGAACGCCTATCACCACGATGCTGACGATGATGACGGCGGCCAGCATTTCTACGAGCGTGGCGCCCTGGTTGGTGTGTGATTTCTGAATTTTCATCGTATGGCTTGGACTCGAGGGTTCCAGTTGTAGGTGCGCAAATCATGCTGCAGCAGCCCGGTGTGGTTGGTCCGGTGCATGGCCAATTCAGAGGCGAAGTTGTTTGGGTTTTCCGGGCTGATCACCCCGATAAAGGCGCTGCTGTCGGCGTCGAAATACAAGGGCGGCGGGATTTGCCAGCTGACCACAATATTGGTGAAATTCAAGGTGACGTTGTTGACCACCAGATGCATAAGGAAATTCGCAGACTCCTGGTTCGTATAGCTGTACGTCAGGGCCAATGGATTGGCCGTGTAGGTAGTAGTCAGGTCTGCGAGGGTATAGTTGAAGGTCAGGTTGTCGGGCGAGGCGAGGGTGAACTGGGCATAGTTGGTGCCGTTGGAATCGAAGAGGTTCAAGGAGCTTCCATCGTTAGTGGGCGTCAAAGTGTAGCTCCAGGCTTGTCCAAGGCGGTCGTTCAGCACTTGCTCAAACAGGTCGAACTCGGCTTTGCGCGAATTCGCCGCCGCGCGGCTCAGTTGGACCGCGTCGCTCGACATGCTCCGCATGGCGCGAAATCCAACGATGATAATGAGGGACATGATGATGACAACGATCATGATCTCCACCAAAGTGTAACCTGTTTTCCTATTCTTCATCTGGGTTCTTGTTCAGCCGGATTTTTTCCTGCCCGCGCAATCGCAAGCTGGCTCCTTCTTCAAATGTTCCGCGGATTACCGTGGGCGACGCCTCCTCGATGACTGCTTTATCAGAACGCTCCAGCACGAAAGGCTGGGACGTCAGGTTGGTCAGCGCAAAGCGGCTGCCTTGCGTGGTTACCTGTTGCTTGAACGGCACGAAAGAGGGATGGCACACCCAGTTTTGCTCGAGATTGCTGAGATTTCCCTGCGCATCGAAGCCAAAAACCTGGAGGGTGAACTCTCTTTCTGCCCGTGCTTTTTTTACGTCCACGGTGAACGTGACATTCGCCAGTCCGTTGGTGACGCCGATGATGTCATGCTCCATCGTGACGGAACAATTATGCCCGATCCGGGCCAAAGGGCCTTCAATCCCCTTCAGGCGCAGCTGGCATGTTTGTGTGGCCTCCCCCTCGAACCACAATGGCAGGAAAAAGTGGCGGATGGTGGAAGTGCCTGCATGACTGACGGCCGCCAGGAACAAAATCAGAATGGCAAGACGCGTTTTCATTTGGTGGTGATATTGGGGGCTATGGCTAGGGGAGCGGCGTCGATCGGCAGTATTTCGATTAGGCCAATCCAGACAGACTTCAAGCTTTGAATCTCGAGCTGTCTGATTTGCCAGGCTGCCGGCGAGAGCTGGCGAGCCGTCCGGGGAGTGCCCTTGGTGGATTTGGCCGGGTCTATCGGCGAGAGGTTCTGGCTGCTCCAGCCAAACATCTGCTGGTAAGCCTGCGGGTTGATGATGACATCAAAAACCTGCCAAGTGTTCGCAGACAGCGCGGTTGGAAGCTCTACGTCCGTTGGAGCGTCAAAAAGACTGTCGCCATCGCCGCTGATGGGACAGCGCCAGATCAGCCTGCCATTCTTTTGGCTGAGGGTCGCCAGGGGAATGTCTGCTTTGCCGTGGATCCGGCCCCAAAGCTGGGCGATCTTCTCTTCGCGTCCAATGTTGGTGGACAGGATGGCTATTCGTATGATGCACGGTTCGCCGCGGGTGAGTTGCACCTTCCCCGGCCCATGCGTGACCAGGGGAAAGAATGCCCGCTGGTCCGCCAGGTTGGGCGTCACCAGCTGATTGGCTTCCCATTTTGATCCGGTCCACCTGGCGTTCAGGTGATCAATGCTTTCCGCGCGCAATAAGCTCGGAACAGCGATAAACAGCCACAGGCCGTTTCGGAGCGCTTGTATCCAGGTAGTCATAAAATCGAAGCAACGCCAGTTGCTCATCATTCAATTTGTTCAAGTGCAGGTAAGCCCAGTAGTCGCCAGGCTTGATTTTGAGTTCCACGCGCAGATGGATGTATTCTTCCAATTCCGCGGCCGAGAGGCAAACGGGTGCTGGGATGGTTTTCAACGGAATGAGCACATTTACGCCAGCGGCCAGGTCATTCTGCGACAGGTACCTTTCTGGGTTGAGCGTTCCTTTCGCATTAAGGATGTTCCGGTAGCCGTTTTCCGGGAAGTGCGTGCAAAACTGGCGGCTGGAGACTCCATCGCCGAAGCTTTGGAGTTTGGTGCCCAGGGTTTCGAAATGCTCGTCCCGGGGGATAATGACGGTCGAGCGGTCGACAGCGGACAGTTTGTTTTGAATCGTAGAGGTGCCGCTGAGCAACACCCACTGGGCCAGGGCGCTGCCCGTAGACTGAAGCGACGGATAAATTTGTGCCTTTTCAAAGCAGCTCTCTTTCGAGATGACCTGCTTTTCCTGGCGCACATCCTCGGCCGTCAAAGGGCCGGCCGCGGCCGCCAAACCAAGCAGGACGCTACCGGCTATGAGTATCCACACGCGAAATGCGAACATCGTAGATCCTTTCTGCTTGGTTGGTTTGATAGGTGGCCTGATTGTGGTTGACGGCATAGGAGCTGATGCCAATCACGTTCTCTGGCTCCAAAGTGTTTCGGATGCGGTGGGTATAGGTCACCTGCCCGTTGATTAAGACGTTGGTCGGGTTGAGGGTAAGGACTTGGTTGAACCCGTTCTCGGTCACAGCGCGCCCGTTGAACTGCGGGGCAGGCCCGTTGGCGACGATGATGTTGGTCATTGTCCAGCCAAGTGTCTGATAATGAAAGACCACCTGGCGGAGGTTGAAGATGGCCCAGTCGTTGGTGCTCAGATCGGTGTAATAGCGGTAAGCATGCTGGCTGAGGTCATAGGTGTCCTGAGTGACGGAAGATGATGTTCGTTTCCAGGCACCCAGGTTTGTCACCAGATTCCCCGACGCATCAAAGCGGAAGGTGGGCCGGGGCGGTACAGCGGGAGATGTGACATTGGCGGCCCAGTTTTGCGCCAAGTAATCATACCAGTCGATGGATGGCGTGACGGTGGGCTGCATGTCCGTCATGGAAAAGTCGGTCAGGATGGCCGCATTGGTGGAAAGCACCTGCGTCTCGCCGGTGGGCTGCGCGAGTTCGTAGTCTTCCGTAAAAGTCTCAGCGTATTCCTGGACCGGTTCCAACGTCATCCAGGCCATGGCAAAATAGGGGCTGGCGAGCGGGTTGCCGTTGGGCTCCAGCTGTGCCGCCAGCTGGGCCGGGGTGGCGTTGCTGGGCATCCAGTCGTAAAGCGTCCCATAGACAATGTAATTGCCCGGAACCGGATCCGTCACGTCGGAGTGAAATTGCGCCAAGTCCGCGTTGGCATAGTTCACGGACGTATTATTGGTGTTTCCCGTGATGATGGTTTCCAAAAGCTGAAGGGGCGTCAACGGCACGATAACGATCGAGTTCGAGGGCAGGAGAGGATCGAGCATGACGGGATCGCCGTTGAGCACATAGAAATTGGCCGGGGTGCCGCACAGACCGCCATCCTGCGAGTAACCGCCAAAGCTGTATTCATTGTAGATGTTGGTGTGCAGCCCTTGGATCAGGTTGGTGGCCCAGTCGGTTTGCAAGGTGATCAGAGGGGCGCTGGACTGGTTGAGACCAAATTGCATGATCTGTCCAGTGAAGTAGTTCACCAGGTTGGCATTGGGGATGTACCATTCTCCGCTGGAGTCCGAGAGCAGCTGGGCCTGCACATTCGAGGACCAGAGGTACAGCTGGTTGGCCAAGGCGTTGTATTGCGGCGTGTAAATGAAATCAGCGTTGGTCAGGTCCACCAGGATCGTCGGGCGGATGACGTTCGTGGACATCGAGACGGTATACGTTTGAATTGGCTGCCTGTTGGCTTGCGTGCCGTTGGTGATAGTTGTGACGTCGGTTCCAATGACGGGCAGAAAGCCGAGGTCTCCTTCGACCCTGAACTGCGCCAGGTTGGTGTTCACGTTATCGGCAAAATAAACGTCAATGTTCGGAGGAAAGCTGACATTGAGCGACCCCGATATGTTTCCGCAGTTGGTGACGACAATGGTGTTGATGGCAATACCGTTGGTTGCGGGAGGCGGCCCGAGAAGAACAGTGCGATCGACCGGCCCTGTCATGGAAGGGCCCGAGTTGACCAGGCCAAGATCAAGGGTGGCGATGAATCCCTGGTTTTCCACGTTGTAGAGTGGGTTCCCGGATGTGACCTGCATGATCTGGTAAGGTGTGGCCAGCGCGCCGCCCGTTATGGATTGGGCAACGGAACTGTAGGTCGCAACCGGATCTGCAGACGACAGGTTCAGCCCTTGCCCGTTTTGGAACATCATGCCATAAGCCGCGCAGCCCGCATCGATGTCTGCATAGTTGCCAGAGAAATTTTCGTATCGGCCCAGCATGGTGCCGAAGCCGGAGGAAGGTCCATTGACCCATTTGGGAATACCTGTCGTCGCGGAGTTGGGATAGCCATCCTGCCGGAACAAACGAATGTTGGGGTCGGAAGCCTCTTGTGACGCTACGATCACATCCAGCGGCCCGTAAGAGCCCGCCAGCGAGCTGAAGCCGCCCTGCTGGAAGCCTACGTAAGCCCATGCATTGGCCTGGAGACGCACGCCGTCCGTGAGGTTGGCCACGTTGCCGAGCGAAATAGCCTCTGTCTGGGTTCCAGGGTTGAACACTCCAAAATCGCCGATGGGAATAGCCCTGACCTGGAAAGTGTAGGTGCCAACGTAACTTGGATAGGCCGTGTTGGTGCTTGTGGCTGAGATCTGAACCTGAATTTGGGCCAGGTTCATGCGCAGATCCTGGAAGTACGGGTCGGTGGGGTGAAAACTGAGCGGCTGGAAATAAATGCTGTCGGGCCCCAGCTGCGCGCCCGTGGTCAAAACCTGCATGCTGGCGACCTGGAAGGGGCCGGATGTAATATCGCCCAAAGGTACGTTCATCACGCTTCCAGCCTGGTAAATCCCGTTGGTCTCCAACGCCCTGTCGACCAGGGTCAAGATGCGGGACGCCTGAGAGTCCATGGCCAGCCGCGCGTTGATGTTGGCCTCCTTGCTGTGCTCCTCGTCGACTTTCTGCTGGGAGCTCAAGATGGCCATGGAGGCAGCTACGGCGATGAGAACCGCGAGGGCTAGCGCCCCGACTAGAATATAGCCAGCTTGGCGGGCAGGTTTAGGGCGCAATACTTCCATGCTACTTATTGTGAGGTTTCACGCGGGGTTTTGCAACAAGCTGGCCTTACTTTGTCTCAGGAGATTTGTGAGGCAGGTCAGCGGTTCCCGGGGATGGAGCGGCGCCCTGAGACTGCAAAGTGCTGCGATCCACGAGGTACTTGAAGAAGTGGCTGTTGGGCACCGGCGTGAAAGCCATCATGCAGACGCCGATCAAAACTAGAAGAATGCCGATATCAATGCCTTGGGGAAACACGCTGTCCAACCTGCTTTGCATCATCCGGAAGAGGGCCACAATCATGAAGCCGGCGGCGCAAGCAGTCCCGAATGTCATCTGGTAGTCCGGGGTGTAGCTGACGGCCGGAAAGTGCTTGATGGCGAGCTCAAGCCAGATCATGTTCAGGATGGCGCAGCCCAACCCGAAGAACCCGGCAAGCAGGAGGTTACAGGCAAGCGCAATCAGGAACTTCAATCCTTTGTTCATACTAGGTTCTAATGCTCGCCATTTTCTGTTCAGTTGCGCAGCATGGCTGCGAATACTATTTATTGTAGGGTTTTCAGCGTGGCTTGCCGTGACAATTTTGCCAGCAGGGCAGCGTTTTCATCCTCGAGGAGATGGCTGCTTACGGAAGGTACTGGCGCGAATCACGCTGGCACGGCCTCGGCTCGAACTTGAGCGGCACAGAAGGCGCATTTTGCGCTCAACCGGCATTCCCCGCACTTGGCGGCCTTGGCCCCGCAGATGTGCCGGCCGTGCTGCGTCAAGATGGTGAACGTGGCAAAACGGCGGCCGAAAGGTATCCACGGTAGTAGTTGCTTTTCCCGTGCTTCTGGGTTTTGGGTTGCTGGAAACCACCCCAGTCGGTCGAGAATGCGGAGCGCGTGAATGTCCAGTGGGATGCCCTCATCGACTCCTTTTGTGACGTATAGAATGATGGCTGCGGTTTTGCGCCCAACGCCCTTAACATGGGTCAGAGCTTCGACCGTGGACTCAGGGTCGCCGCCGTGAGCTTCCAGGTAGTTGGCCCAGTTGACTAGGTAGTCGGATTTGTTGCCACTGTGGGGAATTCCGGTCTGTCGTAAATCCTCCGTAACGGGGCTTCTTTGCATCGTGGTTAGGATCGTTGTGGAGGAGAGGGATTTAAGCCAGGATGTGCAGCGTCGAATGGCAGCTTGAAGTATTCAAAGATGGATTTTGTCCGCTGGAAAACGCGGTCCTCGAACATGGAAGCCCGATCGCAGACTTTGTTCATGTGCGGGAAATCCTTGGCCAGGAACCGGACCAGATCCAACGGTTCGTAGGTCACGCTCACCTGCTCGCTTCCATCAACAGCGAGCGAGGCGATGGAAGGTAAGCAGCAGGGTACCATCGTGCGGAGCGTATCCAGTTCAAGATTGCAGAAATACAGCCAAAATGGCCACGCTTCGTGAAAGGCGGAATAGAACCGGCGGACCTCGGGAATGGTGTGGAGTTCCCGCGCATCCGTGTCCCAGCCTTCAATGCAGAAGTTTAAAGAATTCATCATCAAACGCAGGCACCGTCCGGTTGGGAGATGGTCCCAGGAAAACTGCCTCAGAAAGTGGCTAAAATCCAGCCGCTCAATCTTGCTCCGGCTGAATTGGTAGAAAATCACGTCTGCATCCACTTTGATATCCTGCCAAGGATGGCAAACGGCGTCAATCTTCCTATAAAAAGTAGTGGTATAATTTTTGGTTGGTTCTACATAGCTTGGTATTGGATATGATGCCTGAACAACTTCCTGCCCAGACGTGGCTCGCCGCGCGCCCCAATGTTTACGAGTTGCTCAATCGCAGGGTTGTGCCGCACGGCAAGCAGCTTTACGTGCTGCTGCACGAGGCAATTGATGCCTCCACGCCCTCCCCCCAAACCGTTTCGGAGTTGGTAAATGCGGTGGCGGCCTTTTTGGGCCGGTGGTCCCCGGAGGCGGCGGATCGCATAATCGTGGACACGGTGCTGGCGAAGGAACATCTCTCCCTGATGGACAGCCTGGTTCCTGCTTGGGGGCCGACATGGTTTTGGAGCTGGAGACCGTCTTTTTACGGAGCATGGCCAAAGTGTTTGTCAAACGCCAGTTGGCCCGGGAATTTGCCGGCGCCGGTATGAAGGTCCCCTCCCCTAGCCGGTTTTAAAGCCTCTTTGAGGCGTTCTCAGAGGCGGTGGAGAGGGTTCTTGGGCACGATCAGATGGTGATGATTCAACAGAAGGTCTGCGCCTGTCCTTCAAAATCTCGATTCAACGGTGCGTGCGAGAGTTTGGCCATGAACCGGCGGAAGCAGCGGTCGCTCAGTGAGTATCCCGCTTTCCCAATAAAGCCTTGACGGCCTCTCCGTTCTGGCGCACAGCCTCGACTTTGGCTCCCTGGGCGTTTTCGTCCTCCTCCGCCTTGGCTGCTTGCTGGGTTTCAGCAATCTGTTCGGGAGTACGGCTCTCCAGTTCATCCGCGAACTGGCGGAGCTGCTCGGGCGTTAAAGCAAGCAGGACGTCGGAAGTTCGGCGAAATCCGGCGATGCGCAACAGACCCTCGTCGGAACTGGCCTCGTAAGCCGCGTCGAGGTGGATGCGTACTGGTTTGGCCTTTGCGTTGCAACTGATGACGAGAAACCTGTTCATCTGCGTTTTGATCTGGCGTGATTATAAACCAAAAAAGACTACCCTGGCGGCGAATCCAAGGTAGTCGATGAAGAACAAGGCCAAAACTCAGTCGATGGTGAAAACGCGCGGCGCGCCGGCCACGGACTCGAAGGCGGGGCGCCGGTCGGTGTAATCGACCACCGGGAGGCGGTTAATGGCGGCAAAAGAGAGAAGTTGCGGCTTGGTATCGCTGATGGCCACCACCCTCCCGCCCTGCAACAGTTCCGCGATGCCTTTCTTGTTGCGGCCGAGCTGGACAGCCTCTCCTGGAACCACGGGGTTCATGCCAAACACCCCATCCACTTGTTTCATGGCGCCAGTCGGTATCGATGCAAATTTCATAATCTTTTTTGGCTTCGTTGCGCGAAGCGGTTCTCCCCTCGTTATATGGGGTGGAGGTGTCGCTCTCTACTTGGAGGAATTAAATAATTTTTTGGGAGAGGGGTAGGGTCCAAACCATATACTGAGGCATGGCTAACATTGCTTTAGTAGAAGATGACGCCGTCGCTGAGGTGGATACTTCTTCCATTTTCGAGAGGAACTTGGCCTTTGCGATCAAACGTATAGCCGGAGACAAGGCGGAACCGGCCCTGCAAATGCTTCAGACGGAATTCCCGGAAGTAAGGGACTTCCAGGAGCTGCGGTCCATTGCTTCAGCTTTTGTGGCCAATGACTGCCGTCCGTTGCGGCGCGAACCAATTCCCGCGGCGGTTGATCCGGAAGCTTTGACTGGCGAGGCCAAGCTTCGCTTTCACAATGGCGTTTTTTACCTGGGAGAAAAGGAAGCCCTGATTTTCCGCGGTGAAGAAGCTCACGGCCCTTATGCCAGGAGCGACGTCAACATGATGAAGAAGCGCCTTGGCGCCGAATCCGTGACCAACGACAGGAAAGGCCACATTGTGGATCCGGAAGAGGTTCCGGTGCGCCCTGTCATGTCTTCGGACGAGATCGTTTAAGCCGGCTGAATCGGCATTGTGTAAAAGAGGCTGGTGTCGATCAACTCCCTCCTGGCAAGCCTTTCGCGGGCCACTTCTATTTGGTCGTCGCTGGGCACATCGGGGCAGATTGGGATGGGAATCGAGTCCTTGGTGAAGCGGCTGCGTCTGGCCAAACAAGGCCAATTCTTTGGGTTTCTGAACCGAAATCCTGTGGGCGTGTTTCTTTCCACGACGTCGGAGAGCAGATTTTGGAACTCCGGGACGCACTTCCAGAGCACATCAGGGTGCCACAGCTCGATGTTGAAACTGGGGCTTTTGTGGTCGTACCCGGAATAGATTTCAATGGCCGGCTTGTTGAGCCTGTTTTCCGAAACCAAGGCCCTTTGGTAAAGCTTGGGGAACGCGTGGAGGAGCCAGGTAATTCCAGCTACCAGGCCCTGTTCGCTCCCGGAAGTAAAATGCAGTTTTTGTTCCCTTGTGTCGGTATACTGATAGGGATCGCTGAAGACCTGTGAAGATTCCTGGTACAATTCCTCCAGCGTTATCCACAAGGTGGTTGTGTCCATGGTTTCCAGCCCTTCCACCTCCCTCCCGGCGGGAACACTTTCATGCAGCTTGGCATCCTTAATGACGGGCGCCTCCGTCTTGCCCGGATGGAAGCTGATTTCAACATCGGGCATGAAGCGAACGGTGCAAGAGACAAGAGCCTCTCCAAGCAGCTTACCCGCTTCCAAAATGCAGGAATTATTCGGGACAGGCACTTTCCGGCTGCCAATGCGGACGGTGCTTCCGCGGGGCAGATGGTCTTCTACCTTCTGTTCAAGGACGATGGTTTTCGATGAGCCGTGCAGAAGCAGGACTCTTCGCTCGGGCACAGATTTGACTGGTTCCATGGGACGTGAAATGCTCTAGGCGTGTCGCTCCAAGGAAGCGATGCCGGGGTGAAGTATTTGCCAGGATGTACTTAACTGTCAATATCGTTCAGAGTTCTCTGAACCGAAGGAGGCATTGTGGCTGACGTGAATGTGCCCAGGGGAAATGGCTCACGCGCGAGGCGGGTGCGCATAGTCCTGAGGCCCGGTTTCGAGGAGACCACGACTGTTATCAGCCGCAGCTCTTGCCCCAAGAATTCTGCCTTTTCTATTTCGACGTGCTCGATCATAGGTGATGGCAGATTGCAGCATGCACTTCCTCCACGGACTGCGTCGCGTCGATGACATGCACATGCTGTGGATCGTTGAGGGCAATGTAAGAGTAGCCCTCTTGAACCCGTTTGAAGAACTCCACTTCCTCCTTTTCAAAACGGTCCATATCGTTTAGCAGCAGGCGCGTTTGGCGCCCCGTTCGCCGCCCGATGCAGACCTTGAGTGGAATTCTCAGAAGGAACACGTGATCCGGCTGCAGATCCCCGACTGCGGTTCGGATAACGCTTTCGACCATGGGCAGCGGAAGCTGCCGGCCGAATCCCTGGTAGGCGATTGTCGATTGGAAAAAACGGTCCATCAAAACAACTTTGCTCTCGGCCAACGCCGGTAAAATGACCTCCGCGACAAGCTGGGCCCGGCTGGCATTCATCAATAAAAGCTCCGTGCTCGGCGCCACGGCGGATTTGCTGTGCTTAAGAATCTGGCGGGCCTGTTCTCCAATCTCGGTGCCGCCTGGTTCCCGCAAGCAAACGCAGGTGTGCCCGCGCTCCGTCAATTGCTTGGCCAGCAGCGCAATTTGCGTGCTTTTTCCAGCGCCATCGCTTCCCTCGAATACGATTAACATTCCACCGTTTTTCATGCCGCTAAACTTTCTATCCCATTATAAACGAGGTCGGTGGGTGTCCGAACCGAAATGTTGTTGGCTTGGGCGGTTTTGACCCAGTCAATGCGGCAGAGGCTGATCCAGACGGAGAAGCCGTCCCAGGAGCAGACCATTTTTTGCCCGTTCCGCCATGAAACGAAATTCACTTCCTGGGAATTCCGAAAGCTGACATCTGGCAGCAGGATGATCTTGTTGCCTGGCGCCAGGCGCTTGGAAGAGCCCATGCGCGCCAAGGCATTGGCCAGAAAGGCTGTGTTGTTCGTCTCAACTGCCGGCAGAACAACTCCCGCGGTTTTGGCCTGTTGCGGAGTCATGGCCAATCGGCAGACCTCCAACAGCGTCGCCAGCTTGATGTTAGTGAGCGTGGAGACCGGAGAACTCAGCAGCTCTGCCCATGGACTTCCTCCACCTCCAACCGAGGCGGTGAATTCCCCATGCCCAATCCGCAATTTAGGGTAAGACCAGGTCTTTTCGAGCACCAGGCGGATGTGCATTTTGTCCACGGCAACGAAAATGTCCACGCCCGGCCGGGAGGACCAGAATTTGGATCTTCCGGTTCGGTAGTGCTTGAATTCCAAAGTGCAGGGTAGTCGGCCCAGGACGTTGGGATGCTTCAACCCACTGCCGGCTCGGTCCAGGGTAAATGTGAACTTAAAGAGGATGTAAGGTTTTTCGTCCAACTTGACGCAATACTCTCCGGGTACTACGTCAATGGCCTCTCGCCCACCAGCTACTGCTTCTGGAATCTGAGTGCTCATCATTCCTTTGTTTGGCAAAATTTTTTGCGACAGAACACCCCTCCGCACGTTAAAATGGGTCATATGAAAGTTGCGATAGCAGGAACCCCGAAGAGTGAAATGAACCCACGTATTGCCGCGATTCAAATGTGGATCGGCAAAAACGGGAGCAGCATTGCGAATGCCTACCAAGTCCAGGCGTCCACGCTGGAGGAATTGAATGCACCGCGCGGCGTCATTGAAAAGGTGCTTTGGCGCATTGCCCGGCAGGAGCCTCCCATGGAGCTTACGACCCAAACCCTCCTGGAGGCGCTCGAGGAGCGGAACCTGTTGCGTGAAGTGCGGAAGCAGCTCAAGCTGACCGACAAGGAAGTCAAAACCTCGGTACAGAATTTCAACAAGTCCCGTCATGCCTGGATTGCCAGCCGAGTGCCGGAAGATGTCCGAGATCGGGATGCCCTCGTCCGGGACGTTGAGTTTTGGGTGAAGAGTGAACTCCCGGAGATGACTGACCGCGAGGCTATTATGGAAGCAGTGGATATCCGCCTGCAGGCCGGCCAGGATTTTCGTCCCGGGTTCCCTCCGCTGGGCACCCAGCAGCGCCACTTGGATGAGTTGGCAGAACAGTCTCCGGGCCGGGTGTACCACCAGAAGCGTACGGGCCGCACCTTTCTGATTGTCAAACCCGGCGAGAAAGCCACATTGACCGACGCCGGCATTGAAATCAAAGCGCCGGAAGCTCCGAGGGTCGAAGTCCCCTCAATCAGTTAAAGCTCCGGCTGTTGGGCGAGAATGCGGTCGTACTTCACGTGCTCAGCACGTTCCACGTTGCAGAGCTCCCGGACAAGATAAATGCCTTCTGCTTCCAGATAGGGCCGGAGGCTGGGAAGCGGCGTTCCGTCGTGGTTGAAGCACCGGAGGGCGGCATCGATGTTGAACAGGCCTTCGCTTCTTTCCCAAGCATCCTTTCCCTCGTCCTTATCAAACATCCACGATGTGAACGCGCGGTCCAGTCGGGCCAGAGCTGCGTCCTGGGATTGAGCGATGGTTTTGATGGAGACGACCTTGAGCTTGGTGTACCCAAGCGTGTCGGTCTCGGTAAAAAGTGCTGTAATTTCTTGAGCTTTCATTTCCTTGGAGACATTATAGCTCTTCTCCAGGAAATTGCCGCCTACAACGGAGGAAGTTGGCCGGCGGCCGCTATCTCAGCAATCTTGGCTCCTATGCGACAGATAGCCTCGTGGTACGCGGCGGAGAGGTGGTCAGAAGAATACTGGTGCCCAAATTCGTGGATTAAGAGCTGGTTAATCCGGCATCTGTTCTCGGCGAGGTCTCCTGTGAGGTTAAACCAGTCACGGCCCAGCCTGGGAACGTTGAAGATGAGGTCCAGCGAAGGCCCATAGACTGCAGCGGGGAACCAGCCAGGATCGTCCGCAAAGATCACGTTGATGTTCACACCCATGACCTGTTTGGCTAGAGCCTGAGAGTACTTCTTAACCCTGACCATCTCGTCGGTTTCCTTCTCGAGCACCTTGTAGGGAGGAGCGCCCGGCGCGAACGGCTTGGGAGAAGGCGTCACCTTGCCGGCCGGCAAAATGGCATCCGCTTCCTTGACCGTTTTCCAAGCATTGGAAGAAAGGGTGTTGCCGTAGACCACGGTGTATCCGCGGGAGACTGCCAGCTTGTTGGCTTCAGGGTCGGATGGGTCGTAGGCAACCCTCTTTTGGGTGAACCTCTTCTCCATGTAGCTCATGACCGCCGGCTTGAGGCACTTCCCGCTTTCAATGGCCTGCTGCACCCATGTGGTGCTGCAGTCCTCTTCGGTCAGCAGGTGATACGTTTCATTGAAGGTGGCGATCCGGAGCGCCGCAAGGAAGGAGGGCGCCACGGCCTTGCGGTCCAAGGTCAGGGGCACCTTTTGGCCTACGTTATAGTCCCACCTGTCACCTGTCTCCATGACGGGAATGCCCATCTCATAAAGCCGGCCCTTTTGCCCGTCGAGGGGGCGGAAGAGCCCCACGGTGGCCTGCCGTTCCACCGGGCGCAGGATGCCCGCTTCATTGGCTGCTTCGGTCCGCAGGCGCGCGCTAAAAGTGGTTTCCGGCTCTCGCCGGGGCAGTGGCGCGCCGTTGACGATGGTTTTGATGCCTGGAGGCTCCAGCAGCAGGCCGGCCAGATCAAGGAGTTGCTCGTATTCTTGGACGGTCGCTGGAATGACGCAGGTGATAATGCTGCCAAGGGGCAGTCTCTCTTTCATCACTTTGCGGCCGTGGGCCGAAAAAACGACGGTCCCGGTCGTAGTCTGCACGCGCGCGGATTCGGAAATGGCGAAGACGAACTTCTCCCCAATGTTGAACCTGCCCCGAGCCTCGAAGTCCGCTTCCTTGATGGAAGGGGCGAACATGGTGAAGCTGTGACGCAGATCGGCGAATCCTCCCGGAGAATTGTCCTGGGCGCTGACGCGGATCTTCCCATTCCGATAGCGGCAATCAAAAAGCACCTCGGTCACGCCGGGTGCGTCCCAGGCGTTCTGGATTAACTCCGCGACCACGAACTCTTTTCCGCGGCCCGCCAATTTCTTGGCCAGTCCAGCCTGGTCCACAACTAGCCAGCTCTTGGAGTCCTTTAGTTCTTCCATCGGTATGAGAGCCTTTTGAGCGTTAGCTCGGGTTCATTTCCGGGGCCTGCTTCTTGTGAGCTTCGATGGCCTTGCCAATGCGGTTGGCAAGCAAGCAGGCGATCCGGCTTCCATCCACTATGGGGTTGTAGCCGGCCCAAAGGCAAGCAGTGTAGAGCCGATATCCGTCTTCGATGCTCAGGAGCATGATCTTCTCCAGTTTCCCCAGCGATTCCCAGAACGCGTAATCATACTTCCCGTCGGGCAGCCGGTCAATCTGCTCATCGGTCAGTCCGTCGTTGTCGTCGACCAGCTTGAGCTCCGTCTGGCAGCTTGATCTCCACCTCGGAGTCGCCCGGACTTCCCCCCGACGGCCGGTGGAGGCCGTATTGCCCGACATGCATCGTATTGGCGGTGTGGCAGCAGACGAGCACCCAGCCCGGTACGACCTCGGCGACTGTGTCGCACCCGATGATGTTCTTGTTGCGGTTGCCTTCGATTTGAAGAGTGGCGCCATTCATACTGTTGCGTGGCTTTGATCGTACATCTCGATCAGCTGCCTCATGTTTGTTGCGTTGATGCCCCGGCTTTCATACCAGCGCAGAACATCCGCGGCTTTTGCGCATGCGGTCCCCTGCCCTGCTATTTGGCCACAATCGGCCAGGTGAAACCCCTGATCAATGATGGCGTGGTAAGCTCCTGAGGAAGAGTCGAAATCGCGGAGCGTGACATTCTCACCTTCGACAATGGCAAAACGGGTCTTTTCTGCCTGGCTCGGAAGCTCCAGGGCAATACGCCCATCTGGATGCTCGTAAATGTCCCGGAACCGGAGCATCATCTGCTTCTGTTCATAGGGAGTCGCCTCCGTCACGTCTCCGAGCCATTTGTTGAATAGGTTCCGCGTGTTCACTGCGACGCCAATGCTTTCCAGGTGAGCGCAATCCCTTGCGACTGACAGGGCCGCATCCCGAATCTGTGCAGGTTTCAGGATGCGCAAGGAAAAGTGCTCCACCATAACCTCCTTCCAAAACACATTGCCGCGCAGGTCGATGATAACGTTTTCGACTCCAGCCAACCAGGGCTTCTTGTAGTATACCGTTTAATTAAAACCTTTACAGATGAAAGGTCACGCGGGGGCATATACTGTTCCCCTGCGATTAGCTAGTGGATCGGTTGACCCATTCTGGAAAGCATCCGTCGCCTTGGGAGTAGATTGTCCCAAAGGATAGGGATTGGATCCCTGCCTTCCGGTCTCATGACAGCTCACTGCCGGCGGCTTCCTGGTCCCAGCACTCTTGGGCCTGGAAGGTTCTCGTGCCAACTGCTTTCCTAAGCGCCTCCAACCTGTCCAGGCATGCTCGGACCGCTTCCGTACCGGTTTGGCCGAGGTGTTTCTGGAGAGTTTGCTTGCGGCCGGGTGCCCCGGTGTTTCTCGCACGCGGAGTCGCTCGGAAAATGATTTGCCATTCGGACGAAGAACTCTGCGCCCAATGGCGATGGAGGCTGCTTGATGGCGATTAAAGCCATAGCCGTAACCGAACTTGAGCCAGCCTATGATGGAAGAAAACGCTGGATTGACCTCGATGACCTCAACCCCCAACTTGGCTGCTCGCCCGCGGAGTAATTTCACAAATAGAGAGTGTTTGAACCGGGAAAGTTGCCGGTTGAGGCCTCGTGATCTGAGTTCTCTTTGGATTTGCGCAAAATCCAGTTTTTCAATGATAATGGGCCTCTTGGTCAGCACGGCAGTATCGACAAGGTCACAGACTATGTTGGAAAGCTCATGCTCCGCTTGTTTGGCCGTTCGATGCCCTTGCGTAAGTTTGGCACTATAGGTGTCCGAACAATTGCCGTCCGGCTTGATGACGGACCAGACGATGCAGAATGGGTTCTGGTCCGTCCCAATGGACCCGTTGCGAACGTCAGTGATGATGGGAACGGTTGGCAAATCCACCATGACGTGTACTTTCCAGTTCTTAACTTGAGCAAAACGGTAGGTGATGGGCCTTTTCTCAGCCAATGCCTGCAGGATGTACTTGGAGTTGTGGGTAAACCTGACTAGGATGGGAATAAAATCGCCCGCTTTGGCCTTTGGACCCTTGATCTCATCGTTTTTCTTACGGAGGCTCAGGACGCCTGTAACAGAGTCGTTGTCGGATTCCAGCACTTCCAAAATGCAGGCATTGTTTCCCGACTTTTCACTTGCCCTGCCGGCCAGATAAAAGGAGTCACCGCGAGCGGTTCTCCAATCCTGGAGCCATTGAGTATGAGTCTTGTATCCGTTTTCCTCGAGGCGGAATTGGCGGTAGAACAATTCTTTACTTCCAAAGCATATCTTTGGAGTGCCGGATGCTTGCTCCGACTTGAGCACGAGCAGCTTGCATCGGTAGCGATGAAGCTTGCGGCGCCATTGGTGGGCTTTGGATGGTTCGATTTTGGGCCGCTTAAGCTTGGCTTCCAATTTATTGATTTTCCCCTGCTGGTCGCTGATCCGTGTCGCCAATAATTCCTTCCAGCTTTGATAAATGGCTTCCGTTTCCTTGCGTATGGAGTTGATTTCCGCCGCGAAAATGCCGTACTGCTTGGCCAGACGGTTGTAAGCGTCATTGGGAGCCTCGCCTTTGATGTAGATGGCCACAAAAAGCCGGCGTAGTACCTTCTGGTGCAAGATGGACCGCTTCTCCAAATAAGGGGAGAGCGAATCGTCCATGATCTTGGTTGTTACGGTGATCACTTGCTAAATTCTACGGTGAATCCGGCCAAAAGCAAGCCGAACTATTTAATGTTTTAGTGAAACGATATACTAGTTCGATTTGTCATCGGCACAAACATCCACGTACAGCAATTGGAATGCCTCTTTGCCCACGGCCGTTAGGTGGCCGTTAATGGCCTCTTGGAGCAGATACAGGTCCTGAGGAGCTAGGTCCTCTCCATCTCGGGTTTTCTGCAGAATTTCGATGGCCTGTTCGGTGACGTTGACCTGGAACACGCCGCGCCACAGGTTGAGCTCTTTGGCGGCCGTTTCCTTGGAATCCGAGGCGTGAATGATGTTGTGAACGCCCCTGTTTTCCTGCTCCGCCTTGGCAATGCTGTCGGTGGAGAATTTCGCACGTAGGGTGTCTGCTGCGGCTTTGGACGGGTCCGTGGCGCCTATGAGCTTTCGAAGGGCGGGAATGTCAGCCTCAACGACCAGCATAACTACCACCCCACTACAGAGGAAAGCGACGTTGCGTTCGAGTACGCCAGGCCCATAGGCGGCGACGTGGGCATAATGCTGCAGCACCAAATCTTTTGAGGGAGTGCCTGCCCGAACCTCATTGATTTGGGATCCCTGCTCTCGAAGCAGTCCGATAATGGGTCGGCAGACTCCCTTCCTGATTGCATCCGGCTTTAGTAGTACCAGTAGCTCGTTCATGTGTATTTATTATGGGTTGTTTGGCTGCGTTTCCAATGTTGATTCCGCAGCCATTGCTTCTAGGCCGCCGCATGGACTTCAAGTTTAAAGCGGCTTTACACCTCGAACCCGTATAATATCTCAGTGAAACACAATCCCTTCATCGAGCAGATTAAGGAAGGCAAGCGGGTCAAAGCGGGCTCCCAGTGGCTCCGGACGCACCGCGGGCTTCCCGTTTGCAGGGAGCCTTTGCCGCCTGCCTATCTGGCCAGGCTTAATGAAATTTTGCACTTCCTCGCTTCGGCTGAGAAAGCCAAACCGTCCCCGCCCGGGCAGAGTTTTGAGATACCCATCAGCGGGAAAGCCAGCATTGGGAGGACCTACAAATGGTTGGGCAAGGATGCTGAGGAGAAGCGGATTGGCATTGCTGGCGTGATGATCGATGGCGAGCATCACCTCTCGGTCGAAATGGGCTCGGCGCCTGCGGTTTACTTCCACCGCCAGGACCAGATTTTCAAGCTGGAAGTGCCACCAGATTTAAAGCTCTCCTTCGCCGAGGTGCTTTCCAGAACTCCTGGAAAGTACATTGGCGAAGAAACCGTGCAGCCTTCCAGCGGTGTGATTGAACTGGAAGCTTTCAAGAAGGTTTCCTGTGTCATCGGTTGCGACGAATCGAACCGGGGCGGCGTGGCCGGCAGCCTCATCGGCAGCGCAGTCTTTCTGACTCCAGACAGCAATCTTCCTCCGGTATACGACAGCAAACAGCTGGACCGAGAGGCTCGGAAGCGGGTGTTCGAGGAAATCAAACAATCTGGCGTCCCATTTG
>Ga0182016_10002613_pt1 | contig 21007 bp, 20 predicted proteins | sample 712S2MmetaG_FD_120491 | JGI IMG/M metagenome (GOLD analysis project Ga0182016, IMG submission 120491) | Permafrost microbial communities from Stordalen Mire, Sweden - 712S2M metaG | ecosystem: Environmental > Terrestrial > Soil > Wetlands > Permafrost | place: Sweden: Stordalen | collected... | reverse complement strand
GCAGGCCCTTGTATTCCGGCAGTTGAAATTCCGGCGCGGTCTCGATGGTCGCGGCGAACTGCAGCGGCTGGCCGCGGCCGAACTGGATTTCTTCGATGTCCGGCTGGCCGACCACGGAGATTTTCTTCTCCTCGATCGCCTTGCGATACGACTCGCCGATGAGCTTGCGCTTGGCGTCGTCATTGATGTCCGCCTCGTATTTTTTGATGACGATGGCGCGCGGCGCCTTGCCGGGCCGGAAGCCGGGCAGCGACGCCTGCTTCTGATAATCCTTCGTGACCGAATCAAAAATTTCGTCCACGGCTTTCGCGTCCAGTTCCACCCGCAGCAATTTCTTGCACGGGGCCAAATTTTCAACGGTGATATTCACAATAATTTCTCGATTAACGAGCCATGCAATGTAGCCGAACCGCGCCGATTCCGTCAATGGTTTTGATGGCGCATTTGTGGTGTTTCCGCTTTGATGTGGGCGAATGAAGCAAACGCTTTTCATCACCGGCTCGGACACCGGCGTCGGCAAAACCGTGCTGACCGTGCTGCTCATAAAATTTCTGCGCGAGCGCGGCGTCCGCGCGGCGGCGCTCAAACCCGTCTGCTCCGGCGGTCGCGCCGACGCCCGCGCATTGCACGCCGCCATGGCCGGCGCGCTCACGCTCGACGAAATCAATCCGTGGCATTTTCGCGCGTCCGTCGCGCCGTCGCTGGCCGCCCGCCGCGAAAACAAAACGGTGAAATTGTCACAAGTCCTCGCGAACATACGCGCGGTGCAAAGGCGTTTTGACCTGCTGCTGGTGGAAGGTGCCGGCGGTTTGTTCAGTCCGCTCGGCGAGGATTTTAATTCCTACGATTTGATTGCCGCCTTTCGCGCCGCCCCGATTATTGTCGCGCCAAATAAATTGGGCGTCGTGAACCACATTTTGCTGACCCTGCGCGCCTTGCCAGCGAGTGCCGGTCGAAAGGCGAAAATTATTTTGATGTCGTCCCCCAAGCCGGATGCGGCGGCAAAAGCCAACGCGAATCTGCTGGCTGAATTTGTTGAAGCAAAAAGAATTCATACGCTGCCGTGGCTTGGGAGAAGTTTTCCCCTGGAACGGGCATTGAAGAACCCGCATGTACAGAGGACGCTTCGCGCGCTGGCGAAGTAAATCCAAATCAAGGCTTCACGGGTGCGTTGGTGTCCCGGAACGATTCACGCCATGGCTGGTGGTTTTGGTAAAGTTGCAGTTGTTCCTCCAGACGCCGCTTTGTCTGCTGCTGCAATTTTTTTTGATCGTCAGGAAGTTGTTCCCCGTCGGCGGCAGTGGTCAGGTCGAGGGCTTTTTTGGTGATGGCCACGGCGTTGGTGAAATCACCGGTATCGGCGTCGGCCATGCCAACCGCGGCGAGCACGAGCACCTGTTCACCTCCGGTCAAGGTGCTGGCTTGGGCGGCGAGGGTCAGCGCGGTTTTGCCATCGCGAACCTGCGGGTTGTCAATCGCGGCCAGCACGTGGGCGGTGAAGGTGAGGGTTTGAATGTCGTCCGGGGTGAGTTGCAGCACCTGATGCAGTTCTTCAATTGCGGCAGAGTCCTGGCCCAGTTTCAACATTGCCTTGGCCATCTCGAAATGCGACCACGGAGAGGCGGGATCAAGCCGCATGTCGTTGGTGAATTCAACCAGCGCGTCATCATAACGGCCCAGTTCAACCAGCACGGTGCCAAGGCTGTGGTGGATGTAGGCCAGATTCGGGTTCAGGCGGACGGCTTCACGATATTCCGGAAGAGCTTTTTCAGGCTGGCCCAACTGGTTGAAACAGTCGCCAAGATTGTTATGGATTTCAAAGTTGCCTGGGGCGATCTGCTCGGCGGCGAGGCCTTCGGCGATGGCCTCGTCCGGCTTGCCGTCCACTTCAAGGATCGCACCAAGATTGATGTGCGCGATGTCGTTATCCTCTGTCACCGCCAACGCATGGCGAAACAGGGTTTCGCTGCCCGCCCAGTAACTCAATTGTTTCTCCGTTAGCCCGACACAGGCCGTTAATACGAATGCCGCCACCGCAACCAGCGCTGTTTTCGGGAAATGAAAACGGGCGGCCAGGTCGCTGACGCCAAAGACGATCATTATAAATACACCGATGGAAGGAATGTAAGAGTAACGATCGGCCATTGCCTGCCCGCCGACCTGAATGAAACCGATGACTGGAACCAGCGTGCCCAGAAACCAAAACCAGCCAATCAGCAAATACGGCGCGCGCTGGCGGGCCAGCCAGGTGGCAGCGGAAATGCAAATCAAGGCCGCCACCACCATCGCCACCTTGAGTGGATAAAAACGCTGCGGAATCGGGTAAATGACGGCGAGGTTGACCGGCCAAAAAAGCTTTGCTAGATAGGCGACGTAAGCGGTCGGCACATTCTCAAACCGGTAAATCAAGGGAAACGTTTGGAGTGAGGAAACTGCCCTGTGCTGCACCAGAAAAGTGACGAGTCAGGAAATGATGGTGAGCAAGAAGAACGGCCATTTTTCAAAGACGAGCAGGCTGAAGCTGGAAGGCTGACGGGTTGGGGTTTGCGAACCCGCAACCCTGGCCAGCGGCCAATAATCCAGCAGCAGCATCACGAACGGCAGGGTGACAACCATCGGTTTGGCCAGCAGGCCGAGCGCGAAAAACAGCAGTGCCAGCCAGAAATAACGCCGGCAATTTTCCCGGCCAAAACGGGCGTAAGCCAGCAACGACAACAGTGCGAAGAAGGTGCTCAACACGTCCTTGCGCTCGGCAATCCATGCCACGGATTCGACGTGCAGCGGATGCCAGGCGAAGAGTGCGGCCACGAACGCCGCCGGCCACAGCGCGCCGGTCAAACGCAGCAGCAGCGCAAAGACCAAGGCCGCGTTGGCGGCGTGGAGCAGTACATTGACGAGATGGTATTCGCCGGCGTTCAGACCGAAAAACGCGTGATCAACCATGAGCGAGATCCAAGTGAGCGGATGCCAGTTGCTGGCGTGGCCGGTGGTGAAGGCCCATTGGATGTCCGTCCAGGTCGGCCCCGCCAGCACGAAGGGGTTTTTGGTGACGTAATCCGGGTCGTCGTAGTTGATGAAATCAAAATGGGTCGCCGGCAGGTAAACCAGCAGCGTGGTGAGCGCGAGCAGCAGGGCGATGAGTCGCGGACGTGACATCGGGCCACTTTGTATGCGATTTCGCAGCGCGGACAAAGTTTGTTTTTCGCGCAAAAAGGCTTGGCATTTTTGCGCGCCCGAACAATAATTTGGTCGGCAGGAATTTGTTCGACCACCTGCCGCTTGGTCGCTTCGGTTCCTCACGTCCAAGTCACCGTCGCAATTTTATGGGTGGACTCTATCTATTTGCCGTCGCGGGAACCGCTGCCAAGCAGTCGGAACTCGTTTATGTCTGGGATCAGGCGACGCCGGAAGCCAAGGCGATCATCGTCTGCTTGATTTTCTTTTCCATCATCGCGTGGTCCACGATGTTCTACAAGGCCGCGCAAATGCGCCGCGCGCGGAAATTGAATTACTACTTCGACCAGGAATTCCACGCCCAAAAAAAAGTGCTGGAGATGTTCGACCGCAAGCTCCAAGTCGAAGGCTGCCCGCTCTACATGGTTTACCAGGCCGGCTGCGTGGCGCTGGACGCGCGGCTGCGCGGGCCGGGCGGCGAACGCAATAAGCAGCAGATTTCGCTCAAGAACATGGAGCACGTCAAACGCGCGATGGAAAATGTCGTCGCGCAGGAATCGCTGAAACTGGAATCCGGCCTGATTCTGCTGGCGATCGCCGTGAGCGGCGCGCCGTTCATCGGCCTGCTCGGCACGGTCTGGGGCGTGATGAGCACGTTCGCCGGCATCGCGCAACAGGGCAGCGCGACGATGGCGGCGATGGCACCGGGCGTTTCCGCCGCGCTCATCACGACTGTCGCCGGCCTGCTCGTGGCGATTCCCTCGATGTTCAGCTATAACTGGCTCGTGCATAATTTGCGCGTGTTCACCGTCGGCCTGGACAATTTCGCGCAGGAACTGGTTTCCAAAATGGAAACGGAATTTCTGGCCGACGAATAATTTTGCCGCATGAGAAGATTTTCCCAGCGCAGTCACATGGTGACGTTGAGTGAAATCAACATCACGCCGCTGCTGGACCTTGCGTTCGTGCTGCTCATCATCTTCGTCATCACCACGCCGCTGCTGGAGCAGAGCATCAACCTGAAGCTGCCGCGCGGCGGCCAGCCGGAAAAGAAACTGAACAAGTCCGACATCCGCACCGTCGAAGTCTCGAACACCGGCTATTACGCGCTCGACCGGAAACGGATTCAACTGCCGCAGATGATCGCGCAGCTCGCCGGCGATTTCCGGGCGAATCCGAACCTTGTCGTCTATATCCGCGCCGACAAGGACAGCCGTTACGACCTCGTGGCGCAGGTGATTGACGGCTGCCAGAAGAGCGGCATCACGCGCTATTCGCTCCGCACCGACCCGACGCCCAAATGAACCGCCTGCAAAAAAAATGCGTCCTGGCGACCGCGGGTTTTCACCTGCTGCTGCTGGTGATTCTGTTTGTCGGCCCGGCGTTCTTTTGGTCGCGGGAAAAGCTGGACACCACGCCGGTGCTCGACATGATTCCGGCCGACTTGGTTGACTCCGCCACCACCGGCATGCAAAACGCCCAGCCGCCGCCGCCCGCGCCGGCTGTTGTCACGCCGCCGCAACCAACCCCGCAACCGCCCACGCCCGCGCCGCCAGTTGTGAAACCAGAGGTGACGCCGCCTGCGCCCACGCCGACACCGACGCTCACCGAGCGCGTGGAAAAATTCTTCAAACCGGCGGAGGAAAAGCCAACACCCGCGCCAACTGAAAACCAGCCGCACACACCAAAGATAAATTTGACGCCCGTGACGCGCGTGGTGCCGAAAAATTCTTCGACGACGGCCAAAACGGCACCCGACAATTCCAAGGTGGTGGCGTCCGCGCTCCGGGCGTTGCGCTCGAACTTGTCCGCGCCCACGACGGTGGCGCCGGTGGGCAACAGCAGCAAGGCGGCGGCGAATTACGCGCAGGTGGTCAAGAGCGTTTACGAGCAGGCGTGGATGCCTCCGGGCGAAACCGCCAGCGACGACGCGAACGTCAAGGTCCGCGTGACCATCGCCAGCGACGGGCGCGTGATTTCCGCACAGGTCATCGGGCCGTCGGGCGACGCGAGCGTGGACCGCTCGGTGCAAAACACTTTGGACCGCGTCACGGACATCGAGCCGTTTCCGGACGGCTCGACCGACACGGAACGGACTTACATCATCAACTTCAACCTCAAAGCCAAACGTCTCCTCGGATGAAAAATAAAATCACCAACCTATTTGTTCTGCCTGTCGTTCTCGCGTTCGTCGCGCTGAACTTTTGCCACGCGCAGGAAGAAATCATCATTTCCAACACGGTTGTTCTTCCAGGTCAAGCCAAGCCGATTCCCGTCTCGCTCGAAGGTTTCACCGGCGAGGCGCTGGATGTTTTGAAATTTGACCTTTACGTCCAGGGCTTTTCCTTCGTCACGCCCGACGCCGCGCAATACCGCATCAGCGGCAGCAGCGCCGGCAATGTGCAGGGTTACGTCACCGACACCATCAGCCACCAGACCAAATTTTCGCGCAGCTACAACGGCGCGAGTTTGCGGCGGCAGGCGCACGCGTTCGCGGACGACATCGTGCTGGCCATCACCGGCAAAAAAGGCATCGGCCAGACGAAGATTGCATTCAAGGCGCAGGCACCGACCGGCAACGGAGAGATTTATGTTTCGGATTTCGACGGCCACAACGCGCAGCCCGTCACGCACGACAACGCCATTGTCGCCGCGCCGGCGTGGGTGCCGAACCGGCTGGCGGTTTATTACACGTCGTATCAGCCCGGCAATCCGGACATTTTTTACCACAATCTTTCGACCGGCCAGCGCCGCGTCATCGCCCGGTTTTCAGGCCTGAACACCAGCGCGGCGGTCTCGCCGGACGGCACGAGGCTGGCGATGATCTTGAGCCGGAGCGGCAGTCCGAACGTCTGGGTGTGCAACGCCGATGGCACGGATTTCAAGCAGTTGACCACGTCGCACGAGGATGAATCCTCGCCGTGCTGGTCGCCGGACGGGCAGTGGATTTGTTTCGCGACCAAAATGCACGAGCGCCGCGTGCTGGCGAAAGTGCCGGCGGGCGGCGGTGCAGTGCAGCGCATCCCGACTTCGGGCGTGTCCAACCCGACCGATCCCGACTGGTCGCCGGACGGCAAATGGATCGCGTTCACGTCGCAGATGGGCGACTTCAACATCTGCGTCGTCCCGGCGGGCGGCGGTCTGGCCACGGTGCTGGTGCCGGGCCAGCATCCGTCGTGGTCGCCGAACTCGCGCACGCTGGTTTTGAACCGCGACGCGCGCGGGCGGCAGTCGCTGTCTGTGCTTGACGTGATGACGAAACAAGTCAAGGATATTGGCCGGATTTCGGGCAATGATTCCCAGCCCGCTTGGGCGAAATAATTTTGCGCTTTAACTGGACAAACTTTTAACCACAGGAAAAATATGAAAACGATGAAACTGATTTACCCGCTCGCGTTCGCGCTGGCACTCACGCTGGCCACCACCGGTTGCCACAATCACAAGGCTGTCGGCGTCACGGCGCTGCCGGGACAAAGACCTGGCACGGTCGGTGATAATGGTGGTGGAAACACGTTGCCGCCGGGCGGTGCGATGAATCCTGAAGTTGGTGCCGGTGGTATTCCCGTCGCCGACGCCGGAAGTTTTGACAACATGAGCGAAGACCGCGCGGCGCTCGCGGCTGACACGATTCATTTCGCCTTCGACAGCGCGGCCATCAAGTCGGGCGAGCAGTCGAAGCTTGAATCCGTGGCGTCGGCGTTGAAATCCGACGCGAGCACGAAGCTGACCATCGAGGGTAACTGCGACGACCGCGGCACGGAGGAATACAACCGCTCGCTCGGCGAACGCCGCGCGCTGGCCGCCCGCGAGGCGCTGGCCAAGTTGGGCGTCAGCCCCGACCGCATCCGCACCATCAGCTACGGCAAGGACAAGCCGGCCGATCCCGGCCACGACGAGGCCGCTTGGGCCAAGAACCGCCGCGACGACTTCGTGCTGCTGCATCCGAAGACCGGCGTTTGATTCGACCTGATTTACAATTCAAGGCCGCGCCTCACCGCGCGGCCTTTTTTGCGGCTTTACTTAATAGCCCCGGCGGCGTAGGTTAAGCCAGGTATAATTATATTATGAACACAATGCTTGCATGGGGTTTGGGCGGTATGGAAGTTGTCCTGATTCTTGCCATAGTGCTGTTGTTGTTCGGTGCGAAAAAACTACCGGAGCTGGCCAAGGGTCTCGGCACGGGCATCAAGGAATTCAAAAAGGCCACGCGCGAAGTGACGGACGAAATCCAGAACGCCAGCAATGAAACGCCGGCTTCCAAGACTCCGCCGGCCAATACCACCGCGCAGTCGCAATCCCAGTCCAAACCCCCGGAAACGAAAGTCATCTGAACCCCGCCGGCTGAACATCAGCCGCAGAGTTTTTCATGGCCGACTTTTCCCAGGAACCGGACGCAGGCGACGGCGGCGGCGGTCCCGTCAAATCCTTCCTTGAACATCTCGAAGATTTCCGCTGGCTGCTGATCAAGTGTGCCGTGGCGCTGTCGCTCACGATGCTCGTCTGTCTCATCGGTGCCAACTACGTCATCGGCGTCATCAAGTGGCCGTTGTCGCGCGCCCACGTCAGCTATTCGGGCACCAACCAGATTGTCACCGTCAGTTTTGGCGCAACCCGGCTGGGCAGTTATCCCATCACACCGGAGCAGCAGCAACTGCTCCACACCGGCACCAATCATTTCGCCGCCGTTGTCGTTGAACCGGTCGCGGTCGGCACCAATCAAATCCTCGGCTGGCGCGTGAACAACGATCCCGCCGCCCTCGCCGACGCGCAGCGGATGCACATTGACCTGGTGAATCTGACGCCGGCGGGCGGATTTTTTGTGGCGTTCCAGGTGGCTTTTTACGGCGGCATGGTGCTGGCGTCGCCGTTTCTTTTATATTTCATCGCGTCATTTGTTTTTCCGGCACTGCGGCTGAAGGAACGGAAATATATTTACCGCGCGTTGTTCATCGGCGGCGGATTGTTTCTGATCGGCGTGTCGTTCTGCTATTTCGTTCTGATGCCGGTGGCGCTGGCGGCATCGCAGATGTATTCGCAATGGCTCGGTCTTGGCGCGATGCAGTGGCGCGCGGAGGAATACATCAGCTTCGTCTGCAAATTCATGCTCGGCATGGGGCTCGGCTTCGAGCTGCCCGTGGTGATTTTGACGCTGGTGAAAATCGGCGTGCTGAATTACCGGATGCTCCGCTCGATGTGGCGCTACATGATCGTCATTAATTTGGTTCTGGGCGCGGTGCTGACCACGCCGGAAGTCGTCACGCAGGTGCTGATGGCCGTGCCGCTTTACATGCTTTACGAGATCACCGTCTGGATCGCCTGGTATTGGGAATGGCGCGATAAAAAGCGGGCGGCGGGCAAAATATAAAACGCACTTTACAAACGGCAATTTCGGCGTAGGCTCAAACCAACAATAAAAACCGTATGCGAAACGTCACCTCTTTGCTCGCTTTGACCGCCTTGGGCGCCTTGTTCACCGCCGGCTGCGCCGGGCCGGAAAACCGGCTGGGCAGCGGCCTCAACAACGTCACCGAATTTGCCCGCCTCGGTGAAATGCGCGCCAGCGTCGAGGAAAACGCGGTCTTGGAGCCGGGCGGCGGCTATGCCACGGGTTTGATCCACGGCTTCGACCAGTCCGTTTACCGCACGGTGGCGGGCGCTTATCAGATCGTCACCTTCCCCGCCGGCGACACGTTGTCGGATTCTAGCTTTGATAAAAAATATGTCCCGCAGGGAACGGCCTATCCCGACAGCTACAAGCCGGGCCTGATTGACACGACCACGTTCCAAACCGACACCTACTTCGGTTACAGCGGCGGTGACGTCGCGCCGTTCGTGCCCGGCAGCCGGTTTTCGGTTTTCCCGAATTGAACTTGTCCCGGTTTAATCCGCTGAGCGCGCCGATGAAATTTTCGTTGGCGCGTTTTGCTTTGGTAAAGGCCAGCCATGTCGCTTAAAAAAAAATCACCCTGCAAGGTCAACCTGCTGCTGAACATCCTCGGCAAGCGCGCCGACGGCTTTCACGAACTCGAAACCGTGATGCAGCCGGTGAATCTCTGCGATGAGATGGCATTTGAGCGCGCCGGCGGCTCCGGCGTGCAACTGACGTGCAGTCATCCCGAACTGCCAACGGATTCCAAAAATCTGGTTCACTGCGCTGCGACTTCATTTCTGGCCGCCGCGAAAATTTCCGACGGCGTCAAAATTCACCTCCAAAAAAATCTGCCGCTGGCCGGCGGCATCGGCGGCGGCAGCGCCAACGCCGCCGTGACGTTCACCGCGCTGAACGAACTGTTCGGCTCGCCATTGCCGCCGGAAAAGCTGCACGAACTGGCTGCCACGCTTGGTTCGGATGTTCCGTTTTTCCTTTATGACCAGCCGGCGCTCGCCACGGGACGCGGTGAAAAAGTGAAATTGCTTGAAAATTTTCCAGCGCTGCGCGGCAAGGCGTTTTTTCTTGTCCATCCCGGCTTTGGCATTTCGACTCCGTGGTCGTATCAAAATCTCGCGCGGTTTCCCGAAGCGCTGAACGGTCGGGCCGGTCGCGCGGTGGAATTGTTTTCAAAACTGCAAACCGATGAATTGCCCGCCCCCACTGGCGGCTTTTACAATTCACTCGAAGCGCCGGCGTTCGACAAATTTCCCGTGCTGGAACTTTACAAGGAATTCCTCTGCGAAAACGGCGCGGAAGTTTCGCTCATGTCGGGCAGCGGCTCGACCACGTTTGCCATCGCCAAAAATCTCAAGGTGGCGGAAAATCTGGCGGAGAAATTCAAATCGCAATTCGGCGGCAACGGCTGGATGGCGACGGTGGAGATTTGAACAGGGGCCAACGGAGAAAAGGGCGGCGTAGATTTTCTGCCGGTTGTTTCAAAAAACTCTGTTCCCTCTGCTGGCTCCAGTTCATTTTCGCTTTTTGAATTTTGTCAGCGCAAATTCCAGCATTTCCTTCGCCGCCGGAACCTTGAACGTCAGCGCCAGAATTCCATAAACCAAACCCGCCGCAACCGCCGGCAAAAACACCGCGCCGATTTTCAGCGCGAGCGTTGCGTGGCCGAGCGTGGTTTCCCACAACTGCCAGCCCTGCCACGCGACCAGTCCGGCCAGCAAGCCGGCGATGCTCAGTGGCAGAAACGTTGCGCGCAGCGGTGCCATTTCCAGCCGGCCAAGTTTTTTCCGCAGTGCGAAAAACAGGAGTCCGGCATTGAAGACGGAGGTGATTGTGTTGGCGATGCCGAGGCCGCCCTGCTTCAGCGGCACCACCAGCGCGGCGGCGAGCAGCAGGTTCAGCGTGAGGCAGGCGAGGCTGATTTTCATCGGCGTCTTGGTGTCGCCCAGCGCGAAAAACGCGCGGGCCAGAATGTTGACCGTCGAAAACGCGACCAGTCCGGGCGCAAGGCAAATCAGCGCCAGCGCCGCGCGGCCAGTGGAATCGGCGTTAAAAGCTCCGCGCTCGAACAGCAGCCGCACGATCGGTTCGGCCAGCACGACAAGCAGAATTGCGGCGATGAGGTTGGCGAACAGCAGCGTGCTGATGCCGTGCCGGAGTGTGGCGCGATACTCCGGATAGTTTTTTTCCAGCGCCAGCGCCGAAAGTGTCGGCAATAAAAAAGTCGCAAGCGAAATGCCGAACATGCCCTGCGGCAGTTCCATCAGCCGCACGGCGTAGTTGAATGACGCGACGATGTGCGGCCCGACCCAGAACGCGATGGTCTGCGTGACCAGCACATTGATCTGAAACGCGGCCACGCCGATGGTGCCGGGAATCATCCGCGTGACGACGAGGCGGACGGTTTCATTTTTCCATGGCGAAACCCAGCGGTAGCGGAAGCCTTCGCGCCAGAGCGTTGGCAGTTGAAACGCCGCCTGCGCCACGCCCGCCACCAGCACGCCGAACGCGAGCGCGAAAATCTGTTTTGGCAGGCGCAATTCCTTCGGCAAATCCAAAGCCATGCGCTGCGCAAAAAATATAACGGACGCGATCATCACGATGTTGAGCATTGTCGCGCCCATCGCCGGAATGAAAAAATGACCGCGCGCGTTGAGCATCCCCATCATCGCCGCCGCGATGCAGACCAGCAGCATGTAGGGAAACATCACGCGTAGCAGCCGCAGCATGAGTTCGGTCTGCGCGCTGAAACTATGCATGGCCAGCACGAACGAGATGCCGAGCATCGCAAGGCCGATGATGACGCTGGCCGCGACAACCAGGCCGGAAATCACGGCGTTCGCCGCGCGCCACATCTCGATTTCGCCGTGTGTTTTTTCCTTCTCCTTGAATATCGGGATGAACGCCGCCGTGAGCGCGCCTTCGCCGAGCAGCCGTCGGAAAAGATTTGGGACGGTGAACGCGAAGGCAAATGCGCTGGCGACCCAGCCGTCGCCCATGAACCGGGCATAGACCATTTCGCGCACCATGCCGAGCACGCGGCTCAACAGGGTGGCGGCGGCCATCGCGCCGGAGGCTTTCAACATTTTTGACACCGGCGAAGATTAAAGTCCAAAGCCGAAAGTCCAAAGTCCAAAGTTCAAGGCGAATTGGAAATTGGCATTTGGCCGGAGGCGAATTAACCTGCCGGTGTGAACATTCTCGATGAGTTGAAATGGCGCGGCCTTGTCGCCGACTGCACGGATGCGGCGGATCTGGAAAAGAAAATTGCCGCGCCGATCACGCTTTATTGCGGCTTCGATCCGACGGCGGACAGTTTGCACGTCGGCAATCTCGTGCCGCTCATCGCGCTGCGCCGGTTTCAAAAACTCGGCCATCATCCCATCGCTGTTGCTGGCGGCGCGACCGGCAGCATCGGCGATCCGAGCGGCAAGACCGCCGAGCGGCAATTGCTGACGAAGGAAATTCTCGACCACAACATCGCCAGCGTTAAAACGCAACTCACCAAGCTGCTCGATTTTGAAACGAAGGAAAATCCCGCGCGTCTGGTGGACAACGCCAGTTGGACAAAAGACATTTCGTTCCTCGATTTCCTGCGTGACATTGGAAAACATTTTTCAATCAACCAGATGGTCGCCAAGGAATCCATTCGCGCGCGAATGGAAGACCGCGAGGTTGGCATCAGTTATACCGAGTTCAGCTACATGCTGCTTCAGGCGTTTGATTTCATGGTGCTATGCCGCGACCACAATTGCGAGTTGCAGATCGGCGGCAGCGACCAATGGGGCAACATCACCGCCGGCATCGAACTTACGCGCAAGAAACTGGGTAAAACGGTTTACGGCCTCACGCTGCCGCTCATCACGAATGCCGACGGCACCAAGTTCGGCAAGACCGAGGCCGGCGCCATCTGGCTCGATCCGAAGAAAACGAGCGTCTATAAATTTTACCAGTTCTGGATCAACACGGATGACCGCGACGTGGTTCGCTACCTGAAATTATTCACGCTCCAGCGCTCGCAAGCGGAAATCGAGACGCTGGCGCAGAAGCACCAAAAACGGCCGGAGGCGCGCGAGGCGCATCGCGCGCTGGCCGCCGAGATGACGCTGCTGATCCACGGCGAGGATGCGTTGCACCGGGCGCAGATCGCCAGCGCGGTTCTCTTTGGCGAAGGCGGAGACGTTCTCAATTCGACCGTCAATTTCTTTGACGACATTGATGGCGAAGTGCCGACAAAGGAGATTGAAAAATCCAAACTTCAAGGCGAGGGGATTCCGCTGATTGAACTGCTTATTTATGCCGGATTATGTTCGTCCAAGGGTCAGGCGCGGAAAGACATTGAAGGCGGCGGCGTCAACGTGAACAATCTCCGCGAACCGGACTGGCAGCGCCGCGTCACGACCCAGGATTTGATCCACAATCATATCCTGCTGCGCAAGGGCAAAAAAAATTACGTCTCCGTGACCGCAAAGTGAGCTTGGGAAGAGTTGGTGTCATAGAAGAACTGACCGACCGTATCGGCATCATCCCATCAATAACTGTGCCAATAAAACAATTTTTAGCGGTTGACGAAAATCAGATTTGTGCCAAGTTGTCACTCTTAAATCGTGATTTCGTCCAATGGCTGCAACCAAATCCAGTTTTCTTGACAAAGTGCTTGGCCGCATCGGGCGGCTGGACGCAGAGGGGTTGCAAACGGTTGTCCAGCGACTCGCGCGCGAACGCAATTTTCTCGAAACACTTTTTAACATCATCGAGGACGGCGTGCTGGTGGCGGACGAGCAGGGGCGCATCGTTTACTTTAACCAAGCCGTCACGAGCCTGCTGGGTTTGCAGTCGGGCGACGAAGGTTCGCCGGTTATGCGCTTCCTGCCGGAACTGGACTGGAAAAAAATTTCGCGCTTTGACCGCGAAGGAGGCGCGCACGTTCTGCGGCACGAGTTTGAGGTGAGCTATCCGCGTCCGCGTTTTCTGCGGCTTTACGCCGCGCCGCTTGACGGCGAGGCGACGGGCAGTTCCGGCGTGGCGCTGATTCTGCACGACGCGACCGAGGCGCGGCAGAAAACCTTTGAAGCCATCGAGAGCGAACGCGTGCAGGCTTTGACCCTGCTCGCCGCCAGCGTCGCGCACGAGATCGGCAATCCGCTCAACGCGCTGCACATTCATCTGCAACTCATGGAGCGCGAGGTGAAAAAATTGAAAGGTGGCGAGTGGCAGGCGACAAGCGACAAGAAAACCTCAGCGCGCCTCTCCGGTCATCTGTCCCAGGACACAACTGAAATCGCCAAAAAACTGGAACAATATCTCGACGTGGCGAAGGGCGAGATCAACCGGCTTGACTACATCATCACGCAGTTTCTCCAGGCGATCCGCCCCGTGCCGCCGCAGCTCAAGCCGGATTCGCTGAATGATGTGGTGGAAAAAACCCTGGATTTGCTGCGGCCGGAACTGGTCAATCGCGGTTTGACGGTGACAACGAAACTGGCGCGACGGCTGGCGGCCGCGCCGATTGACCCGATGCAATTGCAACAAGTGCTGGTGAACCTCATCAAAAACGCGATGCAGGCGATGACCAAGGGCGGCGCGCTGACGTTGCAGACCGGCGAAAACGACGACGGCGTCTGGGTGAGCGTGGCCGATACCGGCGGCGGCATCCCGCAGGAGCAGATCAACCGCATCTTTGAGCCGTTTTACACCACCAAGAAAAAGGGCAGCGGCCTCGGTTTGATGATTGTGCAACGCATCGTGCGCGCCCACAACGGCCGCGTCGAACTCGAAAGCCATGTTGGGCGTGGCACGACGTTCCGCATCTGGCTGCCGCTGCACGAGCGCAAGCCGCGTTTGCTGGAAAATAAAACCGGAAAGGTATAACGCAAAGGCGCAGAGATGCAGAGACGCAAAGAAATGAAAACTGTTTTGGTTGAAATGTTTCAACTTCGTCTGGTCCTACGCTCCGCGTCTTTGCGCCTTTGCGTAAAAATTTATGGCTGAAAAACCAACATTGCTCATTGTGGACGACGAGAAGACAACGCGCGAAGGACTGCGCGCGGCGCTGGAGGAGCGCTATGACGTTTACATCGCCGAGGACGCGCAGGCGGCGATGGCTCTGCTGGAGGGTGAAAATTTCGACGTGATGCTCACGGATTTCCGGCTGCCGAACGAGGACGGAATGAAATTGATTACGCGTGCCAAATCGTTGGCCAAGCCGCCGATCTGCATTTTGATGACGGCATACGGTTCGGAGGAGCTGGCGGTGGACGCGATGAAGCGCGGCGCGGACGACTACATCGCCAAGGGCCGGTTGCAGATCGAGGAATTGGAAATGCGGATCGCGCGGGCGCTGAAACAGCAGAACCTGGAGGTGGAAAATGTTTCGCTGCGCAAACAGCTTGATGCCAAATTTGGCCTAGAAAACATCATCGGCGAATCACCGGTGATGAAGGAAATTTTCGAAATTGTCCAGCAGGTCGCGCCCACGCGCGCGACGGTGCTGGTGCTGGGCGAAAGCGGCACCGGCAAGGAACTCATCGCCAAGGCCGTGCACCAGTTGAGTCCGCGCGCGAAGCAGCCGTTCGTGACGGTGCATTGCGCGGCGCTGGCGCCGACGCTGCTGGAGAGCGAGCTGTTCGGCCACGAGAAGGGCGCGTTCACCGGCGCGCACGAACGGCGCATCGGCCGGTTCGAGCAGGCGCAGGGCGGCACATTGTTTCTCGACGAAATCGGCGAGATTGACGCGACGATTCAAGTCAAGTTGCTGCGGTTTCTCGGCGAGCGGACGTTTGAGCGGGTCGGCTCGAACAAGACCTTGAGCGCGGACGTGCGGCTGGTGGCGGCCACCAATAAAAATCTCGAAGAACTGGTCAAGGCGGGGAAATTTCGCGAAGATTTGTTTTTCCGCCTGCGCGTGGTTGAAATAGAATTGCCGCCGTTGCGGGAGCGGACGGGTGACCTGCCGCTGCTGGCGCAGAGTTTTTTGCGCGAGTTCGCGAGGGAAAACGGAAAAGCGGTGGCCGATTTCACGGCGGACGCGCTCCAACTCCTGCTGAATTATCCGTGGCCCGGCAACGTGCGCGAGCTGCGGACGGCCATTGAGCACGCGGTGGTTTTGTGCCGGGGCGAAAAAATCTCCGCACGCGATTTGCCGCCGTCGGTGCGCGGCGGGCGGGCAACCGAAGCTCAACTTTTGAAGCGAAATGATTTGACGGTGAAGGAAGCCGAGAAACAATTGATTGTGCGTGCGTTGAAAGAGACCGATGGCAACCGGACGCGGGCCGCCGAAAAGATCGGCATGAGCCGGCGGACGTTTCACCGCAAGCTGCACGCGTATCATTTGGAAGGATTTTAATTTATGCCTTTGGGACAATTAATTCAGATGCTGATCCACAAGCTGGAGGTTGGCGCGGGTTCGCGCTACCTGCGGATTATCGCGCTGGCGCTGGGCGTCATCGGGCTCGCGTTCCTCTACGACATCCGCGCGTATCAGAACCTTGCCACGCCGGAGGCGATGGACGCGGCACAACTCGCGCGCAACCTTTCCGAAGGCAAAGGCTACACGACGCAGTTCCTGCGGCCGTTCAGCCTTTTTCTCGTGCAAAATCACAACCAAGCCGCCACGCCGTTCGCGCTGACGAACACCGTCACTGACTTCGCGCAGGTCAAATCGGCGCACCCGGATCTGGCGAATCCGCCGGTGTATCCGCTGCTGCTGGCCGGTTTGATGAAGACCCTGCCGTTCGATTACAAGGTCAATTTGAAAAAGGCGTTCTGGACGAACAATGGCAGTTTCTGGCGCTACCAGCCGGATTTTTTGATCGCCCTCTTTAATGAACTGCTGCTGCTCGTCGTCGTCGTGCTGGTTTTTCTTCTCGCCAAAAATCTGTTTGATTCCAACGTCGCGTGGCTCTCGGCGCTGTTGACCTTGGGCTGCGAACTGCTCTGGCGGTTCAGCGTATCCGGCTTGTCCACGATGCTGTTGCTGGTGGTTTTTCTCGGCCTGACGCTGTTGTTGCTCGAAATCGAGCGCGGAGCGCGCGAATCCCAGCCGCGCGCCGGCTGGCTACTGGGCCTGGCGGTGGCGGTGGGGCTTTTGACCGGAATCGGCGCGCTGACGCGCTACAGCTTCGGCTGGATCATCATTCCCGTCGCGCTGTTCCTGATCTTGTTCAGCGGGGAAAAAAAACTGGCGCACATGCTGGCGGCGCTGGCGGCGTTCGTGCTGGTGCTGACGCCGTGGATTGCCCGCAATGAAATGGTCAGCGGCACGGCCTTCGGCACGGCGGGCTATGCGGTCGTCGAGGGAACATTTGTATTTCCCCGGTTTCAACTGGAACGCGCCATCCACCCGGAACTGGCGCAAGCCGTGTGGATGAAGCCGTATCTGGTAAAACTGCTTGGCAATATGCGAGACCTGCTGACGGGCGACCTGCTAAAATCCGGCGCAACCTGGGCGGGCGTGCTGTTTTTTGCCGGCCTGTTCCTGGGTTTCCGCGGCACCGGCGCGCGGCGCGTGCGCTACTTTTTGCTGATGTGCCTGACGGTTTTCATCGTCGCGCAATCGCTGGGCCGCACGCAGCTTTCGGAGCTGTCGCCGGACATCAATTCTGAAAACCTGCTGGTGCTCCTCGTGCCGCTGGTGTTCATTTTTGGCGCGAGCTTTTTCTTCACGCTGTTGGATCAGATGACCCTGCCGCTGGTGCAACTGCGTTACGCCGTCATCGCGGGTTTTGTGACCCTGTGCTGCCTGCCGCTGTTTTCCACGCTTTGGTCGTCGGTCCGGCCGGTGGTCTATCCGCCGTATTATCCGCCGGAAATCCAGCAGGTGTCCAAGTGGATGAAACCGGATGAACTGATGATGAGCGACGTGCCGTGGGCAGTTGCGTGGTATGGCGACCGCCAGTGCGTCTGGAACACGCTTGACGCGCAGGCAGACTTTTTTGCCATCAACGATTACATGAAGCCGGTGCAGGCGCTCTACCTCACGCCGCTGACAATGGATGGGAAATTCGTTTCCGACTGGGTGCAGGCGCGCGACATCAGCTGGGGCAGCTTCATCGTGGACACCGTGATCAAAAATCAATATCCACCCGGCTTTCCGCTCCGCTTCGCGCCGAAAGGGTTTTTGCCCGAGCGGATGTTTTTGACCGACCGCCAGCGCTGGGAGACCGCGCCCTAATCTCACGCCGCCGCGCGCTGCAACCGGTCGGCGATGCCCGCCCATTCCGGCGCCTCCGGCGGCGTCTCAACGACGATCAACTCCGCGCCCGCCGCGTCGCACCGGTGCAGTTCCGCGTAAAGCGCCCGCGCGAACGCCTCCGCGTCATGCGGGATCACACTGACATTTTTGGCGGGAAACCCGCCGGGAATTTTCGTGTGCGCGATGACATGGCAGTTTTGAATTTTGAATTTTGAATTTTGAATTTTGCACCTCAAATCCGCATCGTCGTTCCAATCCAGCACCACCAGACGGGCCTTTGGTGAATAATGTTTTTGCAGCATTCCCGGACTGCGAAGCGCGTCGCCGCTGGTCATTTGCCACTTGTCACTGGTCACCTCGCCGCTGACGGCGGCGAGCGATTCCGCGTGGATCATTCCGGGCCGCAGAATTTTCGGCGGCGACACTGTTAAATCCAGCACGATGGACTCGATGCCGACCTGCGACTGGCCGCCGTCCACGATGAGCGGGATTTTCCCAGCCAGTTGAACGCGGACGTGCTCCGCGTTCGTCGGCGAAATCTGGTTGGACAGATTCGCGCTCGGCGCGGCCAGCGGGAAACCGCACGCGCGGATGATCGCCTGAATGAAAGGATGGCTGGGCCAGCGGATGCCGACGGTGTCGCCGCCCGCCGTCACGATGGCGGGAATTTTTTCCGCGCGCTGCAGAACCAGCGTCAGAGGGCCGGGCCAGAAAGCCTTGGAAAATTTCTCCGCCAGCTCCGGCCATTGCGCCACGCAGGTTTGGGCCATTTCATTTCCAACGACGTGGACGATGATGGGATTGTGCGCCGGCCGGCCCTTGACCTGGAAAATTTTGGCGACGGCTTTTGCATCCAGCGCATTTGCCGCGAGGCCGTAAACGGTTTCCGTCGGCAGCACCACGACTTCGCCGGCGCGCAGCAGTTCCGTCGCATGTTGGACAGCCGCGTTGAACAGCGCGGGCGTGTGTGTTGAAAGAATTTCCGTTTTCATTTGAACATGTCGCGCGAAGAACGCGAAGGTTGCGAAGGAGAATTGTTTTAGAATTTCCGCGCGTGGCTCTTGCCGCCTTCGCCAGCTTCGTGTTCTTCGCGCGGCTCATTCATAGCGCAAAGCGTCAATCGGGTCGAGCTTGGACGCCTTCCACGCGGGATAGAAGCCGGAGATGACGCCGATGACCGCGCTGGAAACGAAGGCGATGACGATCCATGTCCACGGCGTGTTGACCGGCCATTGTTGCAGGTAGGAAATCAACCAGGAAAAGCCCATGCCGCCGATAATGCCGATGGAGCCGCCGATCGCGCTCAAGGTGACGGCTTCAATCAAGAACTGCACGAGGATGTCCGCCGCGCGCGCGCCCACGGCCATGCGGATGCCGATTTCGCGCGTCCGCTCGGTGACGCTGACGAGCATGATGTTCATGATGCCGATGCCGCCCACGACCAGCGACACGGCGGCGACGCCCGCAAGCAAAAAGCCCATTGCGCGCGACGTGGCCGTGACGGCCTGCATCAGTTCGAGTTGATTGCGCACGGTGAAATCCTGTTCCTTGCTGCGATGCCGTGCCAGCAGCAGGTCGGTGATGTCGGCCTGGGCCTGGTTGATGACCTTGTCGTTGGCGGCTTCGACGAGAATGGAATTCACGAAGATGCGCGTGGTGATGCGGTGCATGTGGCTGGTGTAAGGAACAATGACGACGTCGTCCTGGTCCTGGCCAAACAAGTTGAAGCCTTTTGGAGCCAGCACCCCGACGATGAGAAACGGCAGGTTGCGGATGCGGATGGTCTGGCCGACGGGATTTTCATTCGGAAACAATTGATCAACGACGGTCTTGCCGATGACGGCGGATTTGGCCAGGCTGCGCACGTCCTGATCCGAAAACATTGAGCCGCTGGCGATGTCCCAGTTGCGGATCTGCGGATAATCCGGCGACTCGCCGATCACCTGTGTGTTCCAGTTCAGCCCGTTGGCCAGCACCTGCGCGCGGTCGCGCACCTCGGGGCTGACAGCCACCACATTGTTCAATTCGCCGATCGCCAACGCGTCGTCCACCGTCAGCGTCGGCGCGCTGCCCCAGCCGCCGCGCATCGCGCCGCTGGTGAAATTGCCGGAAAAAACCGTGATCACACTTTCGCCCAGGCTGGCGACCTGGGACTCAACTTGTTTGGTGGCCCCGGTCGTGAGACTGACTGAGCCGATCACGGCACCCACGCCGATGATGATGCCGAGCATCGTCAGCAGCGAACGCATTTTGTTGCGGCGCAGTGCGCGGCCGGCGATCCGGAGTGAGGCGAAAATTCTCATGCGAGTTGAACGGCCTGTTGCGCCTGTTTCAATTTGCCCAGTTCCTGCTCCGCGTTCAGCCGGTCCGGCACCAGTTCGTCCGTCAGGATTTTTCCGTCCCGTAAAATCACCATGCGCTTGGTGTAGCGCGCGATGTCGAGTTCGTGCGTGACCATGACGATGGTGATGCCCTGCTCGTTGAGTTTCTGGAACACGCCCATGATTTCGATGCTCGTCTGGCTGTCGAGATTGCCCGTCGGCTCGTCCGCGAGCAGGAGCGACGGGCGGTTCACGAGCGCCCGGGCGATGGCGACGCGCTGCTGCTGGCCGCCGGAAAGCTGGTTGGGATGATGATCGGAGCGCTGGCCCAAGCCCACAAGGTTGAGCGCGTGCGTGGCGCGTTCCACCTGTTCGTGCGCGGGTATGCGCTGCCGGTTGTAAAGCATCGGCATCTCGACGTTTTCCAGCGCCGAGGTGCGCGAAAGCAGGTTGAAACCCTGGAACACGAAGCCGATTTTTTCGTTGCGGATGTCCGCCAGCGCGTCCCGATCCAGCGTGGAAATATCAATCCCGTCCAGCCAGTAATGCCCGCCGGTCGGGCGGTCAAGCCCGCCGATCATGTTCATCAAGGTGGATTTGCCGGAGCCGCTCGAGCCCATGATGGCGACAAATTCGCCCGGCAAAATTTCCAGTGAGACGCCGCGCACGGCATGCACATCCACCTCGCCCGTGTGATACGTCTTGTGAATTTCGTCCAGCTTGATGACGTGGGTGGTTTGCACGGCGGTGGTTTTCGGTGAATCAACTTCAGCGGCGGGGAAATCCGCCGCCGCCAAATGGATTCGTGGCGGTTGTTGTTGTGCCGGTTAACAGCGTGCCGGTGACAACCTTGTCGCCTTCGTTCAAGCCCGAAAGCACCTCGGTGGAAATGCCGTCGCTGATGCCCACTTTGATTTGAACCGGATTGAGTTT
>Ga0182016_10002610_pt1 | contig 21019 bp, 21 predicted proteins | sample 712S2MmetaG_FD_120491 | JGI IMG/M metagenome (GOLD analysis project Ga0182016, IMG submission 120491) | Permafrost microbial communities from Stordalen Mire, Sweden - 712S2M metaG | ecosystem: Environmental > Terrestrial > Soil > Wetlands > Permafrost | place: Sweden: Stordalen | collected... | reverse complement strand
GGTCAAGAGCAAAGGAAAGTCCAACTCAATTAGAAACGAGAGGCCAATCATGGGGACCCGAACCGAGATTGAAGGTAAAACGTAGAGCAAGAACAAAAAAGCTGCGGCGGGATTGGAATCCCTTTTTCCCAACATGATGAGCATTGGTGTCGCCACGAACACAAACACCCAAAAGTTCGGCGCCAGGAATACTGTAACCGTCAATGCAATCCAGACTTTGCATCGTCTCGCGTAGTCTTTATTCGGGCAGTATAATCGCGCGACAGGCTGAGCTAGTTTAAAAACGCCGAACGATATCAGCAGGACAACGATCAGCTCTTTGACGGCAAGAATCATGTTGCATCTATGATGAGATTACGCGGTTCGCCATTCGAGCGGCGCGCGGCGACATCACCACCTAGCCCGCCTCGCGCATGCGGAAGCGTGAGTCATTCTATGTTCGATGCGTGCCGATAACCCGAGCATAATTTTCCAGCGAGGCTTCAGCCACCTTTTTCGCGCTGTGCTCCTTTAGGACGTGTTGCCGAGCCGCTCTTCCCAAGGCTTCTGCTCTGTCGGGATCATTCATAACGGCCATTATTTGTCGCGAAAAGCATTCTGAATCCTCGGATTTCGCTAAAATTCCCGTCACGCCATCGACGACGCTCTCGGGACAACCGCCCGCATCCGTGCTTACCACCGGGCAACCCTGGAACATCGCTTCCAATAGGGTATATCCCTGGCTTTCGAATCTTGAAGCTACGACCGTCAGCATCGACTGGGTGCGCAGAGTCATGATCGCATCAAGGGACAGGGCTCCGCGAAAGTCCACTTGAGCTCGCACATCCGAGGGAATTGCAGAATCACAAAATTCACTGAACTGAAGTTTCTTACCGCCAGGCCCGACCAGGCCGCTGTCCGGCCCAACAAATACCAGCTTAAGATTCTTATTCTGCTTCACGGCAGACGCGAAGGCCTTCAAAATAATGTCGCCGCCCTTGATTAAATCAAAGCGCCCGACAAAAAGGACGCGGTTCGCATCGCACCCGTCTCGGCTCCACAGGGGTGTCGTTTCGCTCATGGCCACCGGATTGACGATGCGCCGCGCGTCCCTCGGCTTCAACCCGTATTTCTCGAGAGTTAGACGCAAGACCATTTCCGTTGGAGCGACGATGGAGTCGACATTGGACAACGCGTAGCCTTCGCGCTCGATTCTTTCGAGGCCCATCGGCGATACCAGCTCGTCTTTGACCATTGTAGCGAACGCCGGACCGTGAAGTTTGACCACTAAGGGCAGCGACGTGAGCCGCGCCACATCTGCGCACCAACCGAAGGATTCCTCCATCTCAACGATGTCTATTGGATCGCGTCGATGCACTTTCGTTATAGCGCGTGCGATTTCGGCACCAAAGTCGAATATTCCGCGATAGCTCGGGCGCCGGCGTCGGATATGCTTATTTAAAGCCTTGGTTAATCCGATGCCGATATCGCGCCCAATCAAATGTACATTCGGGTCCTTGGACGCTGCATCCAGTTCGGCAGTAAAGACGGTAACTCGATGCCCCTGCGACTCGAGTTCCCGCTTCATCCAATGAACGTAAGTTAGGATGCCGTTCTGAAATTTCTGAAGCGGCCATGCGGGAGACCAAAAGGCTATATGCACAAAGCGATTCCTTGAAGAATCGAAGTAGTTTCAACCTATATATCAGAATCAACATCGGACTTGACGGTACTTCTGAGTAACGGGCGCGAACAGCGAGGACCTTGATTCCGACCCTCCAAAAGTGCCAAAGCCATCACAAAACGGTCGGTAATGGCGAAAGAAGAAATATACAAATAATGAGTTATTGCGCGCTCGATCGTGCTGTGGCGGCTACATGACCATGGGCGATTGGCACATCGAAGCGGATACCGTGTCAGAGTGTGAATTATCAGGGCGGTGCGGCTCTTTGGCGCTGGAGGCTCGGATTGACTGACAAAAGAGAGGTGACCTCTAGTATTGTGATCCACGTAATCACAATAGTGGCAGGCGCGCCATGCGCAAAGAGCGCTATCATAAAGACACTGTAATGTCAAATAGCGGGCAGGCAATTCCCGTGGAATGCCAAACAGCTCTCAGTTGGGAATTTTGATTCTCCGTCTGCAATTGCCGAGGCGTCTGCAGATTGCGTCACATTGCGCAGGGCAATCGAAAACGGTTTACTTCGAAATAACCTGGCAGGGCAATCGGACTGCGGGGTGGTGACGCATAGCATCCAGTGTGCGGGATTTAAGGAACCGAATTACAGCGCGATTATTGGCTGCAACTATTTTACTGCGAGGATTTTGCGCCGCGACGCGCACTGATACCCTCGGCACCCAATCGAGTTTTTAAAGAGGTCACAATGTACCAAGGGCGAACACCCAGAGTTTTGAACACGTCGCTGGCGCTGATCGCGTTGGCGTTCGCGGCCTGCGATGCCGCGTCCGCATCGGGCACAGGCGCGAACTCGATTTTTAGTTACCCGAATTTCTCAGGCTCTCCCAGCGTTCACCCGACTGGCACGGTGGCCATCAGTGACTCTCAGGTCCATTTGACCGACGGGACGAGCCACAATGGAGGAGGCCTCTGGTACAACTCGGTGCAGAACATTCAGTCTTTCACGACGACGTTCACGTTCCAGCTTCCGGGTATCGATGGATACGGCATGTTTTTCGTGATCCAGAATTCTAATAGCACCACCAATCCGGGGTACTCTGGAACTGACGCGGGCGGTAATTCTGCGAACGGAATGGGTTATGGTGGCGGTGGCGGAGTCTCGCAGCCTGCGTTGGGAAACAGCGTGGGCATCAAGTTCGATGCCACTCCTTTCAACCAGACAGCATGGTACGTAGCGGCATCACCCCTCAGCAGCACCGGGCTTTACGTGGACGGGGGCCCCGCGATAGGGGCAAACGGACCTAACAATGGATTCGGCCCAGAAGTTGATCTGCACCGGTTCAATGTCAGCGTCGGCAGTTACGATGTGATGCAAGCCGTCATCACCTACGACGGCTCTATTCTGACAATGGTGCTGACCGACACTTCGACGGGGGCGACGGCGCGCCTGAGCTGGCCGGTTAACATTCCGGCAATCGTGGGAGCTAACACGGCTTACATCGGCTTCTGCGGTTCAACGCCGGTATCTTCCAGCGGTGCGACTGTCACTAAGGTTCTGAGCTGGACTTATTCGGAGGGCTACAACGCGCGCTTGGCGACACCTAATTTCAGCGTGGCCCCAGGGCAATACGGTTCGACGCAATCGGTTTCCGTGAGCGGTCCCCCGGGCGCCACGATCTACTACACGACGAACGGGGTACCGCCGACCACTGCCTCCACACAGTACAACGGAACGCCTATTAGCGTCAGTTCGAACGAGCTCATTCAGGCAGTGGCAGTGGAGGCGGGTTACACGGATAGTTATGTCGCGCAGGGTAATTATCAGATCCAGGCCAGCAGCACGCCGCTGATCAATTTCTCGGGAGGATTTGCGAGCGCCAATGGGCTCATTCAACCCGTCGGTAACGCGACGATCAATGGCGGCAGTATCGTTCTCACGGACACGAAGAATGCATTTGAAGCTGCCGCTGCTTGGTATGCGGCACCAGTTAACGTGCAGACTTTCAACACAACTTTTACGCTTAATCCTACTAATGCCAGTGCGAATGGCATGGCGTTCGTTCTTCAGAACTATCCGCAGACTACGACAGGGACGAATTACAACTGGTCAATGGGCAATGGTCCTTTCGGTACTGTCGCGGTAAGCGGGGGCCCGTGGACGCTGAGTGGCGTATCCAACAACCTGGGCTATACCGGGATTCGCAACAGCATCGCGGTTATATTCGACTACGCCAATGGATCGGGTGATCTCACGGGGATTTACACGAATGGGGCAGTCCCCACAGGATCCAGCATCGATATGACCTCATCGGGCGTATCGCTCCACTCTGGGCATCCGCTGACTGTCAACTTAGGCTACGACGGCACAACGCTGGTTGAGACCGTCACCGATTCCGTGACCTCGGCCCATTTCACGCGGAGTTACACCGTCAATATCCCCTCGATTGTTGGCGCTAGCAGCGCTTATGCTGGTTTCACGGCCTCCACCGGAGGCTCTGGCGCGAATCAAGCCGTCACCGCCTGGACGTATTCTGCGAGTCAGGGGCAGGCACAGGCGGTGCCAGCGGCTCCAACGAACCTGGTTGTTCGATGACGCAGGCGGCACAACTCCAGGGGTGGAAGGAGACTGACTTGACTCCTCGTGCTAGCACCGGGAGCGTCGCATCGCGGGGTCTTTTGCGAGTCACTATGACGCGGAGCCTGCGGCGGGTCCTATAATCGCCTTGCATGTTGCGCCAGACAACGGGCCCGCTCGCCCCGGCGATCCGATCTCTGTCAGCCGGTGACAGGCGTGAAGGATAGTCGGGATATGGCCTTGGTAGGCAATAGCGAACAGCCGGCTTCGCGCCCACCGTCGGCGACAACTCCCGATTGGTCAAGGGAGTCGAAGCGGCTATTTGCATGGGCTCCTTCTCGCTCCTTACTGGCGAGCATCCGCACCTACCAGCGGTGCAGCGGATCGAAGAGTCCGTGGTGCATTTTGGGCAAGGTTGTCGCCGTGCTGCGCCATCGATTCTGGAGCGTAGTAACTGGGGCGGACATTCCGCTGAATTCACGCATAGCCGGCGGACTCCAACTTCCGCACCCGAATGGCATCGTCATCCATCCGGACTCGGAAATCGGACCGAACTGTATGATATTCCAGCAAGCTACCCTGGCGGTCGGCCCCGACGGAGCGCCCCGGCTCGGCGGCAATGTGCTCGTGGGGAGCGGTGCTAAGTTGCTCGGGAGCATTCGGATCGGTGACAATGCCCAAATCGGAGCCAATGCGGTGGTGCTTCACGACGTCCCGGTTGGCGCAACTGCAGTGGGCGTGCCGGCGAGATCGATTCTGCGCCAGGAGGCGAGGGCCAAATTGCTGCGCGAAGATTGAAGGATGAACGGCGCAGTTTCCCGAGATTAAATAGCTCGCATATACAGCGGCCGTCTCCCATGCGCTTTATATTTTGCATCCCACGTTAAATCGGGAAGGCTTGGTCTGGCAAAAGCTAGGCCGTCTGAACTATCACTTCCCCGAAGCGCCACGGCGTCTCAGGAGGCAGAGCAGCCCGGGGTGACGATTTCGTATGTAGGGGCAACTCCTCGTGCATACAGCGGTTGTTGCAAAGCGAGCATAAACATTGTCTGCTAAATATTATTCGAATAAGGCAGCCGACCTAAAGGCCAAAATGGTGCGGCAGCTATCTCGCGTAGTTAACCTGAAAGGAGAGCTGTTCGCATCGACGTTCACCTACGGGATGACCGCGATCATAAAGCTCGGAAGCAGCCTGATTCTCACCAGGCTGCTTAGTCCGGCAGTTTATGGCGTTTTCGGAATTCTACTGTCAATCCTCTTCATTATTGAACTCGTCTCCGACGTGGGCACTGTTGCTCTCCTGATTCGGCATGCACGCGGCGACGACGTGAAATTCATTCATACCGTGTGGACAATGCGGTTGATTCGATGTGGAATTAATTTCAGTATTCTTTTCCTAACTGCTCCCCTTATTGCGCAGATCTATCAGACACCGGCATTGACCAATCCGCTGAGACTTCTCAGTTTTCAATTTCTGCTGTCGGGCTTCGAATCGATGTCCTTCATCCTCGCGCAACGCGACCGGAAGGCCCGAATCAGCAACTACGCCGATTTGGCTTCCAATGCGGTGATGTCGGCTTTTGTGATTGGCATGGCCAGCGTCTTTAACAGTCAATATGCACTCATATATGGCGTCCTTCTGCAGCGTGCACTACTGGCGGTCTCAAGCCATTTCTTTTATCGACATGTTGGTGTCGGAATTGCTTTCGATCGTGTGGCGATCACCGATCAATTTCGATTTGCACGTGTTGTCTTGCCATCCAGTCTGCTGACGATCGTACTATCGCAGTATGACAAGCTCGTACTACTAAAATTATCCAACCTCTCATTGCTAGGAGTTTACGCGCTCGCGGGGAATATGATCGGCCCCATTACGGGGGTCATTATGCACAACGCCCGGGTTGTGTTGTACGCCCGCTGCGCGGACTATTTTAGAACAAATAGCGCGACCGCATCCTCGCGATACTACGGCGAAAATAAGAAGCTGTTGATGATAGGCGTTATGCTTCCGGCCTTGTTGGCTGGATTCGCCCAACTAATTGTCGCAATCCTTTACGACACCCGATACGTCATGACCGGCACGATTCTGATGATCATGGGGCTGGGTGCAATTGTCTTCGCTTTTCAAAATGCGTCAGAAAATCTGTTGGTCGCTTCAGGACGAAACTATGTGGTTCTGGTTGCCAATATTGTGCGGCTTTGCACGATCATCCCGGCCACACTCCTTGGTTACTATCTCTTCGGTTTTTACGGATTCTTGTGGTTTAACCTGGCGGCAGCAGTGGCGGTACTAATCTATTTTATTCATGAACAAAAGAGCGCGGGATTTTGGAGTCTGACGGAAGAGTCCAGACGACTTGGTGCGGCCCTGCTGACATTTTTTGCATGTCTTGCGGTTAGCCACTTAATTCTGCGTTGGATCCCGGTAGGATGGTTGCACCTAAGGTTCAGGAATCATTGAGCGCGCCTAATACGGGCGGCCTATTGCGCGGCGAGCCTAGCGGCAATTTGCGGCGCGACGCGCAGGGCGTTGGCCGCGATAGTAAGACTGGGGTTTATCGCACCGCTGCGCGGCATGAATGAGGCGTCTATTACGTAAAGATTCTCAATGTCATGCGTTCGGCAGTTGCTGTCCAAAACACTGGAACTGGGATCATTGCCGAATCTACAGGTTCCACAGGGGTGGCCGTAATTCATTTCAAGCTCTGTGGAAATCCGCAACATCCGCCAAGGCCGCACGCCCCGCGAAAACGCGAGACGTAATTCGTCAGCCCGCCGCCGCAGATCATCCGTGATGGTGTAGGAAAAACTGGCGCCGTCGGGCTCACTGGGGTCGAGCGTGATGCGGTTCTCCGGATTTGGATCATCCTCGGTCATGGCGGCAAAAATACCCGCGCTTCCAAACATGTACGCGCCAATATGGGAAGGTGCCTTCGCGAGCAAGGACAGCAACAGTTCATTTCGCACGCCGCGTCGGCGCAATTGGTCCTTGATAAAGCCCGCTATCTCGCCACGGCCCGCATCCAGACCCATGCTTTGCACATAGCCTAAACGCTGACCTTCGTGAACATAGAAGTCGCGCACGGAAATCGACTTGCGTTGACGTGTCTGTCGGCCCAATTTGCGCGGCGCCCACAGCGCAAAGATATCGGAGGTATGAAACATTAGATTCCGCCCGACTTGATCGGAACTGTTGGCAAGCCCTCGCGGCCAGAACTCGTTGCGAGAGCGTAGGAGGATCTGAGGCGTGTGCAGTGCACCTGCAGACAGCACGACCATACTGGCGCGCAATTCTAATTCGTGTCCTAGGTGCAGCGCTTTCACCACGCGAACGGTGTCTTTGTCGGCTTCCAGTGTCTGTACGTCACAATGCTCGAGGATTTGGCAGTGTGGTTGGCGCAGTGCCGGGTTGAGACAGGCAACGCGAGCATCGTATTTGCAATCTCTCGGGCAAACTTTTCCAATACATTCTTTGCACTGCTCATCGTAGCGAATGGCCACATGAAGCGGCTCTGGGCTGAGGCCGTTTTGGCGCATCTGCTCCATCAGGGCGCGGTCCCATTCACTCATTCTTCCTTCCGCAATGTCGCTCGACACGCCGCCGATGCCATATAGCTTCTCCGCAGCATCGTAGTGAGGTACGAATTGCCCAAAGCTGACCGGCCACGGAGGAGTCGACGCGATCGGTGTGCGCAGGCCGTCGAAATCGCTGGCCGCCATTCGTTCCAGGGCGGCCCCGTAATAAATGGACGAACCGCCCATCGCACATCCGACCGCAGCAAAAAAGCGCTGGCGATCGCCATTAGGTTGTACACGGGTAATTGGATGCGGCCACCAGCCGTGAGCGATGCGGGATTCAGGAGTGACTGCTGAGCCGGCTTCCTCGTTGGGGCCAATGAGACCGCCTTTTTCCAAGAACAGTACGCTGAAACCTCCCAAAGCGAGCGAGCGACCAACGGTCGCGCCGCCGACACCGGTGCCGATGATGATCACATCCCAATGTCGGGAGGCAGCGGCTGTTGCGTCCGTCATCGATCAAAACTCCGCCACGTCAAGCGTCCAGGGCACGAGCCGGAACCGGTGAATTGCGATATTCGAGGCATTGTCAAGTTTCGATACTCAAGGCGCAATTCCGCCCGCGGCTATGCATGAGCGATAGTGTTCCAACATTCGATCCACTTTGCCCTCCCAGTCGAAATCGCGGATGACCTTGAGTCTTCCAGCCTTTCCCATTGAACGCCGTTCCTGCGGGTCTGTGGCGAGTCGAACCAGAGCACGCGCCAAGTTCTCGACGAATGCCTCCTTGGAGGTGGGTTCCACTAGAATTCCACAGGAGGAATCGAGATAGTCGACCGGTCCGCCCCATGCGGTGGCAATGACCGGAACTTCCATCGCCATGGCCTCGAGCACGACGGCGCCGCCGCACTCGGCCATGCTTGGCAGCACCAAGGCATCACAATGGGCGAGCTGCCCGGCGCAGTCAGCTTGTGACATCCAGCCAAGGAAGCATACCTTTCCCGGTCGAGCACTCCTTTCGTCGAGAATGTCCAGGCTGCGCGCCAGTTGTTCCAGTTTGACCTGCTCGTCGCCGCTGCCAATGATCGATAGTGTCATTGCAACTTGGGCAGATGCCCGCTTGAACGCCAGCAGCAATAGGTCGACTGCCTTCCAGTCAACGAGTCGGCCCATGAATACAAAGCGCGCTGCTGAGGACGCTGACACCATCGGCAGAGGTTGCGGTACGCTCCAAAGTGCGAGATCGACGCCGTTCTCCACCAGCAGCACGACGTTATCGCAAACGCCGCGCGGCAGCGCCCCCCGGGTGCGTTCATTCGCCACCACCAACATCGCCGCCTGCCGTTTGCCCGGCATCAAATAATTCATGAAATCTGCAAGTCGCCGGCCCGTGGCAAGCGCGAAGCGCTCCGTCCGGCTCTGAAGCTTCCGAAAGCCGGGCGGGTAATGCATACCGCCATTCATGGGTCCGATGATCACAGGAACGCCCATCCCAAAAATCAACGAGGGCTCCTTCGGCGAGACCGGGATCGGCTGATGAATGACTGAGATGGCTTGTTCGCGAAGCAATCGCCTAATCTCCCGCCGCTGCTTGACCTGGGTCAGATAGCGCAGGAGAAATCCTGTAGTGAAGCTGGATATTCGGTCGGGCAATATTTGACTTAACCGCCACACGAGGAGATGCGCCTTGGTGTCGGGAACAAACACGATCCGGTCGTGGTCGAGCGGAAACAGCGACTCCAATTCACCCCGCGTCCGCTCGTGGACCACCAGCCAGACGGGGATTTGCCGTCGACGCAGAATCCGATAATAGTGCACGGGGAGCGCCGCTTCTCCGCCGAATTTCAAGGATGCGTGTTCCGCAACTATCAGTGCTCTAATTTCCAAGGAACCATCCTCGCGGCAGAAAGCGCCTAACTGACGGCTTGCTTCATAAAAAGTGAGCGGTGCGAGCTCGCGACGGAACCACAGCCGATAGTCACCGCAGGCCGATGATGAGAACGTCGCGAGCGTTCGATTGCCGAGTCCTTCACTCGCGCGGGTAAGGCCTCATTGGCCGTGGCGATTGCTCAACTTACCGCGGAGCCGTCCGCTCCGCCAGTGCCGACCTTGACATCAGTCGGCCACACCTGTGCCGGCGGAGATGTAACTCTAAAACGATCGCTCAATACATTCTGTGGCCCGTAAATGCGGAGCCACCCCTGGCGCCAACACTCATCGCGAATCTCCCGTGCCAAAGTGGCAAGCGAGCGAATGCCAAAAACGCGATCATAGATCTTACGGGCATTCAGGCTGCTCTCAGATCCCTTCTGGACCGAAAGACATGGCGAGCTGACGATGCTCACCACATCTGGATTGAATTGCCGAAAGAAGAAATAGGCAGCGTCTATATATATTTTGCCACCCTCCGCGTGTCCTTCCTCACGCTCGCTTGAGCCCCGAACGAACTCTATCAGTCGCGGCATGATTCGCCGATGCACCGCATAATTGTGGGCCCAAATGAAGGGGCCCGAATATCGGAGAAGGCCGGTCGGCGAATTGGGAATGTCTTTCTCTCCCGCATACCCGACCCCTCCCGAATGTCCGATGAAACAGATATCCCATTCGTTTTCGCGAAGGTACCTTGCGATCTGCTCTTGTTGAAGCCTGAATCTTTTGCTGAAAATCGCGTCGTCTTCGATCGTCCAGACGGTCTCGAGTCCGTCGTTGTACGCGGCTTCGAGAATTTCCAAATGACTCAGAAAGCTGCCATAGACTCCGCGCGAACGAAATCCATTGGCAGTAGCCGGCATCGGAGCGTGCGGAATGACCACCTTGGGATCTTTGATGTCGATTCCACATGCCCCCAATTCTCTGATCAATGCCCGCAGGCGATCGTCGCGATCCGGCAAATGGATGATCGCCAACCGATCGAAGTAATCGAGAAGTCCCACAAATCACCCCGCGCATCCCCGACCTGAGGATCACATTGTCGTTCACATGAACCGCCCCTGCGGCCTTATTCAATCCATTCGCCTGCACCCTGATTCAGCGCAATGCCGGGCTCACTGTACAAGCCGATAGTCGTCCCTTCGACCTGCGGTGGCCGGCGTATTCGCGATTTGGTCACAACCCTTGGGTATTATCGAGAATTAGCCGCAACAAAGCGATGCCCGGTCGTGGCGTTACAAACGAAGGCCAGGCGCGTCAAGCCCTCGCATTTTGCACCGATGTGGACATCATTATCTGGCCGGACCCGGCTCAACTCGAGCCGCGGAATGTGATGAATTTGCGCTTTGAATCCATTCAATTACGTTACCATTTAACAGTAATCTGGAACCACGGATGACGAACATGAAAAAGGCTTTGGTCTGCGGCGCGGGTGGATTTATCGGTTCCCATATGGTCAGGAGGCTGAAGGGGGAGGGATTTTGGGTCCGAGGTGTCGACCTGAAGCTGCCGCTCTATAGTGATACGGGTGCCGACGATTTTCTCGTCGCAGATCTGCGCGATCCGGCGATATGCGCGGATGTCGTGGACCAAAAGTTTGATGAAATCTACCAGTTCGCCGCCGATATGGGTGGAGCCGGGTACATATTTACCGGACTGCACGACGCGGCTGTCATGCATAACAGCGCGACGATCAACCTGAATATGCTCGAGGCCGCGAGAAAGCGAAACAATAAAAGAATATTTTATTCTTCATCCGCGTGCATGTATCCGGAGCACAATCAGCTTGATCCGGACAATCCGAATTGTGCGGAGGATTCGGCCTATCCGGCGAATCCGGACAGTGAATATGGGTGGGAGAAGCTCTTCTCCGAACGGCTTTACTTGGCCTACGCGCGCAATCATGGAATGGAGGTGCGCATTGCCCGTTACCACAATATTTTTGGCGTGGAGGGCTCCTGGAACAATGGAAAGGAAAAGGCGCCGGCAGCCTTGTGCCGGAAGGTGGCCGAAGCCGAGGAGGGCGGGTCGATCGAAATCTGGGGAGACGGCAAGCAGACTCGTTCATTCCTCTATGTCGACGAATGCATCGAGGGGACGATTCGCCTGACCCGATCCGGCTGGACCGGTCCCGTAAACATCGGATCGGATGAGATGATAAGCATCAATGATCTGGCAAAATTGGTCATGAACATAGCGGGAAAGAAACTGTCGATCAGGAACATTCCGGGCCCAACCGGGGTCCGCGGAAGGAACTCCGACAACCGATTGATCCAGGAAAAGCTGGGGTGGAGACCGAGCAGGCCTCTGAAAGACGGTATACAAAGCACCTACCAATGGGTGCGAGCACAAGTGGCATCCAGCGTGAAGGACGCCTGATAAAGGTTCGTTTTGGCACGACAAGCGACTTTTGGACTTGCTGCCGCGCCGACGCGGTAAATGTCGGGAGCAGCCAACGGACTGGCGCGAGGGCGAGCGATGCGCCGACTTACGGCGACTAAATGCATGGCAGGCTCATTCGCCATTGCGCTTGCTATTGTCATGGCGTTTTGGCTGGGGGCGGGTCCTGGCGAGCGCGTGTCGGGTGCCTTGAGAGCGACAGCGCGTTGGTCGTTCATCTTGTTCTGGTTGGCGACCGTTGCTCGCTCCTTGGACACTCTTTTTGGAGTGCGATTTCAAGCGCTCGCGGCACACGCTCGCGATATGGGTCTGTCCTACGCATCGGCTCATCTCGCTCACTTGGGACTCGTGGTCTGGGTCTACTACTACGCTATCGTGCACGGTATTGAACTGCCATCGCGGAATACGCTCCTTTTCTTCGGTATCGCGGTCTTTTGGACGTACCTGATTGCGCTTTTGTCCTTCAAGCCATTCGCGGAAAAACTCAAAACCCGCACTTGCCGCATCTTGCGCACGATGGGAGTCGAGTACATCTCCCTGGTTTTCTTCGTCGACTTTTTCAAAAGGCCTTTTCAGGATGGATTCGCTCACATCGCAGGCTATGCCCCGTTCGTGGTGCTCTCAGCCGCCGGGCCTCTTCTGCGGGCCGCGGCGACCGGCAAGCGGTTCACCGAACTGCGCCGAGCGCCCGCCTCGGGGCGACTCGAGTCGCCCCACCAGTAGAGTTCTCATCGCGGTCGGCCGTGAGGCGGATCAACATCGTACGGCGGCAAATTTGCGATTTCGCGGCCATATGACGCTGTGACGGATTAGATCCCGAACGAAGTGAGGAGTGGCGGTGTGCGTGCGCCGGAGGGCTGCGCGCTTCGCTACGCCTATCGAGCATGCAAGGAAAGCGACGACGTCTATCGCTACGGCGTGGCCAACTCCGTAGGTCATGGCGAAGTACCGCCGCCGGGAGTCAAACCAATAAGACGGCAGCCGCCTCGGTCCCTTCGTTTGGTCCGTTACCGTGGTGCTTTGGCCCATAATATGCATTACCCGGCTCTCCGGGACGTACCAGGTTGCATAACCGGCTTTCTTTGCGCGGTAACAGAAATCCGTTTCCTCGAAGTACAGAAAATAGTTCTCGTCCATCCCTCCGATGGCCTCGAGAACCGCGGCGCGGATCAACATGGAGGCGCCGCAAATCCAGTCGATCGGCTGGGCCTGCCGGGTCATTGGCTGCGCGACCATGTAGCGCCTGAACAAGCGCATCAGCGGGCCCAAGTCCATCCCTTGGAGCATTTCGCTCATCAAACTCGGAAAATGAAATGCGATCGGCCAGTCGCTCCCATCCAAATTTTCGAAGCTGCTTCCCGCAATGCCCACCTTCGGGTGGGATTCCAAGAAGCGCGCTAATTTCTCGATGGCGCCGGGGCGAACCTCGGCATCCGGGTTTAATAGGTAGATATACGACGGGGCATGCTGTTCGTAAGCGCGCGCAATTCCAAGGTTGTTGCCGTATGCAAAGCCTCCATTCTTTTCAGCGACCACCAGGGCGACCCAGGAGCCCCAATCATTCGATTCGATCGCCTGCCTGAGCAGTGGAGCATCGCCGGACGCGTTATCGACCACGATTGCTCGTATATGGAATCCGGCCGCCGATCGCTCCGCGGCGACGGATCGTAAGCTCTGGATCGTGAGCGGTGCGCACTTGTAGCTCACGATCACCACCGCGATATCGATATCAGTCATAGGTCGGGCCGATGGCTGGGATTGATGAGTACTATAAGACCCCCTGGCTCGCCAAGTAAGCGGACTGAGGCACACCCACAAGCGAGCTGATTGCGCGAAATCGTGCGTTATTCCTCGGGAATCACATTCTGTCCCGGGGAACTACGGAAATGGCGGCGATAAATCGAGCGAAGGGTACGTCGGATTGTCTGCGTGGGGCAGAATGTCCGAGGGATGGCTCACCCGGGAGTCGGGCTCCGCATGACCCGTGAGGTGAGTCTGACTTGGTTTCGACAAAATCGCTACAATCGGAACGATATTGTGGATCGGGAGCCAAAGAATGTCCGTAAGAACGACTATCACGTCACAGTTTGAGCTCGTCGCTCAGGAGCAGCATCGAAAACTCGCGCGTTTGACCGACGATCTTCGGCTGTTGGATTCGGGCCTCGACTCGCTGAGCTTTGCGCTGATCGTCGCTCGGTTGGAGGACGCGCTCGGCTTCGATCCCTTCGATCAGAACGACGACATCAAATTTCCGGTGACTTTCGGGGATTTCGTGAAACTCTACGAGAATCAGCCCCGCTAGATCCCGCCCTCAGAACGTCTTCGACCCAATATTGCTCATGGCGCTTTGCGTCCCGTCGGAGGCATCCGCGGCGACCGCGAAATACCACGTCCCCGTGGTCAGGCCGGTGAGGGTGTAGCTGGTCGTCGTCGCGCCGCTCACCCTCACCGATTGGGTCATCGAGGATTGGGACGTGCCGTAGTAGACGGTATAGCCGATGAGCGAAGTCACCGGCGCACCGTTGGTGTCCACCGTGGGCGGAGCCCAGCTGAGGCTGGCACTGCCGTTGGTGGGCGGAATGACGGCCACCGTGACGTTCTCGCTCGCTGAACCGCCCGTGCCGGTGCAGGTGAGGGTGTAGGTGGTCGCGGCGGTCAGTGCCGCGGTCGAGGAGGAGCCGCTGGTGGCGAGCGTTCCCGACCAGCCGCCCGACGCGGAACAGGATGTGGCATTGGTCGATGACCAGGTCAGGGTGGACTTGGCCCCACTCACGACGCTCGTCGGGTTCGCGCTGAAGCTGATGCCGGGCGGGGGGGCCGATACCGACACCGTGGTGGATTGCGAGGCGGAACCGCCGGCTCCGGTGCAGGTCAGGGTGAATTTGGTCGCCGAGGTCAAATTACCCGTGCTTCGGGTGCCGCTGGTCGCTTCCGAGCCGCTCCAGCCGCCGCTCGCGGCGCAGGACGTTGCATTGGTGGACGACCACGTGAGCGTCGATGCCGCGCCATTCGCCACCGTGGTCGGATTGGCCGACAACGTGACGGTCGGGGCGGGCGCGTTCACCGTCACGGTCGCCGATTGGGATGCGCTGCCGCCGGCGCCGGTACAGGTCAGCCCGTAGGTGGCGTTGGCCTTGAGCGCGCCGGTCGACACCGAGCCGCTCAGGGGTTCGCTGCCCGACCAGGCACCGGAGGCCTCGCAGGCGCTGGCATTGGTCGAGGACCAGGTGAGCGTCGCTGCGCTGCCGCTGGTGAGCGTGCTCGGGCTCGCGCTGAGCGTCAGGGTTGGCGTCGGCGACTTCACGGTGACGGTGGCGGATTGCACCGCGCTGCCGCCCGCGCCGGAACAGGTCAAGGTGTACGTGGCGTTCGCTTTGAGCGCCCCCGTGGATACCGAGCCGCTGGTTGCCTCGTTGCCGGACCAGGCACCTGAGGCAGTACAGGCCGTGGCATGGGTGCTCGACCAGGTCACGGTCGCGCTGGCACCGCTCGCAATCGTGCTCGGCGCCGCCACCAGGCTGATGGTCGGGGCGGGGGTCGAGGCGGTGACGGAGACCGTGACGCTCTGGGTGGCACTGCCGCCGAAGCCCGTGCAGGTCAGTCCATAGGTCGAATTCGCGGTGAGCGCCCCCGTGGCCTGCGAGCCGCTGATGGCTTTGCTTCCCGACCACGATCCGAAGGCCGTGCAGGCGGTTGCGTGCGTCGAGGACCAGGTAAGCGTCGATCCGCTGCCGCTATTGACGGTGCTCGGGCTCGCCGACAGGGAAACCGTCGGCGCCGGCTGGGTGACCGAGACGGTGGTCGACTGGCTCGCGCTTCCGCCCGGCCCGCTGCAGGTCAGGGTATACGTGGCGTTCGCGGTCAGCGTCCCGGTGGAACGGGACCCGCTCAAGGCCTGCGCACCGGCCCAGGCACCGGAGGCGGTACAAGCGGTGGCATTGGTCGAGGACCACGTCAGCGTCGCCGCAGAGCCGCTCAGCACCGTGCTCGGGCTCGCGCTCAAGGTCACGGTCGCCGACGGCTTCGAACTCACCGTGACCGTGGTGGACTGGACCGCGCTGCCCCCGGCGCCCGTGCAGGTCAGCGTGTAGTTCGCGCTGGCCGACAGGTTTCCGGTCGGCTGGGATCCGGCCAGCGGTTTGCTGCCGGACCAGGCGCCCGAGGCGGTACACGAGGTGGCATTCGCCGAGGTCCACGACAACGTCGATCCGCTGCCGTTCGCGACACTGCTCGGCGCTGCACTCAGCTTAATCGTGGGGGGCGTCGCTTTGACGGTGACGGTCGCAGATTGCGCGGCGCTGCCGCCGGGTCCCGTGCACGTCAAGGTGTAGCTCGCCGTCGTCGATAACGGACCGGTCGACTGCGAACCCGAGGTGGCTTTGGCGCCGGACCACCCGCCCGATGCGCTGCAGGCGGTGGCATTGGCCGAGCTCCACGTCAGCGTGGCGCTGGCGCCGCTCGCGACGGCACTGGGGCCCACGCTCAAGCTGACGGTCGGCGTCGGCGATTTGACCGAGACCGTCGCCGATTGCGAGGCGCTGCCGCCGGCGCCGCTGCAGGTGAGGGTATACGTCGCGTTGGTCTCGAGAGCGCCGGTCGATTGCGAGCCGCTCACCGGCTTGCTGCCCGACCAGGCGCCCGAGGCGGTGCACGAGGTGGCGTGAGCCGCGCTCCAGGTCAGGGTGGCGAGGCCGCCTTTGCTGATCGTGCTGGGCGCAGCGCTCAAGGCGATGCTGGGCGCGGCCGATGCCACGGTCACCGTGGTCGACTGCGAGGCCTGGCCGCCGATGCCGATGCACGTCAGGGTGTAGGTCGAGTTGGCGTTGACGGCTCCCGTGCTCTGCGAGCCGCTGACGCTCTTGCTTCCCGCCCAACTGCCGGAGGCGGCGCACGAGGCGGCGTTTTGGCTGGTCCACGACAGCGTGGCAGCTCCCCCGGCTTGGACCGTGCTGGGGTTCGATTGCAGCGTCACCGCGGGCGCAGCCGAGGTGACGGTCACGGTGGTCGACTGCGATGCCGAGCCGCCCGGACCGGTGCAGGTGATTTCAAATTCCGTGTCGTTCGACAGTTGCCCGGTCGCCCACGTGCCGCTGAGCGCGATGTCGCCGTGCCAGCCGCCGGTCGCCACGCATTGGGTGGCATTGAGCGCGCTCCAATGCAGAGTCGAGCTGCCCGAACTGCTGACCGTGGTCGGCGAGGCGCTCAAGGTGACCGAGGGGGCTGCATACGGAGTCACGGTCACTTGGCGCGACTGCGTGGTGGAGCCGCCGCTGCCGGTGCAGGTGAGGGTGTAGCTCGTGGTCGATGACAGCGGCGCGGTGGACAGTGAGCCGCTGGTCGGCTGCGTGCCGCTCCATCCGCCCGAGGCGGTGCAGGTCTCGGCGTTGCTCGCACTCCAGGTCAGCGTGATTGCCTGGCCGGACTTGATGCTGGCGGCACTCGGCTGCAGCGAGACGGACGGTTTGACGTTCGTGGTGCCGGCGGACGTCGGCGTACCGCTTCCCAGCGGGGTGAGGCTGTCTCCCTCGCAAGCGGCCAACGTGGCGCAGACCGCACCGACGAGGAGCCACGCCGGAGCACGCAGGGCCATGCGTCGAGCCGCCGAGCCCGTGCAACCGGCATGCGCACGCACCCGCCAAGCGGTCATGCGCGCAAACCGATGTCCGCGGCCTTCTGGACTCATCCGCATCGTCTCCCTTGGCTGACTCGCAAGTTCTCGCGAGCTCGATCGCTACTTGTCATAACGCCAGCGCGGCCGTCATAACGTGGTGCGAGCAATAGTTATTCGATTTGCAAGCGCTGCCAAGCTGTCGCCGATCGCTAACATCACGCGCGACAGATCAATACGGAGCACCGCAGATTTGTAGTGCAACCTGTTGTTTGAGCGGGTTCAGTCCTCGTGCGCGATCGGCTCGTCAGCGATCGCGATTATTTATTTTCCAAGTCCCCGCCGCTGGGGGAATCCACTAGATCAGTACGCGTTTTTATCCTTGAGCACGATCAACGCTGTTTTTAGCACGATCTTGACGTCGAAACCGAGCGACCAATTCTTCAGGTATTCGAGGTCGTATTGCACGCGCCGCTGCATCATGTCGACGGTGCGCGTTTCGCCGCGCAGTCCGTTCACCTGCGCCCAGCCGGTGATGCCGGGTCGGACTTTGTGCCGGACCATGTAGCCGCTGATCAGCTTGCGATATTCCTCGTTGTGGGCGACGGCATGCGGACGCGGGCCGACGAAGCTCATCTTGCCCTCGAGCACATTCAAGATCTGCGGCAGCTCGTCGAAGGAGGATCGGCGCAGCAGGCCGCCCAGCCACGTCACGCGGTCATCGCGCTCGACGGCCTGAGTCACGATCGGGCCGTCCTCGCATACCGTCATGGTTCGAAATTTATAGATCAGGATCTCCTCGCCGTTCAAGCCATAGCGGCGCTGCTTGAAGAAGATGGGCCCGGGTGATGTGAGCTTGATGGCCACTCCGAGAATCACGAAGACGGGCCAGCCGAGCAGCAGCACGATCAGCGCCAGGGTCACATCGAAGGTCCGCTTCCAGATGGCGCTCGTGCCGTGAAATGGCGAATCGCAGATCGAGAGCACCGGCATGCCGCTGATGTCCACGCAGCGCGCCTGCATGAGATCGAAGGCGAAGATGTTCGGCGCGAAGTAGACCGAGGCCGTGGTATCGCGCAACTCCTTGATGAGCTCATCGATCCGAGGGGTGGTGGAGATCGGCAACGCGAGGTACACCCGGGTGATGGCGTGTTGGCGGACGAACTCCGCCACATCACGGGCCGAGCAGTTGGCCGCGACCGGCTTGTGGGCTCCGTCGGGCAACCGGCTGGCACTGCGAAAATCCAGGAACCCAAGGAACTTCCCGCCGCTTTGACTCTGTTTGATTCGGCGCGCGAGCTCGATCCCCACGTCGTTGGCGCCGATGATGACGTAGCGTTGCGCCGCGGAGCGCCCGCCCGCGACACGCTGCGCGAGCTGCGCACTGAGTGAATCGGTCAGCAGCAGGGCGAGCGGGGTCACCAGCAGCCAGGTGAGGATCACCCGCGGGAACGTATGCGCGAGCGCGAATGCCATGGATATGAACAGCATCACCATGGCGACGCAGAACCACTCGAGCAGCATGCGTGAGGCGGGCCGGCTGATGTAGGCGGCTGCACTGTCCGGTTCGTAGCCGAGCGGGGGACTCAAGATGAGAGCGGACACGAGAAAGGCGATGAGCGCCACCGCCCAAAACTGCACCGACAACGGCTCACCCGCGATCAACACGCAACTGATGAGCGTCAACACCACGACGAATGGCAGTATGCCCCGTCGCGTGAGCGTCAACAGCGCGGGCTCGTGCGTCCCGAATCGAACCGACTTGTGATGCGCTGCATTGGCAGAGGGCTGAGGGGTGGCACGCGCGCGGACAGCGGCGCCCGGGTCCAGCGACACGCCTAACTCGCCGGGCGTGAGGCTGCCGGAGCTTACTGGAACCTCGGCCATCGTTTCCCTCCCAAGCGTTGACGGTTGTTGCATTTGAGGCTCTACAGAGACGAATCCGTTCGTTTCCGTGCGCCCGTGCCAACGCCCCTGAAACACATTATGTCAACTGAAATTCCTATTTTTCTAGCGTCTTCGTATCGCGACACCGCTTCGCACGTTTTCAGTTTTGATGCGTTTATGCAAGCGTTTTTTTTGTTGCGGGTGCGCCTCGCCGTGTGATCCGCCGTGACTTGCCTAGGGCGAGCGCGTCCGTTCTTGATCTTAAGTTTCGATAAGCACATCTAGGCTATGATTTATAAGAATTAAGTGATGCGACCTGAGCATCGGCGTCAGGGCATAGGAGCCGGCAGCGCGGCGTTCGCGGCCGGTTGCCATACGATGAATTGGTCGAGGGCCGTCGCCTGCGCTCGAACGACCGACGCACGGATGTGCGACCCATCCTTCGAAATCGGGCGTCCTTCGGCATCCTGTACCGGACAGAGCGAGTCATCGCAGAACCAATCCATCGGATCGAGGAGTTGCGCACCGCCTTTCTGCGCGGCGGCGCGAATTCGGCCGTCGACCGCCGCAAACGAACTCTGCAGCGAGACGCGCGACACCGGTTGCACCGCTTTCGCCCGCGGAATCAGGCGACGGCGATCCACCATCAAATACGGATCGAAGGCATCTCCCTTCGGCGAGGAGGAGAGCACGATCACCCGCTTGTGTAGTGCTCGCAGGTGTGCGATCGCTCGCTCGAACCCATCGAACACCCAGGCGTTTTCGGGACTCAACACATCGAGGGGCGCGGCCCCTGCTGCCCCGGGCCGGTAGTAATCGCCGTAGGTCAGAAGCCCGCTCCACTGGGCGGCGAATATCACGGTATCGACATCCGCTTGCGCGGCGCGCGCCAGGCCGGCGCTCACGAACTCCACACACTGCTTGTGTAGCCGCTCGAGCCCTGGAATCGGAGCGCACCCGCCCAGGGTGCGGAATTCGACGGTTCTTCTCGAGGGGGCGCGCTGCGTGACCAGCTCCGCGCGCGGCCAGTATTGCTCCATGTGGCTGTCGCCGAAGAACAGCACCGTCCTCGCGACGCTCCCGGGAACGATCACATCGTCAATGCCTTCCCAGTCGCTCGTCGCCTCGGAAATGTTGACCATCTGCGGATCGCGCGCCGACGCCGATTGCACGAAGTTATAGTCGATGGTCGCGCCGATCAGTGCGACGAGCATCATCTGCCCGGCGAGCTTCAGCGTGACGCGCCGCAGGCGAACCCGATCCCGGCTCTGGCGCACCGGCAGCTCGACGAACGCGAAGGTCGCCCAGGCGAGCGCCACGCTCGCCGCGATGGCCGCAACGCGATACGCGACGGAAGGGGTCTGGTTGTCGACGATATCGGCGAACGACAGCAAGGGCCAGTGCCACAGATAGAGCGGATAGCTGATGAGCCCGATCCAGACGAATGGCCGGCTCGCCAGAATTCGCCGGTTGATCCACGCCGCGG
>Ga0182016_10002609_pt1 | contig 21020 bp, 18 predicted proteins | sample 712S2MmetaG_FD_120491 | JGI IMG/M metagenome (GOLD analysis project Ga0182016, IMG submission 120491) | Permafrost microbial communities from Stordalen Mire, Sweden - 712S2M metaG | ecosystem: Environmental > Terrestrial > Soil > Wetlands > Permafrost | place: Sweden: Stordalen | collected... | reverse complement strand
CGCCGGGTGCTGAAAAAACCCGAAATTTTCCCATATCGCTCACATCATTTTTATTCTGCAAGGCACTCGGATTCAAGCGCTTTCAACAAGCATCTTTCCTCTCAACCGGATGACAATGTCCACGAACACATGTATTATGTGTACAGCACCTATCGCAGCACTGGGGATCAAACCCTGGCCGCCTTTGTGGTGGGGTATTCGGAGTATTTATACTATCTTCTTGACGACGCCAAAAGCGATCCCATTCCCGGCAGCGACAGGAAGTTCCACGTAGAGCAATTGCTCAGGGGAAATCCCTACTGGGCGATCAAATGGCTGGAAAAGCATTACGACGAACAACAATTTCAGGATCTTCTTAACAACATCTATTCCATGCGGGAACACGACGCCTGGTGCGCACATTGCTATCACTGGCTCAGGACCCGCAGCGCCAGGCCCGAGGTCAAAAAAGAGGAAGCAGTCAAGATTCTAGAAACACTGGGCAGCTCTCCTTATGTGGCCCTGATCACCGCCGTGCAATACAGGGACATCAATGTAGACTCGCTCTTGCCTGAAGTGGAAAGGCATCCAATGTGGTCGTACAACTGGCTGCGACTGGTGGGAGACAAGCGAGGCAACGTCACCACCCTTCTGAACATCCTCACACTATGGACGCCCTGGGGCGTTCAATACCTGGAAGACATGCAATCCATTCCGAAGGAACTGCGCATGAGCCCCGAGGACGCTTCGGAAATGTGGGAAAGCATCAAGCAAAAAGCGGCCAACCCCTATTGGGCCGAATGGCTCGACCGTTACCAGGAGAAGAGGGAGAAAAAACGCCCCTAACAAAAAGCAATGGACCTAAATCCTTCCCAGCTGGATGCTGTGACCCGCCAGAGCAAGCGTTTGCTTATGCTGGCCGGCCCGGGTACTGGAAAGACCGAAACACTGGCCGAGCGCATCAACCACTTCATCCGGGATGGAGTGCTTCCCAACCAGGTGCTGATGTTCACCTACACCAACAAGGCCGCGGTGAACATGACCCAGCGAATCCGCGGCAAGATTTCGGCGCAGCAGGCTAACATCCTGGGAGGAACATTCCACAGCATCGCCTACCGATTTATCCGGCAGGAGTGCTGTCCGAAGGGGCTGTTGCCGGAATTCAAGGTGCTGCCCGAACACCATGCCATCCGCCTGCGCAAAGAGGCCGTGGAACGGTTTCACAACCAGCAGCCTGGCCGGGTGGCGCTTCTCCGGGAACTGAAGATCCACGGCGCGGATTTAGTGGAGCTGTATGAACGCAAAGTGAAGCTCAACCTGCAGGAGAATTTTTTAGAGGGCACCCGCGAGGAAATCCGCCAGCGAGAGGCGGAACTCAAAGATTATGCCGAGCAGGCCTCGCTCCTGTTTGATCAGCTAAAGCAGGAATACCAAGTCTTCGATTTCAACGACCTCCTCTACAAGTTCCTGTGGATTTTGCAGGTCAGCGAGGAAGTCAGAACACTCCTGCAGCTTCGCTATCCCCACATCTATGTCGACGAATACCAGGACACAAACAACGTCCAGGTTTCCATCATCAAGCAGATCGTGACCCCGGACTCCTACCTGACCGTGGTGGGAGACGACACCCAGTCCATCTATTCGTTCCAGGGCTCCGAGGTTGAGAAAATCCGGCGTTTTGCGGAAGACTTTCCCGGGGCCGAAGTGGTGGTCTTGGACGAAAACTACCGCAGCAGCCCGCCGGTCGTGGCTTACGTCAACGCCGTCAACGCCACCTGCGCCGGCGCCTTTGCCAAGACGTTGATCAGCCGGGGGCCGCGGAGTGAAATCAAGCCCAAGCGGGCCGTGTTCAACAAGGAGAGCCAGGAAGCCGGCTGGGTTGTGGACGAAATCAAACGGCTGACCACTGTCGAACACGCCCCTCTGTCTGAGATAGCCGTTCTCTTCCGGATTGGCGCCATTGCCTCTCCGTTGGAGAAAAAACTGATCGCGGCCGGAATACCTTTCACGCGCGAAGGAGGCATCAAATTCCACGATTTGAAGCACATCCAGTTTTTCATCAGTTTCTTGGAGTTGCTGGAGAACCCTTTTGACTGGCTTGCCTGGGAAGTCCTGCTGCCGGCCATTCCCAACATTGGCGTCAAACTGACGGAAATCATCATCAAAGACCTTCAGTCCAACCAGGGGAACTGGACCTGGACGCAGCCGCCCGTGTTCTCTTTGGGCCGCGGAAAGCGGCACGAAAGCCTGCTCAATTTCTGGCGGGACATGATGGAGGCCAGGCAGGCGCAGCGCGCTGAGGTCAAAACGTATCTGGAGACAGTCCTTCCCATCTTCCAGAACATTTACGTCCGCTACTTCTACATCCAGCCCAAGATCATACGGGTGACAGGGGTTCATCAGCTTCCTGACCGGATCGAGGACCACATTCAGGATATCCGGGACTACATCGTTGATCTCTCCACCAGCTACATCGGCCTGGTGAAGGATTTCATCGGCGAGATTGTCTCCAGTCCCGACCAGCGCGAACGGCGCCGAGGCCTTACTTTGTCCACCATCCATTCCGCCAAAGGCCTGGAATGGTCGGCCGTGTTCCTGATTGGCGCGATTGAGAGCGTGCTGCCTTCGGTGGGATTCGGGTTGGAGCGCAACCAGCTGGAAGAAGAACGCCGGCTTTACTACGTCGCCTGCTCGCGCGCCAAAAAATACCTCTACATCTCTGCAGCTTACAAGTACGTCATGCCGGACAATCCGCAGCGCTACAAAGGCCGGACCAGCCGGTTTGTGGAAGATTCCCGGACGGAGGAATTGCTGCAGCGGGTCAAGGATACGCACAACGACCCGTTTCGCTCCGTCAATCCCCATCGGGTCAAAGATTATTTCCTCGCCTTGCCCATCAAGGATCGGAACCCAGCCGAACCCAAAAACGAGAGTGAAGAATGACTGAAGCACCATCCATCGTCGCCCAGCAAGCAGTTGACGTCCGGGTCACCCGCAGCTCCTTAAGCATCACCAACTGCCCCAAGGAACTGGCAGAAATGCTGCGCTACGAGCGCCTGGATATCAAGCTGTCCGAGGGCAATTTTGTCAGTCAGCCGCTGTCTGTGTCTTATGCCGTGTATGACGATCGGAAGCGAGTCTGCCGGACGTATCCCAACGCCCTCCATTTCGTCAAACAGCACGCGCAGGCACTGGGCTGCAGCCTTTCGCTGGACGATCAGCGGGTCCTGCCCGAGCTCGATCCGAGCAAGCTGGACAAAGCCCAGTTTCGCTCTGTCTGCTTTTCCGCCCTGGAGGCAGTGGCCAATGCGCGCAGTTCAGGCCTGATTCTCGAGCCCACCGGCATCGGCAAAACTTCCATCATTTGCGGACTGCTTCAGATGCTTCCCAAGGACTTCAAGGTACTGGTCACGACGGAAGATCGCAATGTGGCCCGCCAAATCCACAAGGCCATCGCCGCCGCAATTCCCGTCGAGAAGATTGGGCTGCACTGCAAACCCATCTCGGATATCCAACGGATCACGGTCACCCATTTGGATGCGCTCAAGGACTTCACGCAGGGTGAATTTGCCTACTCCGGTTACGAGTTGAAAAGCTATGACTGCTGGATTTGCGACGAGGTCCACCGGCTGCCCGTGCCCTCCCGGATGCAGTTTTTAAGCCAGTTCCGCCCCGTTTACTCGTGGGGCCTGACTGCCACCCATGACCGCGCCGACAATTCCCACATTCTCAACGAAGTTGTTTTTGGACCCGTGCTCTTTTCCATCAGCCATCGGGAGGCAATCGCGGTGCAGGAACAGAACAATGAAGCCGGGATAGTACCCCTCAAGGTCATGGTGTTTCCGCTCACCACGGAGCAGCCAGTGAGCGAAGAACGGCCGCTGTTCTCCAAAATTCGGAGAGTTTACCTCAAGAACCCCAACATGCAGGGGCTGCTGGTTGGGATCATGCAGCAGATCACTGGAAAAAATCCGGCTGCCAAGGTGATGATCTTTGTCGACACCCGCGCGCTTGGGTTTCAGATCAAAAAGTGGATGCCCGGAATCATTTTTGTCCATGGCAACCAGTCGGTCGAGTACCGGCAGCGGATTCTGGACAAGCTCAAGGAAGGAGAAATCACGCAAGTGGTTTGCACAGACATCTGGTCGGAAGGCATCGATGTTCCTGACCTTGCGTATGTCGTGGACTGCTCCGCCAAAGTGTCCCCCGCCCGGGTTACCCAGCGGGGCGGCCGGGCCGCGCGCAGCTCCGACAACAAAACCGCCGGATGTTACATCATGCTTTTGTGTTGCTCTTCCCCGCATCTGTTCAACCAGGGCGTGTCCAAGCTGCGGAACATCAGCAGTCTGGGCTGGGAAGTGAACTACCTCTTCAGCCGCGATTACATCAAAAGTCTGCCTTTTGACAAGGCCCCGTTGCTGGTCGAGTTGGGCAAATGCATCGCCTGAGAACCAACGGCCGTCGAATGAGATTCCGAAAAGAACATCCAAGGCGCTACCGCCGCCGCCTGCCGCATTGTGACGGCTGGTGGTTATGGAAGGAATCGCAACTTAGCGGCGAACCGGAACGCCTCCTCATCGCGGCCACCAGGAACCATGCCGAAGTGGCGACGGACGGGGCTTTGGCCGCCGTGACCGGCCGGAACTATCCCCCCGCCAGCGGGGAAGGTTTCCCGGACAACTACTGGGAAATGACTGACTGCAAAACAATGGGCGGTTACTGGATGATCGAGGCCGCCGTGGACTTGACGGGCCTCAATTAACCCTGAACCACTGTCGTGTACGCTCAAGTCCAGATGGCCGTCAGTCCCAAGGCGAGAGCCTTGTGCGCGCGCCCTTATCCCAACCATCCGCGCGGATGCCCCAAACTGGGCACTTGCCCCACCTGTCCCCCGCGCTGCCGGCCGATCACCGACGTCCTGGACCTGTCCCAGCCCACTTTCGTCATCTACACGGAGCTCCCCCTGGGGGAGCACGCCGCCAAGCTGAAGGCCAAGCATCCCGACTGGACCCGGCGCCAGCTGGCATGCTGCCTCTACTGGCAGGCCAAAGCCCGCCAGAATCTCCTGCAGGCCATCAAAGAACTTGTGAAGCTCTACCCCAGCCTCTTCATTGCCGCGTCCCCGGAGGCCATGGGCATCAACGTAACGGAGACCATGCGGAGGGCCGGCGTGCAGCTGGAATGGCCTCCCGTGGCCCGGACCTACCAAGTGGCAGTAGCTGGAACTAGACTAGCTAAAGCGGCGTACAAATAGGCTGCCTCAAGCCTATAATGTATTAAGCGCCAGTTTATGGCCAAACTAAAAAAAGCGTTTGTTTAACTAAACAGACATCTACAGACACCAAGTCGCAATTGAACAACAAACAAAGTCTATGACAACAAATCCTAACGACGAATTCGGCATGTTTACGCCGACCACCGACGAAGAGGCAGCAAAACAGAGCAATACCAACCGGGGAGTTGACATCCTTGTCGACATCCTCAAACCCGACGTCCTCCACCACGAATTCGAGGAAGGGGACAACTGGATGCGGTTCATCAGCACCTATGGTGACCCATGGAACGAGATCGTGCCCTACTATGACCTGCGCGTGGGCAACAAGGTCGCGCGCGTCGCGGACCAGCAGAAACTTTTTGGCGACATCAACCTCCTTACCGAGGTGCAGATTGGCCTTTACGGCAACCCGGAGACCAAGCCCTACATGTACCGCAAAGTCGGCGACAAGGCCGAGGGCTTCCGGTTCAACGACCGGCGCCGGGCTTACTTCCTGGCCTCCCGCTGGGAGAACTTGCTCAGCCCGTTCGGCGTCGTGCATGTCACGCTCGGCCGGCAGTACAAGAACCAGCAGACTTACAAGGAAGCCTGGGGCGACCAACTGCTCAAGATCCCGGCTGAGATGGAGATCGACCCGATGCTCCCTTCCAGCCAGAAGTCCAAGCCCAAACCCCGCTGGGGCGCCATCTTCGACCCGTTCAAGGGCCGCCTGATCAAGTGCTCGTTCACCAACTGGGGCACCAAGGAAGTGACTGCTTCCTTCACGCCCAACGGCGCCGCCATGCCTCTCGGTGAGTGGTTCGGGCCCGATGGCTCCAAGCTGCCGGTTCACGCTCATGACGATCCTGAAGGCAACTTCCGGAAGGGCGACCTGGTCGGCCAGTTGCCGAAAGGCGCCAAGTTCAAGCCGTTTCCGCAATACCTCGAAGTGCTGCGGAGCGTGCCGCGTTTGAAAGACTGCTTCCGCCGCCTGACGATCGAGGAGCAAGTCGAACTGGTCCGCACGTTTGTGCCTTCCCACCTTCTGCCCACCGCGGAGAAGATCATGGACGCCAAGCTCTCGGATCGCAGGGGAGGCAAGCCGGTTTCCATGGCGGGCGCGGCCAGTTCCGCCGCGGCACCGGCGCCTGCGGCCGCTACGGCTTCTGCTCCGGCAGCCGCCGCGCCGGCTCCTGCGCCGAAAACGCCGCAGGTTCAGCTCGCGGTTCCGGAAGAGGAACCCACGCGCTTGGACGAAACGGACAAGCTGTACCTTGACTTTGTCAAGGAACTCGGCCCCAACTTCAGCCTGGTTGGCGAACCGGTGGCCCGGAAGCTGATCAAGCTGTCCCTCATCAATAGCGGGAACATCAAGCAGATGGCGTCCTTCCAGCCGGAGATGCTGAAGACGCTCGCGCAAGCGACCTAAGCAAGTGATCACGGGGCCGGGCTGGGTGCCCGGCCCCAAATTCTTTAAGGAGGATATGAACAAGCCCGTGATTTACAAGGCGGCCGTGGCTTTTGCCGCGGCCGTCTCGGTTCTTATTAACGCCGGCCTGGGCATTTGCGTATTCAGCAGCGTGGCCAAGGAGCGCGCCAGCATCAACAACTGCGTCCCGGTTGACAAGTACGAACAGCTGGTAATGGCCGAATCCAACAATGCCGTCATATTGGACAAACGGCTCCGCGATGAGTACGCCAAAATCCAGCAGAACCAGCAGATCGTCCTGAGCAACCAGGCCCTGTTGCAATCCAATATCGACGATGTTTCCAACAGGCTGGACCAGCTGACAGCGGTTACAAATTTGTATGAGAAAAGTGCCGAACTTGAAGCTAAGATAAACGAGGCCGGAGACGGCCGGAAGCTGTATGACCAGCAATTAGCCCAAATGGGCACCAAGGTTGCCGCCTTGGAACGTGGAGTGATTAAACTTAGCCTTGCAGTGCAACAGGAGGAACATGACATGGCCGCCGGCGCCGTTTTGCGAATAAGCCGAGACACTAATGCCCTTCCAGGCATCGCCAACTCCGTGCCTGCAACAACCAACTCGCCGCCGCTATCCACGAACACAGCGCCGGTCCGGGGTCCCGTAACGCCATGACGGTTGGACAGGTAATCGAAATTCTGGAGCAGTTCCCCCGCGATCAGGTGCTGGAGATGGGCCTTATGACCGGGGATGACCTGGAGTGGATCACTTGTCTTGAAATCGGGGATGTTGTCCTGTCGGACGACACGCTGGCCATCGTGGACAAGGACACATACGAGTTGATGAAGCTGCAGGTGACAGCCAAGCACAACCCGCGCAAGAAGGCCAAAGAAGAAGAATCGAAGCTTGGGAGTACTGCCCATCCGCCGCCACTGGAGGCACCAGCTTCAACCAGCCCGCCGGCCGCGGCCAGTACTGCGCCTGAAGCCCTTGGCCATCAAGGAGAAGAAGTTTCTGGAGAAGCGTCCGCCCAAGAAGAACAAAGGCCGCCCGAAGCTCACTAAAGGAGGAAGTTCAACAAAGCCTAGCTCACTATGTTGAGGCATGAAGGATTCTGCCTATAATGGTGTAGAATGATCATTTAAAAACTATGAAACGGATAGCCATCACTTTACTTTCCCTGGCGGCCGGGTTTTCTTTGCAGGCAGAAACCACCAACGCTCCTGCGTCCCAAGCACAGCCAGCCCAGCCGGCGCAAAACCTTGACGCGCGCTGCAGCCTGGCTTCCGTGTACCAGGCCTTCATGGACCGGTTCGCGGATGAAAATCCGGCCTGGAAGAAGGAAATCACCCTGCATGCCGACATCAACAATCCTCCCAAGCCCCCTTTTCACATCGGCTACCACGATTCTCTGGGCTACTACACCTATCGGGTGAAGCAGTGGGACGACCTGTCTGACTATGAGAAATTCTCCGTGCAAAACGACCCGAGGCTTCCACACTTTATCCGAGAGGTTTACGGCTACGACATCCCCAACGCCACTGGACCGGCCGCGGGAGTCGCGGGACTGGCCGCGGGAGCCGCGGTCGCCGGGCCGGTGGCACAAGACGCAGCAGCCGCTGCCGCGTTCACAGCGCCGCTGCCTGCTGTTTCTGAAGCCTCCGCCGCCAGCCCGGTGCCGGTGGCATCTGCGGAGCTCGCGGTGCCTGACGTGCCGGCCGCGCAGAGAATTGACCTGACCAAGCAGCCAAAGGGCGTCCTGCAGCAGGAGCAGGGAGGCTTCGTCTATCTGTTCGATCCAGCCGATTTATTGGGCGTCGCGCCTTTGCGGCTGGTTGAAGTTGCAAAAGATCAATGAAACATGGCCGACTTTACTCCCCAACAGAAGGCCGTGCTTCACAGCCCAGCCAGGCATAACCTGGTCAACGCCATTAGCAAAACCGGGAAGACCCAACTGTTGATTCGACTCTACCGGAACTGCCAGGAGCAGCCGGGGGAATTTAAAGCCATCTTCATCACAGCCAACGGATTTTCGTCCCAGCGCATCATGGAATGTCTCCAGCGGGTGACCAAGCAGAATTGGAGCGGTCAACTTATCGGCACCCTGTCCGAAATAGGCTGGAAGCTCGTTCAAAAGTACTACGCAGATCTTCAATACAGCAAAGTTCCAAAGCTTGTGTCGGACACCACCGTTCAGGAGGAGCGTCTGGCTGCTTTGGCTGTGGCCAACAGGATCATTGGCGGCGTTCAGTCGGAGGAGACGCGCACCGAGCACATGAAGCAGTGGAGCCAAGACTTTGCCGCGCGCATGCACAAGCGCAATTACGCGTCGCCACGGTCGCTGATGATCGACGCCGTGACGCTGCTCACCAAACTGGCCCACCACAGCCTTGCCAACGTCCAGTTGCTGGTCGCCGACGATCTGCACGACCTGACGCTCGATGAGCATTTGGCCATTATCGCCCTTCAGGAGCGCGTCGAGCGGTCCTGCGTCGCGGGGAACACCAATCTCGCCTGCCGGGACCGGTACCATGACCTGGATATTGACAACTGGACTTCATGGGTCGGGCGCGACGGTCTGAAAACCTTTTCGTTGAGCACATGTTTCAACATGAGCGCCCGCCATGGAACCTTCCTTCAACAACTGGCGGCCTATAACTCCAACAAAATTTACGATGTTTTCCCGATGTTTCAAAATGATCCGAACCAAGACTCTCTCTTCGAAGTTTCCGTCCCCAGCGTGGAATACATGGAGGAGGTCATAGGCGAGATCGAGAACCAGCTCCAGCTGGGCATACGCAATCGCGTCATGGGGGTCGTGATGCGCACGCGCGATGAAGCCAGGATGCTGGCCCGGGCCCTGCACAAGCCCTGCTGCGTCATGTGGGACCGCCATCGTTTAGCGTCCAGCTTTGACCTGGTGCATAAAGGCACCATTATCACCACTCCCTACGAGGCCCCCTATTTGAACCTGGACTATGTGACCATTCCCAAGTGCATCAAGGACTACTGGCCTTATTCTGACGAAAAAGCAGAAAACGCACGGCACCAGTTTCTGCGCGCGGTCTGCAGCGCCAGGCTTGGCGTCCATTTCCTGACTCCGGACATCAGCAGCGGGAATCTGATCAGCCAGTTCCTGACGGAGGGATGCAATCCCAATCACGTCATCAAATCTGCCCAGTTCACGCCGGCCGGATCCGCCTAACCGTTATGTTCACCAGAAGACCAAGCGACGCCGAATGGGTGAAATACCTCCTGAATACGGGACTTCTCACCGTGGATCAATATCAGGCCATGCGAGGTGGCAAGAACCAGGTCGACGTCACCGAGCTTATCAGCCAGAACGCCTCCGCGTTCAACAATGAAGAATGGGTCAATGTTGCCCTGCAACAGGATCGCTTCAATTATATCCCCCGCAGGGACGTGAGCGCGGCCGAACTGGAGGCTTTCCGGCAGCTGCAGCCGCTGTTGCTGGCCCGATGCGTGAATGAGCAGGTGCTGCCTTTGGGATACGCCAATCAAATCCTTTACCTTGGCTTGCTGCGCTACGATCCAGAGTTTCCTGAGCTGACGGATATTCTCAAATCAGTTCCGCTCGATATCATGGTCAGCCTTATTCCAGTTGGGCCGGCTGATTTTGCCGTTCTTTTCCCGCAAGTCAGGTCGCACACCCACTAAAATGAATCTGTCCACCGTACCCAAGGAAGAACTGGAAAAACTGCAGAACCAGCCGACGGCCAAAAAGCTTGGCCCCATCTACGGCTGGAGCGAGGAGCAGTTTTACACCGTGGTAGCGCACACCAATCGGATACCTTTCCGGGAGATACGAATCGAGGAGGTGGACGCGGAAACCTTCCATCAGAAGCAGGAGTTTTTTATCCGCGCCAGCCAGATTCCTCTCAAAAGATACCCGGACGTCCTGATCGTCTCCGAGAGCGAGCCGTGGGATGAAAGGAAGCTGCAGGAACTCATTCAGGAATTTGAGGCAGGCGTCAAGCGGGTGCTCATCTCCACCAAGAACTATGACCATCTGCTAGGGCAGCTGACGTACCGGAAGCCCGTGGAGACAAAAGTGGAGGTTGAAAAAACCCACGTGTTTTTTCCAAACTCCGCTTGGGATAATGTTGAGGAATCCAGGATCCTCCTGGAAATCATCCGCCGCGCCGATCTGATGGGGGCCAGCGATATTCACCTCGAGCCGGGCGAGGGCTACATGCGCATCCGCTTCCGCGTGCATGGCAATTTGTTGGTGCAGCGCAAACTGGCGGTCCGGCAAGGTGAAGAAGTGATGAAATCGCTAAAGTTGGAAGCCCACCTGCTGAGCAGCCAAACCGGGACTTTCCAATCCAGCCGCATTCGCACTCCTCTCCCACACGGCAAAACCATCGACCTTCGCGTCGAAGTTTCGCCCTCGGTTGACGGCGACTCGATTATCATGCGCCTTCTGGATCCAAAGAGTATCAACCGAAGCTTGGATAACTTGAATCTGCCGACCGCCTACTACCCCATTTTGATGGACACCATCAGCAAGACCAGCGGGCTGATCATCGTAACTGGCCCTACCGGATCCGGTAAAACCACCACATTGTACACGGTACTACAGCATCTTAACGAGAAGAGTACTAAGCTTATAACGATTGAGGATCCGGTGGAGTACAGGGTCGCTGGTTTGTCGCAAATTCAGATAGAAGTCGACAAGGGCGTGACCTTTGCCGCAGCCCTTCGCTCGGCAATGCGAATGGATCCCGACACAATTCTCGTCGGTGAAGTGCGCGATGAGGAGACAGCCAAGCTGGCGGTGGCCGCGGCAGAGACCGGCCACTTGGTCTTCACCACTCTGCATACCAACAACGCTATTGAGACCTTGAGCCGCCTGGCTCGCCTCGGCGTAGATCGCTATCAATTGCAGACTTTGATGCGCCTCGTCGTGGCCCAGCGCCTCATTGGGGTGCTGTGCCCGCACTGCAAGACCGCGCGTGAAATCAAAGGCTACGAAAAGAACGTGCTTAACAGGTTGAACATTTCGTGCCCGCAAGACCAAGTCGTTTACGAAAAGAGAGGCTGCGGCCACTGCAACGGAGTAGGCACCGTCGGGCGAACTGCAGTCTACAGTTTTTTTGCTCCCAACGACGATATCCGGGAAATGCTGGGCACCGATTGCCCCATCCTCGACATCATCAAGAAGGCCAAGGAAGGCGGTTTCAAAACCGTAATGGAAAACGCGCTCCACTTCTGGCTCCAAGGCACGGCCTCTTTTTCAGAGGTCCATTCGCTGGAGGACTGAGATGAGCGCATCAAACTGCCAGCGCGCTTTAGGGGTTTGCCTGTTGTTGCTCTCTGCTTACGCTGCAGCTTTCCCGCAGGTATTCCTCGGCAGCCAAACCTTCTTCTGCCGAGATTACGGCTCCTACAGCTACCCTGTGGCCGTTTACGCGAAAAATGCTCTTCTACATGGTTCCTTGCCACTTTGGAATCCTTATAGCCTCAATGGGATTCCATTCTTCGCGCAGTGGAGCCCCATGGTTCTTTATCCGCCGACGCTCATTTATCTGATATTGCCCACATGGTATGGCCTTCCGCTTTTCATGTTTGTGCATTTGGCGCTCGGCGGCGTTGGAATGTGGCAACTGCTGCTTAACCTCACAGGAAAAAGCCAGCCTGCAGCCCTCGCTGGATTTTCCTTTGGTTTCAGCGGCCTCCCTCTGAGCTTGCTTTGCTGGCCCGCACATTGCGCAGCTTATGGGCTTGCGCCTTGGGTCATCCTGGCAATGCTTTGGATGGCGGAAAACCCTGACTCCCGCCGTTTGGCCGTCGCCGCACTTGCCACAGCGCTCCAGCTTTTCACCGGAAGCCCTGAGATTATTGCTACCACCTGGGTCATCGCTCTTGGGCTCACGATAGCTAAGAGCGGCCGCGACTCCGCGCTTCATGTTCTGCTTGCCTGGTGCCTTGCGATCGGGCTGGCTGCCATCCAACTGCTGCCGTTTCTTTCTCTTCTTCTCAACTCCAACCGGCTGACCGAGGCGTCCCTCGATTGGAGCCTGCAACCGCGGAACCTTTTGAACTTTGTCGCGCCTGCTTTCCACGTGGAGACAACTCCATACGGATTTGCGTTTCCCGAGAATCAGAAATGGCTGACGTCCTATTATATTCCATTCGGGCTGACCGCCGCGCTGTTCACGGCGCAAAAAACAGTTTGGAGGAACCGTGTCTTTCTTATCAGCATCATTCTGGCCGGCATTGGACTGATTCTGGCCATGAGTCCCTCTCTGCCTTTCGTTGCCAAAGCACTTGCCATGACGCCCGTAGGCATTGTTCGCTATCCCATCAAATACTTGCTGCTGACATTTGTGACGCTCCACGTTGCCATTGGCGTTGTTCTCGCCGAAGATGGGGTGCGGATCAAACCGTTAATTTGGGCAGGCCTCACGATTGCCATTATTCTCGTCGCCGACTCCCAATTTCATGCGCTCCCCAACTTTTGCGTTCGCTGGCTTCTTGGGATAACCATCTGCTTTCTGATCGGATTGTCCACGATCTCTTGTTCAGGTTGGCCGGCATTGGGCGCCGTTTTCATCATGGCAGTGGACGTCCTCACTCACGCAACTTTTTATCCGACGATCGACACAAAGGAGTTTCTGAAAGACCGCTTTTTGGCTGAGGCCCAAAATCTGCACGAGGCTGTTCCAGCGTTGGGGGCGTCCCGGATTCAACGCATGGAAGTGGAACGGGTCCATAAGGATATCGCAGCAGACCACCGCGCGCGCATGGAGTTGCTTTCACGGAACCGAAGCCTGCTTGATCAAATCCCATCCGCCGGGGGGTTTTATTCCATGTACCTCAAGGACCCGGCTGAATTAACCACCAACCTCTACGCATACGAAAATTTCTGCGGGACCAATCTCTCTTACCTGGATTTCATAGGCATATCGATTTGCAAGGGGCCAGATGGACATCTTCAGCGCCGCAGTGGCGCCAAGCCTATGCTTACCGCCGGACAGGCTCCAGTGGCATCCACCAACCAAACGCGGGCCACCTTAACCGCTGACTTGAGGCATGAGGTTGTTCTAACGGAAAGTTGCGGACTAGCCGCGGACTCAACTGCAACTATCAGCGGCGTTCTTGTTTCTCCGCACCGTATCCGGGCCCTAGCGACCGCGCACACCAACACCGTTTTGGTCATCGCCCAATCATATTATCCTGCCTGGCGCGCCACGGTGAACGGCAAAGAAACCAGGGTCCTGAGGGCCGATGCCGCTTTTCAAGCTGTTCCATTACCCCCCGGAACCAGCACCGTCGAACTGTTCTACGATGACGAAAAACTTCACGTTGGCATGATTTGCTCCGGAGCAATGTTCATCTTGCTGCTGGTAATGCTGCGGCCCCCAAGGATCAACCGTAGCAGATGAACCTTAGCCAAACCGACCTCGATATATCAGGCGGGTGGTCAACTACGTCTACCAGAACCCACGCTGACCGCGGCAGCGGAAGAACCCACAGCCAAACCGAAGCTCTAGAGAATTCTGTGGCGAGGTTCATCAACTTGATTGAAGGCAATACGCCTGCTGAAAAAGCAGTCTCTCGTCAACACCGAATTGCGTCGCCAGGAGCCAGTTTCATGAAATCGTCAGGAACTGAAACAACAGTTCAGCCAAGCCACGTTCCTGGCCTATTGAGGCAGCAGCGCCAGGAGCTGCGTTTGAACCAATGTTGCCGCTTCCTCGACATCGTAGTGCATGTCGCGTCGCAGCAACGGTTCCATATCTGTTCGAAATCCCCGGCGGTTGAGACGGCCACGTAGCGCCTCTTCAAATTCCGCGCGGTGGGCCGCCGTCCCTTCGGCTCGTAAATAATGGTTGAACGCCTCAATGATGCGTTGTGGCTCGACGGGTGGAGCCGCATGTGTCAGAGCCCAATATAAATCAAAAAGGTCCCGCCCTTTATCCCGTTGGAACAACGCCCTCAGTTTTGTGCCGAGCATTTCGTGGATATCATAGCCGCTAATCTGGAGTTGGACTTGCTCGCCACGGAAAGCGTAACCGAATGGTATTTTTTGAACGGGCTGATAAGACTGCCGTTCCGTGACGTTGGTTTCGATCTGGATTTCCAGGCTGGTGCCGGGAGCCGTAATGGACGGAACCGAATAATTCATGCGCAAGATCCGTGATGGCCTGTTGGCGTTGCGAATGGCCAGCAGGAGTTCCGCCCATTGGGAGCGCCTCGGTTCTCCCAGGACCTCTTCCAGCACCCGACGCAAGGACCGTTGGATATGTCCCTCCGGGCGATCGCCAACTACAACTAAATCTATGTCCTCGGAATACCTGGAGGGCGGCGGCAGATGAACCTTATGCAACAGTGTGCCTCCCCGCATGGCCACCTGCGTGGAAAGGAAGTTGTCGCGAAAGATCGCGCGCATGGACCGGCAGAGAAGAAGATCTTGCTCCACCTGGGTCGCCAACGGCCAGGGGGTTATCGTTTGGTGAGCAATAATATCGGGTTGGGTGAGAGGAATCATACATTTTTAATTAAACGCCATTTGGCAATCATGGGCCACTGCTGCTGCTTAACATTTGGTCCGGGTTCCAGGGGAGCCCATGGGGGCGCCGACGGAAGCCAGCGGAGGACTGTGGGCACTAAAGAGGTTTTGTTGGCCGATTCCAAAATGTAACCCAAGCGCTGGGCCAAAGCTGGTTCCCCCTCCGCATCCAACGCTTTCTTCAGTTCTGCTGCCCGGAGCTGTGGAAGCAGGGGCTGAATTGTCTCTGCAGCCCTGTCAAAGCCGCCAATGCGTCCCGAATAGCGCAACAGATCGAGCACGGTAGCCTCTGGGGTGCTCACCAACGCCAGCGCCCGGCCTCCTGGCACTTGCTGCGTTGGGACCCGGTTTGCATGCTTTTTGGTGTAAAACCTGATCGTTTGACGGCCCACCTTGATATCCCTCCGAGCAAAGTTCGAGACAACTTGCACCACTTGAACGGCCTGCGGTTGAGATCCATGCACCGCGGCTGCGGAGAGCAACCCCAGATAATATGGTCTTTGGAGCCATTTGAAGTAGTCATCGAGCCATTCCGTGGCCGGTGGAGCCCCCATTACCGTTTCTTCCGGCCGGACGATGACAAAGAAATCCTGCCGCCGAACGATGCGATGAACGTTGGGCAGCCGCCAAAGCTGGTAATTTGCCGGAGATTTGGCCAAGCCTGTTTTTCGCAACAATTCATCGAGCGAAAAACACACCCGGCCCTCAGCAAGCTTGGAGGTTACAAAGCTCGCTGCGGCTCCGACATGACGTTTTTGTTCGAGGCCAGGTGCCATATCAATGTGCATAGCATTGCATACAATGCAATCCCACGCAAATCATTTTTGACAGAAAAAGCCAAAATCGTCGATCTTTTCGTCGATGTTTTCCCGGCTTCTCTGGACACCGGTTGAACGTTGCTCCACCGGGAAAAAGGCCAAACCGCATCGCCGAGCGAGGATTGCGTTATTGATCTGACCAGAGATACGCCCGCGCATCGGTATCTGAAGGGTTAAGGGCTGGAGTTCGCGGCCACACAAAATACACAAAACTGCAAATCATGGATTCGATCTATCTGGACAACAACGCCACGACACGGCCCTCAATCCCTGTAATGCAAGCGGTATCCGAAGTCATGAGGGAGTGCTGGGCAAATCCGTCAGGAACATACCCGGCTGCCAAAGCTGCGGGAGCAGTCTTGCAGGAAGCCCGAAACCGTGTCGCGCGCTTCCTGCAGGCCACTCCGGCCGAAGAAGTAGTCTTTACGAGCGGGGGAACCGAAAGCATTCAATCGGCGATCTTCGGGGTTATGGCGATGCGCTCTGGCGGGCACATCATCTCGACCGCCGTCGAACACACAGCCACTTTGCAAGCTCTGGAGCGGCTGAAGAAAAAAGGTTGCCAAGTGACCCTCCTCAGCGTCGACAAAGAGGGGCAGATGTCGCTCGACGAGCTGGAGGCAGCCATCCAGCCGAATACGACCCTGATCAGCGTCATGCACGCCAATAACGAAACTGGAGTGCTTTTTCCGGTCGAGGCCATTTCAGATCTCTGCCGGAAACGCCGCATCCTGTTTCATATCGATGCTGTCCAGGCGGCCGGCAAAATTGAAACCAAAGCGCCTCTATGCGATTTGATGTCGATTTCCGGCCATAAAATTCACGGACCCAAAGGCATTGGCGCGCTTTACATCCGACGGTATCTTCGATGGGACCCTCTCTTACCGGGCGGACGCCAGGAAGCTGGCCGCCGCGCCGGAACAGAAAACGTTTCGGGCATTGGCGGCCTGGGTGTCGCCGCGGAAAGCGCCCGCCTCAGCCTGGAAACAGGAAAATGGCAAACCGTCAAAGAGCTTCGCGATCAAATGGAGCGCGCCATCCTGAAGACCATTCCGGATGCCACGATCAATGGAGTAGAGGCGCCCCGTCTTCCCAACACAACCAGCCTCACGATACCTGGCATCAACGCCAAGCAGTTCGTGGCAGACTTGGGGCAAGACGGAATTTGCATGTCCAATGGGCCTGCGTGCTCCAGCGGGTCCTCGGTGCCCTCGCACGTGCTTGTAGCCATGGGGCTGCTCCCGAGCCAGGCCATGTCCTCGATCCGAATCAGCCTGAGTTGCGAGAACACGCCTGGGGAACTTGACCGTTTCATTGAGGTTCTGGCCAAGAAAGTAAATCGGGCTCGCGCAACCAGCGCGGTGATTGCATAATGATTTTGCTCCAGGCTGCCCAAACGATCTTGTTTGGAGCCAGCGTGCGTCCCTCAACTGGTTCTGCGTGGTAGCTGAAACTGCGCCTAGCGTAATGTGACCGTAAAGAAGGCCGAGGCATCCGGAAGCTGAAGCTTTTTAAAACCCCACGAGCCTGGAGCAAAAACTTCTTCCACTGATAGCTCACGAAACACAACTCTGTGACGTGTTCTACAGAACAACCGGAGTTGTTTTCAATCGAAGTTCAAATCAAGCAGGCCACGCTGCCCCCTTGGTTTGACCCCGATGCTTATCAGAATTCCCTCCTGTCGGATCCCGATTACACCGGCAACTACGACCAGTTTGACGAGGTTGGGGCCGCGCGCGAGAGAACTTTTGCCTTCTTCACCGCCTTGAACGCCGCGTTGCTCCCCTCTGTTTCCATCGGCATCAATAGCTCAACCGGCAAGGACAGCACCCTCCTGACGTCGCATTACGTGGCCGCCATGAAAAAGTGGCGCGACCAGGGCAGGCCGCTCCGCCCAGTGCTCGTGCAGGTTTCAGACACCTGCGGCGAATTTCCAGAAATGGCGCTCCGCATGCGCGCCGAAGTCGCGGCGCTAAATCGGTTTGGCATGACGGAAAACCTTCCGCTTCGCGCCCGCCTGGTATCGCCACCGCCCAAGCATAGATTGCTCGTAGAATTGATCGGCAACGGAAAACCGCTGCCTAGATTGGCTCAAGGCCAAAGTAAGAATGGGTATAACTCGGCGGCCTGGTGCATGGATAGGCTTAAAAAACGTGTTCTCGATAAAGCTCTAAAGGATGCCAGGCTGTGGGCCAAGGAAAGAATTTCTTCAGCCGAACTTCCCGCCTTTGTGCAATGCCTGGGAGTCCGCAATGCCGAGTCCGCCAAGCGATCGGCAACCATCAAGAGATATGCCCTCGCCGACCTGCCCGCCGTCAGTCGGCTTGGAGACGACGACGACCGCCTTGGGTTCTGCCCCGTCGTCCATTGGGAAGATAAGACGCTCCGCAATTGGCTGGTCGATGCGCAGCGCAACCCTGAACTGGAATGTCCCTGGAGACCAGAGGGAGTGGAGGAGCTTGTCTCCATTTATCAGAAGGGCGCGAACGAGAGCGAAAACCCCCATGAGTGCGCCCTGGTGATTACCAAGGACGGAGGCGTCAGCAACAGCTGTTCCGATCTGACGGGCACGAGAATGGGTTGCGTCTTCTGCGCCGTTTCGAGAAACAAATCCCTGGCCAACACCGCTTCCAAAGACCCAAGGTACATCTGGCTCAAGAAGTGCCACGACCTTATCTACGCCAACCATGCCCGCAACCAGGAACGCGTCAAACTGCGCAACGACTCCGGTTTCACCGCCGAGACGCTGTTTCCCAAGTCCTTCACTTTTGAGGAACGGTACCGCCTGCTGGTTCACATCTTCCGCGCGGAGATGGAAAGCGGCTTTGAACTGCTGCCCCGGGAGGACTTGGACATGATCTCCACTCTTTGGACCAAGCACGGCGTCTACACGGTCACGGTGGACGAGGCGCGCGAGGATGCGCGGCGCTGGAAACTAACCGGAGAACTCGCGTTCAGCTACCAGCAATTCTCGGAATTCGCGGATGTTCTCACGCGGGAGCTGGGGGAGGGCATCCCCGCGGGCGCGTTTTTTGCGCCAACGGAGGAACTGGAGGGGTTGAATCTGGCCCACCTGGTGGGCCTGTCCGCCGGCGGCTTTGGATCGCCCCTGGTGCCGACCCTGCTGTCTTATGTATTTCTCGATCGCCGGAACTCCAACAAGATGGTCATCATGGTGACCGATCTTCCTTCCATCATCGGTTCCAGGACCAACACCGGCCTTCTGCAGGGAATGATTGGCGCCGCCTGGGAGTGCGTGAACGTCCGGCTGCCCACCGACTGGGAAAAGCAACTGTCCGACGGGCGCATCTTTTTCTACACGACGACCAAAGCCGAGGAGGAACAGAAGATCAGCGAGGAACTGGCAGACGATCTCCATCCCAACCGCGCCATCGCCCGGCATTACGAGAATTTGCGCGCCATCCACAGCGGGTGCCCGGAAGATCCGCTGGCCGAGAGCATCCTGCTGGACCAGGACATCCCTCCGTTAAGCCGGGTGGAATACGAACGTTGTTTCGTCCTTTGCAGCCGGCTGGCCTACGCCAGCGACGAGCTCAGCTTCTGCCTCAAACGCAAATCACAAAAGGCGGTGCAAAGCGCGGGGGCCAATCCGGACCTGCTCGAGTCCCCCAGCGGAAAGGAGTACCGGGCCGCCTTCAAGCAGCAGCTGGCCCAGGACCTTGCTTTGCAGGAACACATCAAAGTGTTCCAGTTCTATGCCAGTACGCTCAGGGAGCTTCTACAGATCGTCCGGGTCGGAAAAGCTTCCCTGGGTCTTATCCGGCGCTTCTGTTATCTGGCGCGCCTGGATGCCGTCGATCCGGATGAGGCCTGGCGGGAATGGGACGCCTTCCTCCAAGCACATTTACCGCGCACGATGGCCTCCGCCGCTTAGAATATAAGAGTGGAAGCTGATCGAAACATCATAACGGACAACGAGGAAATATGCGACGCCATCCGGCGCCACATGGCGGATGACAAGGTTCTTCTGGTCAGCTCCAAGTTCATCGATTTCACAGGCGTCACGGCCGATTTTGAGCCCTGCTTCGTTACCACCGATTCCAAGGAAGAAGCCAACGTCAAGCGGCTTTCCGGCGAGGTTATTTGCGCGCTGCCTCCCTGCCTGCCGGGACCCTACCGCGGCAAGGGCAGCAGCCTTTCTGATAACTTCCTGCTCTTTGCCGTCGCCCGAGCATTAGCGGGCCGGCCAGCTTCCGTGCATTGCGCCCCGCTTCCCAGCCTCCAGCCCGACGACATCAAAAACGCCATCAATGCCGCTTCCATTAAGAAAAACCCAGAGGAGCCCGATTTGGACCCTTGGTTTATCACTGCCATCGTGGCCGGACGAGTCACCCAATTCATGATTGCGTCCAAGGTGCAAGCAGAAATTTCAAAAGACAAAACAACAGAAAAAGAGGCATTCACCCAGATGGGCTGGATAAGCTACTACTACCTCCATGTCCTTCACTCCCTTTCCAAGCCATGGTGGACCTGCCATCTGGAATGGGGCACGTGCCGGGCCGATGAAATCGATTCTTTTGGAGCACTCGTGCGACACTCCCGGAAACCGGACTCCATCAATGCCGAGTTTCAGGTAAAAGAAAACGACCCGCAAAGCCGCCGCTATCCAGACCCGCGGTTCCGGCTTAACCTGTTGGTACAAGCGATGGTCAATAACAGTGACACGAATCTTCCAGAACTCTGCGACAGCCTCCATAAAGCTTATGAAAAGGGCTGCTGCACCTGGCCTTTTCGTTACGGGGCGGTCCAATACGGGGAACCCGATTTAACGCTCTTGGGAAACGCCGATTCGAAGACATTGGAAACGATTAGCCAGCTACCCAGCAAAAAGGCCGATCGCATCACCCGTCTCTATAAGCAACAGCATTGTCATCCGGTTAAAACATGTTGAATACCAATTGGTTACGTGAATCGGAGGTTTCATTTTGCGATGCGGTTTTTGCAACCAATTCAGCCAGAGGCACTTGCTCAAATACGTTCACGCT
>Ga0182016_10002607_pt1 | contig 21025 bp, 19 predicted proteins | sample 712S2MmetaG_FD_120491 | JGI IMG/M metagenome (GOLD analysis project Ga0182016, IMG submission 120491) | Permafrost microbial communities from Stordalen Mire, Sweden - 712S2M metaG | ecosystem: Environmental > Terrestrial > Soil > Wetlands > Permafrost | place: Sweden: Stordalen | collected... | reverse complement strand
TGATTTTAAATCTGATGGCCGGCAAGCAATTCGTAGCCATGAAGCCGAAATAAGAAAATGAAAGAAAGCCCTTGGAAAATCAGGGCCTTCCTCGCTTTTCAAAAAGGGAAAGTGCGTTTAGACAGAACGGTAACGTGCCGGGCAGTCTGTACGATCCCAACTGGTTCTATTACGATCTCGTCCACGGCGTGGAACAGGGCGGCGGCGGCGGAACCGTGGAAAGCGGTTGGGATGAATGATAGTGACCTCTAAGGCGTCACCCACTTTTAAAAAGAAGCGCGCCTCCGCGCCTTGGCGATTTCCACGTCCGGCCTTGGAAGGTGCGGTTTCATTATGAAAATGATTACTGGGACCCAACTGGATTAACATCGCCGGCGGCGGGAACGATGTGACAACAGGGTGAGACAGGCCTTACGGAGACTAGCCTGGCTCCGCGGGCACCCCTCAAGGCGCAAAATGTTTGACAGAAGGCTACGGGGCCGGTTTGGCGGCCACCGGCTTGACCCGCTGATAAATGTCCAGGGTGGGTTTCTGGCGGTCGCGTTCTTTGTCGAAGTTCGAGGCTGTCGTCCAAGTGTCGCCGTCGAGCGTGTAAATAAGGACGTATTCGTCGTCCACCTCGCGCAAATCCGCCACCGATCGTCCGGCGCGAATGTTGGAAAAGCGGGCGCAGTTGAATGTGCCGGGCTTTTCCAGTTTGAAGTCTCCTTCGCCGTGGAGCACCAGGGTGGCGTCGGCTCCTCGAATTTCAAAAACGAATTTATCCTTCTTGACCTCAATGGTCTGGGTGAAGGTCTGGCCCTCATCGTTGGTTTTCTTGACGGACCACTTGCCGGCCAGCGCCGATAAATCATCAGCGGCCAGGACCGCGCCACCGCTGAAGAGCGCGGCCAGGAACAGGGAGGTGAGCAATCGTTTCATAAGCATACGTTGAACGTTAAATTTTGCCAAAGAGTCGCACGTTCTCACCGGCAGTCAAGCCCATCTCACCTCCCCCGCCCCGGCTCACTGTCCTTCAATCTTAGCCAGAACCATGTATTTGGAAGACCGGGACGTTAAGCATTTGAGACCGGATTTGCAGGATGGATTGCTGACCCACCAACCACGGCCACCAGAGGGCGAGGCGTGCTCTTTGAAGTCCGGAGTGTTTTCTATCCTGTAAATCCTGTTCATCCTGTCTAATCTTGCTGGTCTTAACCGCTTTGTTCCGGCGTAAGCGATGAGGCGAAGGATCAGGCCGTGAGCCTTCCCCTGCTGCTCCAGCCCATTACGGCTTTGGGTGCAAACCGCGTCCGGCGCGTGGGCCTCGGTGAAGCGCATGCCACTGGCGGCCAGCCGGTCAAGCTCCGGGGTGGGGATTTTTGATGCGCGGTTGTAGCAACCCACATCCCCATAACCCAAGTCATCCGCCAGGATGTACACAATATTGGGCCGGGCGGCGGAAGCACCTGCGGCGCAAACCTGCCCAGGCACCGAGAGGCCGAGACCAATCGTCAAGCCGAGTAGTCGCATAAAAGCATGTTGCCATGCTGCCCTGCGCCGTGCCATGGAGCGCTGGCGGCGAAGGTGAGATCGAGAGCTAATTCGGCGGTTCGAGCACGCGGAAAAACTCGGACGGGGGCGAAGCAGGAGGAAATAGGAAATCGCGCCACAATCCATCGCCGATGAAGTTAGTGTATGTTATCCAGTTGGTGGTCCAGAGATTGGGGTTGCGCTGGATGGTGTAGCTCTGGCCCACCGCCGTGGAGAAACCCAGGCTCCAGTATCCTCCTTCCGGCGGCGGCGCATAAAGAGTTACCGGAATGGGAAGAAGCGCAACATTCGGGCCCAACACAGTCAGCCAGACCACCAGGCTCGTGACACTGCCATAGGCGTTGGTCACGATGACGTCGTAGTTGCCGGCGTCGCCCGCCGTGACCGTCAATGCTAAGCCGCTGGATGCAACTCCAAAGACTCCAAGGGTGTCGCTCAGATTGGTCCCGTTTCTCTGCCACTGGTAGGCCAGGGGCGGACTGCCTAATGCCAGGACCGAAAAGCCGGCCGTAGCGCCGTTGCTGGAGGAGATGGAGACGGGTTGGATAAAGATCGAGGGCGGCCCGCTGGGGCTGAGGCGGAACATGGTTCCAGTCGGGTATGTGTTGTTCACCTTATCGTACGGGCCTCCGTAGTTGGCCAGGCCGTAAAAATATCCGTCACTGGCTTGCACCAGCGCCGCCTCGGGATACGCGCCATCCACGCCGTTCGTGAATTTATAGATACTGATGAAATCCCCGCCGGCTCCCATACTGAAAACGCCGCCACAGATAGTGGGGCTGAGTGATCCCACACCGTACACCGTGCCATAAAAACGGCCGTCACTCCCCTCCGCCAGCCCGGCTTGGGGAGATGCCCCCGCGCCGAGTGCCGCGCAACTGGCCACGGTCGTCACCGATCCATTGGTGCTGATTTTGAACACAGTGCCGCTACCCAACGTCCCGTTGGCGTTTTGGCCGCTGGTCGTTCCATAAATATTGCCGTCGCTGGCTTGCAGCAGCCCCCCACAGGGCATTGCGCCATCACTGCCGCCCCTGAACGAATGCAAATTAGTGAATATCCCGGTCGAGGAAATCTTAAATACCGTGCCGTTGCTGTAGGCCCCGCCAGCGGAAGCCGTGCCGTAGAAATAGCCGTCACGGCCCTGCACCACTCCGGCAAAGGGATTGGCGCCGTCCAGCGCGTTGGTAAACGAGTACAAATTGATCAGCGTTCCACCGGTGCTGATTTTGAACACGGTGCCGCAGTAATTCGTTCCGCCGTCGAAAGTTGTGCCATATAACCAGCCGTCGCTGCCCTGCACCAGCGCGCCCATTGGATTCTCCGGGTCCCCCCGGAAGTCGTTAAACGAATACAGCGTCTCGAACCCCCCATTGGCATCCACCTGGAAGACGGTGCCGTAACCGTTAGTGCCGCCGGCATAAGTCGTCCCGTAAAAATAGCCGTCGCTCGCCTGCACCAGCGCGCCATGAGGCTCGCTGCCATCCGAGCCGCCCGTAAACGAGTGCAAAAGCTTAAAGTCTCCATTGAGGCTGATTTTATAGACGAGGCCCGGATCAACTGTGGCGTCCGCACCGTATAGGTAGCCATCAGCGCCCTGAATCAGGCCGGGCATGTTGGGGCCCCAACCAAAGCTACTGTCGCCGCTAAAAGTATGGAGCACCGTGAGACCGCCGGTGGCAAAGCCTTTCAGGGCCGGTAGCGCCAGCGTGGCTGCGAGAAGAAGCCGGGCCAGGGCCAAAGCCGGGCCTCTGCCAGGCGCGCGCTTAGTACTTAGGTTTGCAAGAAAGGAGCCGCCGAGGCAACACACCAGCCGAGTCTGTAAAGATTTCAGGTCAGCTTTCATAAAAATCCCGAGCCACAAGGAGAACCTGTGGAGTGTGCCCCGAAACAAACAAGATGTCAAGGCAAAACCCAAATCATCCCTAAGAATAATCTTTTACCAGGAAGGACACGAAGTCTTGAAAACTAAAATCCGCACCTCCTTTTCTTCGTGCTCTTCGTGTCCTTTGATCTGCAAAATGGGTCGCGGTTTTGCCGCGTCAGGCTGGGGAATAGCCACCAATCCGTGCGAGGTTCTAAGACAAAGTTGGGGACTATTACCCGAAAAGAGCAAGCCTCCGCATCAACCCCTTCCGCCGGTCGCTTTGCATCCGATTTATCACCAACGACATTCGCTTGCGCCAGAGTTTTTGGCGCGATAACTGCTTTTCTCGCCCGTAGTCATCGTTTGACTTGCAGACTTAAGAAAAAGGATGATAAAACTAACATAAGGAGACCGAGAAACAACAAGGAGCAGAGAAAACTAAAACTTCAAAAACTATATGTACAAGAAATTATTGCTGACATGTTTCATCACCAGCGCGTTGCCTTTTGCCGGCCATTTGCGCGCCGCCCCCCCGGCCCCCCCGACCTCCACCACCCCGTTCGTCGAGGTTTTGGCCACGGACCCCACCGCTTTGGAGGGCACCAGTTCAGGGGCCTTTACGCTCGTCCGCAATGGGGACACGGACACAGAATTGACAGTCTATCTGCAAGTCCTTGGCACAGCCTCCAATGGGGTGGACTACGCCACCATCACCAATGTCATTGTCATTCCCACCAATTACCTCGCAGTGGACATCCTCGTCCAACCCATCATTGACACGGTCAATCGCGGGAACAAAACCGTCATTCTGAAAATCGAGACCAACGCCGATTACCAAGTGGGTGGAGCCCGTTCAGCCGAGGTCACCATTATTGATGACGTCTTCAACACGGCGGCGCCCACGGTCACCCTGACCGACCCGACCAACGGCAGCACCTTCGCCCACCCGGCCGATATTACTTTGACAGCCTCGGCCAGCGCCCCCGGCGCGGACATCCTGAGCGTCAGTTTCTATGCCAATGACGACTATCTGGGCCGGGCCACCAACACGCCCTACACCCTCACTTGGACGAATGCCAGGGCGGGGAATTACGCCCTCTTTGCCCGCGTCGTGGACAATTTGAACCAGTCCGCCCTTTCACCCCTGGTGCAAATCAGCGTCACGGACATCCTGCCGGTGGTCACTCTCACCAACCCCACCAATGGTGCCAGTTTCACGGAGCACGAGAATATTTCGCTCGCCGCGGAAGTCACCGACGCGAACACGAACGCCACCATTGCCAACGTGGCCTTCTACGAAAATGGGCGGCTGCTGGGCAGCACCACCAATTCTCCCTATCAATTCGTTTGGAGCAACGCGCCCTCGGGATTCTTCCTTTTGCAAGCCAGCGCCACGGATAACACGGGTCAAAAAGCCTATTCCAAAGGTGTGGAAATCAATGTTTCCAGACCTTAATTAGCTTACTCCGCCCGAGAAAAAGGGCTTTCGACGCCAACGTCGCCGGTGTGGCCAAAACCCCGGCGACGTTTTGTCATAGTCAAGGGCCCGAAAGAAGGCTCATCCGTGCGCCTGATCCGTCCGGCGACCAACCCCGCCGAACCAAAGGCGCAGCCAATCGAATAATCAAAACACAAAAGACCGCTGCCCCCCCTCATCTCAAACAAGATTTTTCGGACTCCCAATTTCTCTTCGTTTCCTCCGTTTGCTCCTGTTCTAAATCCGTTTGGTTGCGGCCTCGCCTTCTCCATCTATGAGTGCGGTGCAAATCCGAAGGATTGCGCATTTTCCGATCGTCGTCGTCGCGAAAAATGTCCTCGCGGCGATCCCCACGATTGATCAGGTGATAAATTGCACCCGGGTATTCCACCCGCAACTTCCGTGGCATGGCGAAGTGATTGAGGCAAATGCTCCCCGCTCTCGAGCCCAATAACTACAAATGTCAAGGACTACACACATCAGTACACACATCAGAGTACAAGTACACACAAGTACACACATCAGCAGAATACACACATCAGGGTCAGACAAGAATGGCGCTTAGTTAAGACCTAAAACTCTGTTTGTCAACAACTTGCGACGGGCCGGGTGGGGGCTGGTCCGAAACATGATCCGACGGGAAATTCTTTCCAACTCCGCCAGATTGCGGCGCAACTGTCGATGGTTGGCGATGGCTTCTTTCATGGCCCGAAATTGTTGGGCGGTCAAAGCCACGGTGATGGTTTTGCCCGCCACTTTGCGGGTCCACTGATACCCAGCGCCGCTGGAGCGGCGGGTGCGGTCCTGGACGGAGCCTTGGCTGATGTAGCCTAGCTGGCCCAGCTGGCGGCGGCGCTGCTCAAATTGCCGCCGCAGTTCCTTCAACGAAATCACTTTTTTCTTCATTTCGCTCCATTTTAGCTTGCCTGTCAACTCTTTGTCCAGTATATATACTGGCTACATGGAGACGCCTTTCTTTCCACACTGGCGGGCCCGCCTGGCCGCCTTCGGCCTGCGCGCCCCATCGCTGCGCGCCCTGCCTTTGCCTCACATCGAAAAACTCTTCTTCCACCTCCTGCCGCCGGACCTTTTGGCCCCAGCCGCGACGGGGGATAACAGCCGTGAGCGCATCTATTCGTTGCCCGGCACCTTTTGGGGCTTTCTCTGGCAGATGCTCCATCCCGCCACCTCCTGCCGCGAAGTGGTGCGCCAGATTCAGGCCCTGTTCTGTGGCGCCGACCTGTCCACCACGGTGGACGAGGGCACCAGCGCCTATTGCCAAGCCCGCAAACGCCTGCCCCTGGAAATCCTCCAACGCGCCCGCAACGCCGCTGCCGAGCACGCCGAAAAGCTCTTGCCCGACGACCGCCAGCTCTGGCGGGGCTGGCGGCTCAAGGTCACCGATGGTTCCACCTTGAGCCTGGCCGACACCCCGGCCAACCAGCGGGCTTACCCTCAACTGGCCAGCCAGAAACCCGGCTGCGGATTTCCCCTGCTCAAAATCGTGGGCCTCTTCAGCCTGGCCAGCGGCACCCTGCTCGGTTACGCCAAAGGCAACAAACACACCGCCGAGTTGCCCTTGCTCTTTCGTTTGCGCTCCTTGTTTCAGAGCGGCGACTTGTTGCTGGCCGACCGCGGCTTCTGCAGTTACGTCGTCATGGCGCTGCTGGAAATGATGGGGGTGGCCTGCCTCTTTCGTCTGCATCACGCCCGCCCGGATGACTTGCGCGGGGGCATCCGCCTGGGCCAGAAGGACCGCTTGGTCGTGTGGCGCAAGCCTCAGCTCAAACCGCGCTATCTGCCCAAGGCCCTGTGGCGGCGGGTGCCCGAAGAGCTGACGGTGCGGGTGCTGCGCGTCCAATTGGCCGTTCCGGGCTTTCGCACCCAGAACGTCACGCTGGCGACGACCTTGAGCGACGCGGAGGCTTATCCGGCCGAGGAACTGGCCGCCCTCTACCTGCGGCGCTGGCGCATTGAACTATGGTGGCGCCACCTCAAGACCAGCATGGGCATGGAAGTGTTGCGCTGCAAGACCCCGGCCATGCTCCACAAAGAACTGGAAATGTATTTGCTTGGCTACAACCTCATCCGCTGCCTGATGGCCGAGGCGGCCACCCTGCATGGCCAAGCGCTGGAGCAAATCAGCTTCAAAGGCAGCGTGGACGCGGTGCGCCAATACAGCCCCCTGATCGCCCAGGCCAACTCCTGCAAGAAGCAACGCCGCCTGGTCAAAGATTTGCTGCGCGTGCTGGCCTTGGATTTAGTCCCGGAACGACCGGGTCGGCGAGAGCCTCGGGCGGTCAAGCGACGGCCCAAACCGTACCCATTGTTGACCAAGCCGCGACGGTCTTACCGGGAAATATCCCACCGCAGCCGCTACCGCAAGGCAGCCCGAAACGAGTCAAGATGAATACTCGCTTCTTAACTAAGTGCCATTCCTGCCCGACCTCGCTGTTGCTCACTGGCGTCGTCGCCGGGCTTGGTTTGGTCCGCAAGTTCGTTCGCTAAAACAGGCTTACAAATCTGTTTGTAATCAAACCCTGGCGGAGTCCGGTTTGTGCAGAAGCCGGACTCCGTTTTTGTTTTCAGGCCTCTTGCCGTCGGCCCGAGAGGAAATGCGGAATAAAGGGTGAGGCGCGTTTTTGCAGTGGGTTTTTTCTTAGGCCTTGCGAGGGGTTATCCTAGCCGGAAATCTTTTTTAGCCAGTGGGGCGCCTTTGGATTCTCCGGGAGTATGCGCGGGATCTGGTTTTAATGGCATCCCTCGTAAAAATGGTGCGCGAGAGAGGACTCGAACCTCCACCCCTTACGGGACCAGATCCTAAGTCTGGCGTGTCTGCCATTCCACCACTCGCGCAACGGGCGGAAGCTCTTTTACCACGGATTTCACTGATTGCACGGAAATTCGGGGGCCAGGGAAGCCTTGTCGTGCTCGTACGGTCTTGCTGACTCGCCATGAATGGCCACTGTCTTCTCTGATGAGAGTGCATCCGTGAGAGTAAAGGTGGTGGATACCCCCAGGCCTTTTCATAAAAGAAGGTCTTCCTCCTTGTATCCTTTCTGGGCGGCGGCAAGGGCATCCTAACGATTGGTGTATTATTCTGTGGCCTCTTCCATTCTTGCATGGTAAATGGTATTATTAATGGCATGAGAAAAGAATCCCTTCAAATGGATAAAGCGGGGCGGATCGTGCTGCCCAAGCCCCTTCGCGAACAATTCAATCTGGCTGGCGGAGATAAACTTCGTCTGTACGTGGAAGGGAATAGTTTCAGATTGGAACCAGTGGACGACGGCGGTAAGCTGGTTCGGAAAGGAAGCGTTTTGGTGTTTACCGGCGGATTTGCCGAGCCTGTGACCACGGAGAAAGTCAACGAACTTCTCGAACAGGACCGCGCGGATAGAGCCTCTTTCAGCGGGGGAAAGTCCCGGAAAAAATGAAGGCATTCCTTGACACCAACGTCCTGGTCGCGGCCTGTCTTGTTGACCATGAGCATCACGCCCGCGCGCTGCCGCTGATGCAAATGGTCCATGATCGCAGGATGGAAGGCTGCGTCAGCGGCCATAGCCTGTTGGAGGCCCATTCCATTCTTACCCGGCTGCCGCGGTCGCCGCGCATTTCAGCAGCGCAAGCGTCTGTGCTCATTGCTGAGAACGTTGTCCAACACTTTTCCGTCATTACACTGACCGGAAAGGAATACAGTGAACTTTCACTCAAGCTTGGAAAGGAGGGTATTATGGGTGGACGAAGCTATGATTTATTGCATTTAACCTGCGCGGAGAAAGGTGCGGCCGACCGGATCTACACCTTCAACATCCGTGATTTCACGGAGTTGGGCGGACCTCTTCGAGATAAAATTGCCGCTCCATAGGTGGGAAAATTCAAGTTTCTTGAACACTCAGATGGCTCGTTGAGCCTTGAAACGAAACTCACGGATGCCATTCGCACTGGAGCGGCGATACTGTTCAATCGTCCATGGAGGCGCCTGGACCTCGGGTGTTTCACGCCAGCGCGGTGGTCTCGGCGAGGCGCCCCAAATTTTCCCCATGGCCTGCCTTCACTGGTCTTACGGTTTCGCTACGCCCAGGTCTTGGCAAATCTTCCGAGCAAGGAACTTGTTGAACTCCGAATGCCGCGGCACAGCGGAGCGCCGATTCGTGACCGATGGCCGATTGATTGAAATAAAGCGCACGCATGTTTCCAGCGATTGCTTGAAGCGGTACCTTATAAGCATCACAGAGAAGAGGATTAGCCGTTGCAATTAATGCCTTGACAAAAACCCTCTGAGCGCATTACTCTTCTGCAAGACATCCATGCGCCATGGCTTGCTTCCGACGGCGAAACAAAGAGAAAGGACTTTTTGTGGTTTTTGGCCCAGAGAGCGGTCGAAAAAGCGGCTTCACTTTGATCGAACTGCTGGTGGTCATTGCCATCATCGGCATCCTGGCTGCCATTCTGCTGCCGGTTTTGGCCGGAGCCAAATTTGAGGCCAAGAACACACAGTGCAAGAGCAACCTGCGGCAGATAGATTTGGCCGTCAGCCTTTACACGACGGATTACGGGGCCTTCCCTATGTATGTTGGTGCCGGTGATGGGGGCGGTAATGATTGGGGTTGGTGGTACGTCTTGGGTCTGCCGTCCATTTATGCCCAGGTGACCGTTCCCGCACCCGGGTATAACCCTGTGGTCTGGCCCCGGCACGTCGGGGTCTTCGCGTGTCCGCTGAATGAAGGGGAACTGACAGAAGTGGAGATCTATAATGGGGGTTGGACGCTGTTAGCCACAAAGCCATTGTTTCTCCCGGATGAGTGTTACGGCTATAATGCCGCGGGCATGGCCACTCTCGCTTCAATACCCATGCCCTTGGGTCTGGGAGGTTGGAGCCCTTCGGTCGGAGGAAGATTTACCAACCCCACTTATTCAACCCAAGTGCGCGCTCCGGCCGAGATGATCGCCTTGGGTGATGACTTCGATCGTTCCCCCATCGCTTCTTTTGACGGCTTAATGGACAACGCTGCAGAAATCTTTCCGGCGGTGAACGCCAATGTTGGCGATACCAGCCCCAATATACCGCCGCCGAAAAATCAACCGGCCTTTCTCGCCCACCACCGTCGGTGTAACCGCGCATTTGTTGATGGCCACATTGAGGTGGAGGATATGCGCGCGCCGTTTAAGGCTACTGATGTCGAATTGCAACGTTGGAATCTGGATAACAAGCCCCACCGGGAATATCTGGGGGATTAGGCGATTAGCCTCATTTAGAACGAGAGTAAAAACCCTACAATGATTGCCTTGTGAAGGGATTTATGATGCATGGCAAACAGACCGGGCGGAAAACAGGGTTTACTCTGATCGAGCTGTTGGTCGTGTTTGCGATCGTTGCGATTCTGGCAGCGATGCTGCTGCCTGCGTTGTCTCGGCCAAAGGCGCAGGCGCAATCCACTCCATGCAAGAGCAACTTGCACCAGTTGGTGCGGCTCGTTGGGAATGTACCTACGGATGATGGCGGCTCCTATCGGTATGATCTCTATTATCGAGTGAATAACGCCAAGAGGTTTTCTTGTTGGTTTCATGCTTTACGGGTGTCCAAACCAATGTCCTTTTCGGCACGAACGGACTTTACCAAAACATGTGGAAACACGGATAACCAGCCTTGACAGGACGGCTCACTGGCTCTTTTACCACGGATTTCACCGATGGCACGGATATTCGGGCGTCAGGGGAATGCGGCCCAAGGCCACTTTTCGTATTCCTACGGTTTTGGTATGCCCAGGTCTCGGCAAATTTTCCAAGCAAGGAACTTGTTTATCTCCGAATGCCGCGGTAGAGCGGAGCGTCGATTTGCGGCGGGATTGACCCACCATGAATGGTCGCTGCCTTCTCGGACAAGAGCGCATCCATGGGCGGCAAGATGGCGGATAAGCTCCCGCCTCTTCACATGAGAATGGCCTCCTCCTCGTACCCTTCCTGTGCGGCGGCAAGCGCATCCTCGCGGTTAAACTCCAGAGCCTCTTTTAAAGCGGAACGCAAGTTTTTCAGAAGCTCAGCCCGAGTTTTGCCTTGAGAATTGACGCCGGGAATTTCCGCCACCCAGCCAATCCACCAACCATCGTCTTCTTTGATGACCGCCGTAAACTGCCGCTTCATTTGAAGAAGATAAGGTTTCGCAGCCCCGGTTTCAAACCCAAAGATCTTCCACCGCGGGGAGCTTTTTTACCACGAATTTCACCGATGGCACGGACAGGGGAAAGGCGGCTTAAATTCACTGTTCGTGATTTTTCCGATTTAGGAGGACTTAACGCTTTTCCACGTCCGGGGTGGACGTTATAAGACAACCGTGCGGCCCGATTACTTTCAATTTCCATTGCTCTCCGCCTTGCGCGAACGCCGGTCGCGCCGGTTCACGTTGGGGATGGAGATGCCGGACGGCCCTCTCAAGTATAAGAGCCAATCCCGCTCAGCGCCGTTGAGTGAAGAGGAAGAGGCGGTGCTGACGTTTGCGGCTTGCGGTGTGACAGGCCATGCCCTGGCGGATTTATGCCACGCGCCTGGCGGGGGCGGCAATATCATGGCGGGGCTGGCCGCGCGTACCATTGCCAGCGGCGATGGGCTGCAAGCCGTCGCTCTCATCGTGATCAACGACGGCGCGGCTTGGCTCATTCGCCGGTCCCGGGAAATGCCCCAGACATCCATCGGCGAGTTGGTGGAGAAAGCACGCCACGGGGCGTTCCTCGAATTATATCGTTCCACGCGTGTCAAAATAAAAGACGGGCGCGCCGCTCCCCCTGCCGAGCCGCTCTTTAATATCAATGCCAATCGCTGGTCCGCCCACGCCCCGGGGACGACTTATTTCCTGCCAGTCAATGACCTGACGTTCATGTATATCAATGGGCTGCTAGAGGTGCTCAATGAGCACACGGGGGCTTTTATTGTGGATGAGCGAAATCATTTCCAGCCCGCCGGGCTTGGCCCTTTCGCGCGCAGCCGCGGAGGGCATTTGGATGATGATCCACGTCGGGGCCGGGTTGTGACCATTCGGCAGGTCGAACAGTTTGTTTCTGAGTTCGTGACCATAGAACAAGGGATGCTGTTGCAAAACCTTGCTCTTATGGCGGAGGCAATGGGCCTGGGGGGATTTCCCAATTTCGCCAATCATGAATTTGGCTGGTTCGAGGCCCTGGGCTTTCGCATGGCGGAGATGCCCGCCAGCCGCTACTTGGGGGCGGGTTGGCTGGCCGCGTTAGCTCTTAAAGCGCTTGGGCGCGACGTGGTCGTGCCGTATCCCATCGGCTTGGAGCGGCACGGCGAAAACCTCCTCACGCCACTCTGTCCGCCGTATTTCCAATCGATGACCGAGGCGGTGCAGGCGGTGGTCGAAAGAAAATTTGGAGCCGGCGGGGTTTTTAGCGCCATGGCTGGCGGGGCCTGGGCGGAGCCGGAGAAAGTGAGCGCCCAGATTCCGCGCCTGAGCAGCGTGACGATCGCGGCGGCGGCGGCCTATTGCGAGTATGTCTGGCGGCGCTATGGCAGGTTTCCGGCGACGATGGCTCCGTACCGGACGGTTCTGGGTTATCAAGTGGGACGGATTGACGCGGATTTTTACGACAAATTTTACAAAGCCGGCGTTGTGACCGAGCGGCATCGACAGGGTTTTTAAGCGCGGGATCATGACATGGCAAAAGCGACCAGCGGATCATCCATCGTCAACACCGCCATTAAAGTGCAGCCTTCGATCGAATAGTTTTCCTCGTGTCTGGAGCCTGCATCGGCATGATGAAAATCACCCGCCACCAGTTTGCGATCACCAATGACAAGATCGCCTGTGAGAATATAAAAATCCTCCGGCCCGGAGTTGATATGGGCTGGGTAACGGGCGCCGGGTTCGAGTTTGCCGAGCAATACCGCGTAACCCCGCTCCTGTTCCAAGGAAAGCAACTTGATGGCTGTTCCCGGGACTGGCAAGGATTTCCAGTCGCTCAGTGCCGCTCCTGGCAAGAATTTCAAACCCAGAGGGAGAGCGGGCGGAGTCCGCGCGTTCTCCGCCGCATCAATGCGCTGCATGACCTTTTCTTTCAAGGCCGGGGGAAGGGCGGAAGGCAGGGCGCGCGCTACTTGGGCCATGGTCTTTTGCAAGTCGCGCGCCAATTCCCGCAATTCGGGGTTATGGGCCAACTCCGTCTCGAAATCCTGGTGCTCTTGGGCTGTGAGAGCACCCGCCGCATACAGGCTGGCTAGTTCTTCGTGATGCTCGGAAATCATAAGTAAACCTGCAGCGTCTGGCGCAGTTTTAGCATTCCCCGGCGGATTCTAGCCTTGACCGTGCCCAAGGGCTCTTGCAAGGCGGCGGCTATTTCCAGATGCGTCAATCCCTGGAAGAAGGCCATTTCGATGGCCTGTCGTTGGTCCTCTGGCAGGGTACCCACCGCTGACCGGATGGCCGCCAATTCCTGTTCGGGCAAGCGCTCATCCTCTGGGAGGGCACTGGCCGCCTTTTCCAATTCTTCGTCATCGTGCGGAGCCAAGAAGACCTTGGCCCGGCGCTGACGAGCGCGCAGGTGGTCAATGCAGCGGTGGCGCGTGATGGAAAGCGCCCAATGGAAGGCCTCTCCCTTGGCTTCATCAAATTTTTCCGCATGGCTCCAAATTTGCACAAAAACATCCTGGATGACTTCTTCCGCTTCCTGCGTGTTGCCCAGCATCTGCCAGGCCACCGCGAAAAGAGGCCGCGCCGTATGGTCATAAAACTGGCTCAAGGCCTCGCGATCCCGCGACGCAATGCGACGCAGCAGTATCGACTGCAGGTTCTCTACGGTCTCGAGCATGGTTCAAGCTATGTCATCAAGCGCTTTGGCAGAGCAACGCCCAAAAATATGGCGCGGACATCCCGATGACTCCAACTCCGTTCTCATACCATTCTCATCAATTCATACGCCGTCGGGCCGGGGTTGGATGCCCAAAAACTTTTTGCTTTTTGATGCATCCGCTTTGGCGGCGGCGGCGTTCTAACGCATGGATCGACAAATACCACAAAACAAAAACAGATATGAAAAACCCATTACGAACATTTCTTTTTACAGCAGGAACACTTGCGGCGGCAAGTCTCTTCGCTTCCAGTCATCGCGAAGCACCGCTCATCACAGGTACACCCAAGTTAGACGGCGCGGACTTTTATATGTTCAATAGTTACGAAACGGGCCGTTCCAATTTCGTGACGTTTGTGGCGGATTATTTGCCGCTGCAAGACCCTTACGGCGGCCCAAACTACTTCCGTTTGGATACTAATGGCATTTACGAAATTCACATTGCCACCAATGGCGGCGCCGTCGAGAACATCACGTTTCAATTTCAATTCTCCGAGACTCCGCGCCATATCGCCCTGCCGATCGGCCCGCCGGGAAACCAGATCACCAATGAAATTCCGCTCGTGATCGCCGGCCAAATTACCTCGAACAACAACGCTTCGTTGAATGTGGTGGAAAACTATACCGTGAAGGTGATAATTGGCCCGGACAGCCAGACGGCGCCGGCGCAATATCTCACCAACGCGGCTGACGGTACCACTCTCTTCACCAAGCCGGTCGATAACATTGGCAATAAAACGCTGCCGGATTACAACGGCTACGCCAACTCTTATGTGTACAATATCCTCATTCCCGGATGCGCCACGCCTGGGCGGATGTTCGTCGGACAGCGCAAGGACCCCTTTGTGGTCAACTTGGGAGAAACCATGGATCTCATCAATTACAGCAATCCGCTTGGCCCGGTGAATGGGGAAAAAGATAGTTTGGCGACCAAGAATATCACGTCGCTCATTTTGGAAATTCCCAAGAGCTTTTTAACCAACAGCGGCAATCCTGTCATTGGCGCCTGGACGACTTCCAGCCAGTTCCAAGGCTCAAACCTCGTGCAGATTTCGCGTTTGGGCCAACCGCTGGTCAATGAAGTGGTGATCGGCTTGAAGGACAAGGACGCATTCAACGCCAGTCAACCGAGTAACGACGCGCAATTTGCCGCGTACGTCACCAACCCCACTTTGCCGGCGCTGATCGAATTGCTTTTCGGGAGCGATGGGGTGGTGGCGCCGACCAATTTCCCGCGGGCGGATTTGGTGGAAGTATTTTTGACTGGCATTCCCGGACTGAACCAGACAAGCACGGCCGCTGAATTGCTGCGCTTGAACACCTCCACCCCGGCGGTGCCGGCCGCCGCGCAAAATAATCTGGGCGTGATCGGCGGTGACTTGGCGGGCTTTCCCAATGGCCGCCGTCCGGGCGACGATGTCGTGGATATCGCTCTGCGGGTCATGATGGGGAAACTGCTTTCCACCAATGTCGCGCCTTCCGGGCAATTGCCCTTTACCGATGGAGCATACGTGGATGCCAACATGTTTCAGTCAGTTTTTCCCTATATCAATCCGCCATTGCCCGGCTCGCCGAACGATCTGAGCGTGACGATTACGTTGCAAAACAGCCCTAATGTCGCCGGGCCTTATTCGAGCGCGAAGGTCATTTACAACAGCGCGAACTCCACGCTCTCGGCTCCGTTGACGGGGGGTGTCGGAGGGTTTTACCGCGCGGCAGCGGACCAGCCTGGCGTGGTGTTGGGCAGTCCAACCGTGACCGGGACCAATGTGGTCATCGGCGTGCAAGTTCCCTAGCCATAACCGCAACCGCGGCAGGGGCAGTTTCGTTGCTGTCCCTGCCGCACGCTTGCCCGTTTTTCTTGTGAGACATTCCCCCATTTGCCTGGCCCTGTGGCTGACAGTTTGGACCTGTCGCGCCGAACCTTATCTGCCGAAGGACGCCGCCCAGCCATTGGAACGATTGCGGGCCACGGCTTTTGATCCCGCGCAACATCAAATGCGCGATTTGCGCGCTCAACTCACCCGCGAGCCCACCAATGCGGTCCTGGCGGAAAAATTTGTTCGTTGTTGCATTGACAAGTATCGAACTGAGGCCGATCCGCGATACCTCGGCCGGGCGCAGGCCGCGTTGGCCCCGTGGTGGAATCAAGCCGCGCCGCCCGTTGAACTGCTGGTTTGGCGGGCCACGATCAAACAGAGCCAGCATGAATTCACGGCCTCGCTGGCCGATTTGGAAACCGCTCTGCGCCTGGCGCCACGCAACGGCCAGGCCTGGTTGACCCGGGCCACCGTCTTGACCGCGCTCGGAGACTATGCGCAAGCCCGGCGCGCTTGCGCACCTTTGGCGGAACTCGCGCCGGGCCTTTTGGCCGTAACGGCCGCGGCCAATGTCACCTGCCTGACTGGCGGAGCGGAACGCGGCTGCGCTCTCCTGCGGCGCGCGCTGGAGGGCAATCCCTCGGCCGGAGTGAGCGAGAAACTCTGGGCGCTGACACTCCTGGCGGAAACGTCCGCGCGTTTGGGCCATGATGCGGAGGCTGAAATCTATTTCAAAGACGCGCTCTTGTTGGGGCAGCGTGATCCGTATTTGCTCGGCGCTTACGCGGACTACTTGTTGCAGGAGGGACGCGCCGCGGAAGCGGTCCGCCTCTTGCGCGACGAAATCCGCGCGGATGGTTTGCTGCTGCGGCTTGCTTTGGCCGAATCCGCGATGACGCCACGCCCATCGACCTGTGGCGCGCATATTGCGGCGCTGCAGGCGCGATTTGAGGCGGGCCGGATGCGGGGAGATTTTGTCCATCAAAGAGAGGAAGCGCGCTTCCGGCTTTGCCTACTGCATCAGCCCGAGGAGGCCTTGCGACTGGCGCAAGCAAACTGGCGGGTGCAGCGCGAGTTGGCCGACGCGCGCATCCTGATCGAAGCCGCGCGGGCCGACGGCCAGCCCGAGGCGGCCCGGCCGGCTTTGGATTTTGTCAAAACGAATAAAATTGAAACTGTCGATTTGCGATGAACCGTTTTCTCCGCAGTTCTTTGCGCTGGACGCTCATGGCCTTGTGCCTGGGCGCGAACAGCCTGCGCGCTCATACGCAGAGCGATGCTTATCTTACGCTGAACGTTGCCGGCAGGTCTCTCACCGGCGAGTGGCACCTGGCTTTACGTGATTTGGAGGATGCGATTGGCTTGGATGCGAACGATGACGGCGTGATCACCTGGGGGGAATTGGTTTCAAGAAAGGAGGCGGTTACGGCCTACGCCTTGTCGCGGCTGCGCTTGGAATTAAATGGCGCGCCGACGGCCCTGCGCGTCACGGATTTATTGGTCGATACGCATTCGGATGGCGCCTACGCGGTCGTGCGTTTTGACGCGACGGGCGATCAATTTCCGTCCGATCTCAAGATCACCTATAACGCGTTCTTTGACATCGATCCCAAGCATCGAGGCTTGTTCCGGCTTGAGCAGCCTGGTGCAACCCGCCTGGCGGTCTTCTCTCCGGAAACCGCCACGCAGATTTTTGACCTGTCCGGGGCCGCGCCCCGAACGTCGTTCCTCACTTTCGTGCGCGAAGGAATCTGGCATATTTGGTCGGGCTACGATCACATTCTTTTTCTTCTCGCCTTGCTCCTGCCCGGGGTCTTGCGGCGGCGCGAGGGCGTTTGGCAGCCGGTTTCCGCGGTTCGACCCGCCTTGGTGAATGTGCTGAAGGTGGTGACCGCTTTTACGCTGGCGCATTCGATTACTTTGACTCTCGCGGCGACAGGAATGGTCCATTTGCCGACGCGGTTGATCGAATCCGCCATCGCCGCTTCCGTCGTTTTGGCTGCCGTCAATAATATCACCCCGGTTTTTACAGAGCGCGGCTGGATGGTGGCGTTTGGATTTGGTTTGCTGCATGGATTCGGTTTTGCCAACGCTTTGGCTGACTTGGGCCTGCGCCACGGACAACTGGCCGCCACGCTTTTTGGATTTAATTTGGGGGTGGAAATCGGGCAACTGGCCATTGTCGCGGTCTTCCTGCCTGTGGCCTACAGCCTGCGCGGACTGCTTTTCTATCGCCGCATCGTTTTGCAGACGGGCTCCGTCGCCATCATGGCGGTGGCGACGACCTGGCTGGCCGAACGGGTCTTCGATTTCAAGTGGCTGCCGTTTTAAGTGGCCGCGTCTCGCAGTGGGAATGTCCCGCTCGTTGGTAACACCTTCTGTTCATTCCTTGGGGCCGCAAGGAGAGCATCATCGTGGAAAGGTCCGCCCTTTCATCCCTAAAAATTGACCGCTTGTCCCATTAGGGTTTCTTGCGCACACCCATCTCTCCTATTGTGCAACTTATAAGCAGTTGACTCGGGGTCATTAAGGCCTCGGATGCTGAAAAGGCGGTGTTACTGGACCGCCTGCGGATTTTTATTGTGAATAAAAGCCAACGCCCTCCTGGCAAAGCCGTGATTCTCGTCGCGGTTTGTCTGGCCTTGGTGCTGATGGTTATCGGCCTCCAACGTCTGGTCACCCGTCCCTCCGACCGCGGACCTCGGCCAGGAGCGGGTTCGCTTAAGGTGACGCCGCCGGTGGAAGCTGGGCCGGACGACTTGTTTGAGGATGTGACCGAGAAGGCGGGGCTCAAGTTCGTTCACCAGTTTTGCGATTCCAGAATCGCCAACATCCTGGAGTCCAACGGTGCGGGCGGCTGCTGGTTGGATTACGACGGCGATGGATTGATGGATTTGTTTCTGGTGAATTCCGGTCCGTTGGATGGGGTCACTCATCATACGCCGGGCACGGCCCGCTGGCCCAACCGCCTTTATCGGAATCGTGGGGATGGCACGTTTGAAGACGTGACGGAAAAGGCGGGCTTGACGGGGATGGGCTATTGCACTGCGGCGGTCGCGGCAGATTATGATAATGACGGTCACACCGATTTATTTGTCGCGGGAGTGGGGCGATCTTACCTTTATCACAATCGCGGCGATGGCACGTTCGAGGATGTCACCGAAAAGGCCGGAGTGGGGAACATCGGCGGGACCGGGATCGGCGCTGTTTTTCTGGATGTGGACAACGATGGTTGGCTCGATTTGTTTGTGGCCAACTACTTGACTTTCGACCCAAAGTATCAGCTTTATTACAATCCTGACGCTTACCCCGGTCCGCTTTCTTACAAGCCCCAATTTAACAAGCTTTACCATAATCGTGGCAATGGGACGTTTGAGGACGCAAGCCAATCCTCGGGCATTCAGATCGCCGGGCACCGCGCCATGTCCGTGGCGGTTTTCGACCATAATAACGACGGCGCGCCGGACCTCTACATTTCCAACGACGGCACCCCGAATCTGCTCCTGGTCAATGATGGTCATGGCCATTTCAAAGACGCCGCGCTCCAGGCTGGTGTAGCCTTTAATGCGATGGGTGAAGCCGCCGGTTCCATGGCTGCCACCATTGGCGATTGCAACAACGACGGCCAGCAGGACATTTTGGTGACGCGCCTCGGTTACGGCTCCCTCTATATGGGTCAAACCAACGGCATTTACGACGACCGCATGATGGCGTCCGGGCTTGGCTCGCTGACCGCGCAATTTGTCGGCTGGGGCGGCTGTTTCCTAGATTTCGACAACAGCGGCAAGCTCGACATTTTCATTGCCAACGGTGATGCGCATTATCTCGTCGGCTGGGAAAGCCTGCTCTTGGAAAATCGTGGCAACGGCACGTTCACCGATGCGGCTGCGAAAGGTGGTGCTTATTTCAAAACCAAGGTGCGCGCTCGCGGCAGCGCCGTCGCCGACTATGACAACGACGGGCACATGGACATCATTGTCACCACGATGGGCGACCGTCCCTTTTTGCTGCGCAACCGCGACCGTTCCGGCAACCATTGGCTGACCCTCGATCTCCAAGGGACCAAGAGCAATCGGGATGGTTTCGGCGCGAAAGTCAAAGTTACCGCCAATGGTAAGACGTGGTTCCAGGAGGCGCGTTGCGCTTCCGGATTCCTGATGCAAAGCGACCGCCGCCTGCACTTTGGCTTAGGGACGGCGACCACGCTGGAAAGGGTCAGTATTATCTGGCCGAGTAAGCAGCTCCAGGAACTCACGAATGTGAAAGTGGATCAGATTCTTAAAGTGCGTGAGCCCGGCGAGCGCAGGTGAACGGTGAATGTTAACGGCCATTTCGCGAGGAGCGTGGTTTGCGCGGTGCTGCTGGCATCGAGCAACCTCGGCTGTGACAAGTCGGTCGCGCCTGGATCGCTGGTTTTGACAGAAACCCCCACGACGGGCGCGCCATCCGTCGCTGCCGATGTCTTGGATGCGCGGTATCCCGCGGGGAGCCGGGTCGTTTTGCTCAAATCGCCTTATGAACGCGGCGCGATTGAATCGCTTTCCGGCGCGCTGGCGGCGGCGGGCGGAGCGGTGGTTTCCGCTGATGGACGCAGGATTTTCTTTGTCGGTAAGAAAAGCCGCGCGGAAGAATGGCAGGTTTATGCGGAGGATCTAGCCGAACGCCGCCTCCAAGCCCTGACCACAATGTCAGGAGGTGCGATGAACCCTCTTCTCCTGCCTAACGGAAACCTGGTCTTTGTTTCGCCGGTCCCGAAAACCTCTGCCACTAATTCTCCTCCTCCGGCGCTGTTCTCTCAAGCACCCGGCGGCAAACCGCAACAGTTGACGTTCGGCTCGCTGAGGGTTGGCGATGCGACGGTGCTGGCGGATGGGAGAATTCTGTTTGTTTCCGAAGGGACTCCCAGTGGGCGGAAGTTTTTCACGATTAACAATGATGGCACCGAACTGACCGCCTTTGCGGTGTTGTCCCCTTTGACCGGTCCTGTCCGACAGCTTCGGCAATGGGCTGATAGCCGCGTCCTTTTCCTGGTCGCACCGACCAGTGATGGTCTCATCCCCGGCGGTCTTGCGCAATGCGTTCGTATGGCCCGACCGTTCCAAAGTCTCGCGCCATTGTTTCCCAACTTTAAAGCCCCTGTCCGTTCCATCCAGCCCGCGGCCTACGGGCAGTTACTGGTGTGCGCGGAACATTCCGGGCGCGGTTCGGCCGAGTTGTATCGCCTCCGGCCGGATTCCGCCGACTTGGGCGCACCACTTTTTGCGTCCGCCGATTGGGAGTGTGGCGAGGCTGCCGAAGTCACGCCGCGGCCTTGGCCGATGGGGCGCATTTCCACCGTGGACCTGACAAAACAAACGGGAAAAATTCTTTGCCTAAATGCGAATTTTTCCACTGATGCATCTCTTCATCCCACCACTGTCGCCACTAAAATTCGCATCCTGGCCGAACCGTCGCCCGGCCGCGTTTGCTC
>Ga0182016_10002604_pt1 | contig 21042 bp, 20 predicted proteins | sample 712S2MmetaG_FD_120491 | JGI IMG/M metagenome (GOLD analysis project Ga0182016, IMG submission 120491) | Permafrost microbial communities from Stordalen Mire, Sweden - 712S2M metaG | ecosystem: Environmental > Terrestrial > Soil > Wetlands > Permafrost | place: Sweden: Stordalen | collected... | reverse complement strand
TTTGCAGCTGTAGGGGCTCGCTTCTGCGCCACGTCGGGGCCTCTCGCTGAAACGGAAGGGGCAAAGGACAGTGCGGCGCTTGCGGCAACGCCGAAGCGCCTCATCCACGGCATACATAACAAACCAGTATCTTGTCAAATACCAAATTACTTACACTGTGTCTTTGCTTTTTTGCCCTTCTGCTTGGTTTTCAACTTGGGTTCCTATTCGGTTTCGTGCTCGGGATGCCGCTCGGGTTCTGCTCGTGTTTTATGAGGCTTTAGCTCGGTTTACCGAGTGACAGCCGAATGCGCGCCCGAAAGCCAACCCTTATGCGAAGGCGAGTGGTTGCCCTTAGGTGAAGGTTGCAGCTTTCACTATTTAGCGTATGATAGCGACCCGAATGCAGCCGGAGCTCAAAAGCCTGTGAAGCCGAGCGCGGAAGACGATGCAGCCGAGAAATGGAGAGCGTTTCAGGAGAGAGCGAAGGCAGCCCCTGTCCGAGCTGGAAGCCGAGGGTCGGCCAAGTCCTATGTCGAGGCCAATGCCGATTGCATCGCCGAACTGAAATCCAAGGGCTACCGCTACGTCGACGTAGCGGAAATGCTGAACGGCGTCGGAATAGCGATCACCGCGCAGACGCTGGAATACTATTACGGCGCGGCGCGGCGAAAGCGAGCGGCGCGGACGGCGAAGCCTGGCTCCAAGCCGAGTGCAAAGCCTAGCGCAAGGACGGACAAAGCCTTGCCGAAAGCGGTGTCGGAACCCGAGCGGCCTGTGAACGACGAAGCGAGGGCTAACCCGAGTATGGACGCCGGCGCCGCCCGGTCAAAAATCGAACCGGCGCCGAATGGTGAGGCGGCGATAGGAGAGCGAACGCGCCCGCCAATCAGTCGTCAAATCGAAAAGCCTGCCGAGCAATCGTCGGGGAAGTTGGCTGACGCAATGAGATATATGGGCGAGGACGAAGCCTGATTGCGCCCCGGCGGGTTTGGATCACACAAATCGTTGGATGGAGATCAAAATGACGGGTCGTGTTGCGCTTGTGGCGAATGAGAAGGGTGGCGTCGGTAAGTCGGTTTTCACGCGAACGCTGATTGATTGGCTTCGTGTGAAAAACCATCGCGTCTCGGCTTACGACGCCGACGGAACGATTGGGGCGACAGTTCGGATTTTGGGTCTCAAAGACGAGAAGGGCGCCCTCATAAGGGATCAAGACCCGGCACTGGGGGTAAGGTGTTATAATGGTCGCGCCGACGGCGAGAGGAATATCTTGCTCGACTCGATAGAGTCGAACGACAGGCTTTATGTGCATGACCTCGCCGGCGGGCTGCTGACCGATTTGTCGAAAATCGTCGATGACGGCGACGGCTTGACCGCGTTGCTCAAGGCCTTTCACAAATACGGCTATCGGCTGACGGTGTTTCACGTCATCTCGCCGGACATAGGGTCGACGTTATCGGTCGGACGCTGGTTGGAAATGACCGGTGATCAGGTGGACCATGTCGCCGTCATCAATTTAAAGCACGGCAAGCCCGATGGCGATTTTCCATACTGGTACGGATTCACCGCCGCGAAAGGCGGATCAAAAGGCGGCAAGGTTCGCGAGCGATTTCTGGCGAAGGGAGGCCAGGAAATCCTTTTTCCCGCGTTGCATAGTGGCACGTTTGCGAAGCTCGACGCGGAAAACGTCCGATTCTCCGTGGCGGATGACGCTGGCCTTTTGACGATCTCGGAACGCGCTCACGTTGACAAATTTTGGAGGGATTTTGGGGAAGCGATAAAACCTGCTTTCCCGTTGCTCGGGATTGAGACAGCGCGGTGAACCCGGAAGCCAAAGGCCGGTTCGATAAGGCGGCGACAGTACTCGGCCTCGATGAAGAGGCGAGGGCGCTTGCATGGCGCCGGATTGGCGATCTTCAATTATCGGCGGATGATCCGACGGTGATTTTCATCGCCCTGGCCGGGGTGTTGGAAAAGGCGGCGGTAGACGTTCCCGCGTCAATGCGTTTGCTCCCCGAGCGCGTCGAGGAAGCGGCCCGCCGCGCGGTGGGCGAGGTTTCGCAGTCCGCGACGGCGGCCGTTCGCGCCGATATGGCGGAAACGGCGGCGCTCGTCGTTAATAACGCAAAATCCGAAATCCAGACGGCGGCGCTCGCGGCGCTTCGCGCCCTGGCCCTGCGCGAGCGCGTGGTGGCGCCGCTGCTCGTCATCCTGCTGGCGCTCGGCATTGGCGTCATCGCGTTAGGAGCGGGGTATGGCCTCGGGCGCGCGGATGGCGTGTCGATCGACCGCCGGTGGCAAGCCCTGGCCTTGCGGGCGGACGCCGACGATTGGCTCGGGCTGATTTCCGCAAATTCCGATGTCGGGCGAATCCTGCACGAAAATTGTGGGGCAGGGGGAAAAGCAGCTTACCTGGCTCATGGCGCCCGGGCCTGCACGATTCCGCTGTGGCTGGATGGCGCTCCGGCCCCGGTCGCCGGGGCGGGGCCGATGGGCTGGGCGGGGTTCTCGAAATTGCTTTCCGATTGGTCGCTTGTTCTCGGCGTCGCCGGCGGCCTGCTCGCCGGTCTGATCATGCGCAAATTCTTGGTTGCGCTGGGCGAGCGATCGTCGGTGCGATGGCTGCTGGAACTATAGGATCGTCTCCTCGAGGTCGGAGGAGGGGCGGCGGCTTGCGCCGCCCGGGTCCGTGTCACTTTTTGCCGCGCGCGGGCTTCTTTGCCGGCTCGGACTGTTCCGAGTTCTCGTCCGCCTTCTCGGCTTTCGACGCGAGAATTGAGAAGTCCTCGGCGACCATATCGACCGTGTAGACCTTCTCGCCGTTGCGCTCGAAGCTGTTCTGCTTCACCCGTCCCCGGACAAAAACCAGGTCGCCGGCCTTGGCGTATTTCGTCGCGTAGCCGCGAACCGCCTCGGCGAAGATCGAAACCTCGTTCCAGTGCGGATTGTCCCGCGTCTCGCCGTCCTTCTTGATCGGATAGTTCGCGCACACCGTGACGTTCACCTTGCCGTCGAATTCTTTGATCTTGCCGACGCGACCGAGGATTTGAAATTCCGCGAAGTTCTTCATTTTAGCTCTCCATCGTTGAGGCGATGCCCCGTTTGCGATGGCTTTCCGTGATGAGCGCCATAGGACCCAATGGAACCGAAGCGCCGTAGGCGGCGCGAGGCCAAAGCGAAGCGGCGGACCCTGAGCGGCGGCAATTTTGTCTTGCGCGAGGAATTGGCGCGTAGCGCCAAGGGGAAAATTGTTGACGCGACGGGTTTCGATTGGGGACGGCGCTCATAGGAAAAAGAGCCATGCAGACGGGTCATCGCTTTTCCAAGGGATGAGCTCAGTTGTTGGACGAAGCCGTTTCGATCCGCCCAACGCCGCTGGCACGGAAAAGAATCACGGCAATGACAGACTCGTCGCCGCGCGCGACACGACGCCTCGAAGGGCAGGGCGCCGCAACGAATCCGCCTGCGAACTTTCGTCACGATCTCGTCTGGCTTTTGCGCGCGAGGAAATCTGAAACGGCAGGGCCAGCGATCTACCTTCCGGGGCGCCGATGCGAAACAGAACTACCGCGCGATCGGCGCGGGTCCAAGCAACACGGCGTCGTCGTCGATCGGCTTCGGGCTCGTGTCGAAATATGCGGTAGGGCGGGCTCCTCGGAAAATTCAGCCGCGCGGGGCCGGCCTGCGCAAAGCGAGCTGGCGATTTCGGGCGTCATTTGCCGCCGCCCAATCTTTGAAACCCGGATCAATGTCGCCGCTCCACGCGGCGCCTTTGACGCATCGTCGCGAGGGCGCGCGCAAGATCGTGATGACCGTGTTCGATTTCGCGAATCAACGAGACAAACAAGCCGCCGGGCGATCGTATTGGCGTCCCGCCCGGCCGCTCGCCGTCGGCGTGGCGCTGATAAACGAACAGGGCGCCCAGGCCGGCATTGACGTTGCCGATATCGCGCGCGGCGCCGTCGAACGCGCGCCCGGCGAGTCCGCAGGCGCGCAGGAGCTCCGCGCCGATCGCGGCGGCCTGCTCAATGGACCTGACCGGCTCGAAATCCGAAAGCTCGGGGCAGGCAGCTCGCCAAAGCTCGAAGTCCTTCGGAATGGATTTTTCGGCATGCGCGACGGCCCGTTCGTTATGCCGAACGTTCCCGCCCCTCTTTTCTCGGAAAGCCTCATTTGCGCCGTCGGCGCTTTGCTTTGGAGAAACCGGCGGCGCGGTAGCGACGCTCCGATCCTGCTTGCAATCTTCGATAGGAAATTTTGTGTCTTGCTCTGAGTGTCGGCCATTTTGGCAGGCATAGCCAGTCATTTCGGACGATTCGGACGCGGCATAAAGAATGTCTCGGGCGTCGTCGGCCAGGGTGACGAAGGCCTCGGCGGCCGCCGCGAGCTCCTGAGAGGTTGGGCAACGGGGTAGGGGGTAAGGAAGGGCGTCGAGGCGAGCGGCAATTGTGATCAAGAGCCCTGCGCCGTCAGCCGCGCATAGATCGCGGACAGCGTTGCGGGCTGCGGTAACGTCGCCGCGCAGCTGGCGACAAAGTTTGGTTTCGACCTCGATTTCTTTGCATCTCGCGGCGAAGTCCGGTGCGCGCGTGTAGAGCGGGGTCAGGTCGAAGCCGCGCGCGTCGACGATTGCGCCTTTGCGATTCTTTATCGGAAACCTTTTGCCGTTCGCGCTCTCCCGCGCGACGATAAGCCCTTGCCTGCAAAGCCCGGAGAGAACGCGACTCAGGGTGCGCTCCGGAATATTCGTGCGAGCCGAAAGATGCGCGTTCGACGGCCAACATAGGAGGCCGGCGGCGAGCTGCTGCCCGCCAAAACAAAGAGCAAGCTCCGTCAAAACCTGTCGCTCCTTCGGGTTCAGCGCCAGAGCCTTGGCCGCGTCCGCGGCGGCCTTGAGAAGGTCCTTGTTGGTGACGGTAAAGAGTGGAGCGTGAGATTGCGCTCGTGCGTGGTAGCTTGCGGCAAAATCCGGCCGGCGCCCAGTCGGGGAAATTTGGGCATGCGTCATCGTTCTCGTTCTCCGGAAAACCGGAAAACAGGCCAAGAATATCCGTGGCGAGAATCGCCCAAACCTCTTGCTTTTTGTGGGGAGATCGCTACTATAGCCGCCATGAGATTTTAGGGGCGGTGAGGGATTGGCGTCCCTCATAGCAAGCGATCTGAGAGGTCCGGCCGTCGCGCCGGGCTTTTCTTTTTTCGGGGCCTGTCTCCTGAGTTTGAAGCGATCTAAATATTATATGCTAAACCGTAGTGGATGTCATGCGCTTGGGGCGGCGTGATTCGTGCGAAGGATCCGCGGCAATGTCGGCAAGAGCGTGGAAAGGCCAGGATTGCGCGCGATCCGGGTTCGTCGCGATCACCCGTGAACCACTCTCGGAAATCGAGAAGCGAAGGGGATGACCGGCGCTACGCGCGCTCGGCGACCGCCAAGCGTCACCGCCATGGGAGAACGACGCGGCGACGCTACGTCCTGAAATTTTGCGCACGCACACGTGTTGTTGTTGCTGTAGACCCTCATTAGAAAGGTCACCATCCTCCCCGTTAGAGATGTCACTCATTCCGAGGCGACCCTGCCGCTGATCAAGGCGAATTACGCGGATTTTGGCCCGACGCTGGCGGCCGAGAAGCTGGCTGAGCGTCACGGGCTGCGTTTGGGCGTCGAAACCGTGCGGCGCTGGATGCTGGCCGAAGGGATCTGGCAAGACCGCCGGCGGCGTCTCAAGCCAGTCCACCAGCCCAGACATCGCCGCGATTGCGTCGGCGAGCTCATTCAGATCGACGGGTCCGAGCACTGGTGGTTCGAGGATCGTGGCCCGCAGTGCACCCGACTCGTCTTTATCGACGACGCGACAAGTCGACTGATGCACCTGCGATTTGTCGAGTCGGAATCGACGTTCGATTATTTTCTCGCGGCGCGCACATATTTGCAGCGTTACGGCAAGCCGGTCGCTTTCTATTCGGACAAGCATGCGACGTTCGGAGTGAACAAGACGGGAGCGGTCGGCGGCGACGGCATGACGCAATTTGGCCGGGCGCTGCACGAGCTCAACATCGACATCATTTGCGCGAATTCGAGCCAGGCGAAAGGCCGAGTGGAGCGTGCGAATCTGACGTTGCAGGATAGACTTGTGAAGGAGCTTCGACTTGCCGGAATCTCGACGATGGAATCCGGCAACGCGTTCCTGCCGGCGTTCATGGAGGACTATAATCGCCTCTTTGCGAAGGCTCCCTTCAGCGACAAGGATGTTCACCGGCCGCTCGCCGAGGGCGATGATCTCGACGACGCCTTCGCCTGGAAGGAAGAGCGCACGGTCTCCAACAGCTTGACGCTGCAATACGACAAGGTTCTGTTCATCCTCGAGCCGAACGAGATGACGCGTCCCCTCGCCCGTCAGCGCGTGATGGTTTTCGACTATCCGGACGGGCGCTTCGTCATCAAACACAAGGGCCACGAACTGCCCTACCGCACCTTCGACAAGGTGCGGCAGGTCGACCAGGCCGCCATTGTCGAGAACAAGCGATTGGGAGCGGTTCTGGCCTATGTCGCGGAGCGGCAGAAAGAGCTCGGCGAAAGCCGGAGTAAAAAGGCGCCGCGCCGCGGAGGCCAGGACAAGGGAATATTCAAGGTAGGCTAAAGCGTGAGGCGAGACCGTGGGTTCGTTCGAGCAGCGCGGCTGCGCAATCCGACAAGCTGCGCCGCGCTGCTCGAACCCCACGACTGCGGAACACGCCTGTGACATTTCTAATGAGCGCAAACAGAGACTTGTCTATCGAGTTCCGACAGTTGCTGTCAGTGCAAGTCAGAAATGGCGCTTTTTCTGCAAAGTTGAAATGACACTCCTCGCCGCTCCATGGACCTTGCGGGTTCGAGCAGCGCGGCGCAGCCTTTGGGTTAGCGCAGCCGCGCTGCTCGAACGCACACCCCCGACTTCCCCTCGGGCTTTAGCCTACCTTCAAAAGCGCTCAACTGACCTTGAACATGTGCCGCTCCGCCTGTCCTTGTCGCCGCGGCGCTTTCTTTGAGCGTCCCTCGGTCTGCTCCTGCTGCCGCGCGGCGATGTAGGCCAGCACCTCGCCGAGCCGCTTGTTCTCGACGATCGCCGCCTGATTGACTTTCTGTAGCTTGTCGAAGGTCCGGAACGGCAGGTCGCGTCCTTTGTGGCGGATCGCGATGCGCCCGTCGGGATAATCGACGATCGTCACGCGCTGGCGGGCGAGGGGGCGCGTGATCTCGTTGGGCTCGAGCATGAGCAGCACCTTGTCATATTGCACCGTCAGATTGTTCGTCAGCGTGCGCTCCTCCTTCCAGACGAACACGTCCTCCAGCGGCGACGTGGCGGAGATCGTGCGGTGGGCGTCTTCGTCGGAGCGCGGCGGCTTGCCGAAGCGGGCGTTGTGCTGCGAAAGGAACCCCGGCAGGAAAACGTTGGCGCCCGCCGCATCCGAAATCCCGGCAAGCCGCAGTTCTTTCACAAGCCGATCCTGAAGGGTTCCGAACGAACGCTCGACCCGGCCCTTCGCTTGCGGGCTGTTGGCGCAGATGATGTCGATGTTCAGCTCGTTCAGCGCCCGCCCGAATTGCGTCATCCCGTCGCCGCCGGCGGCCTCTCGATTGTTGACCCGAAAAATCGCGTGCTTGTCCGAATAGAAGGCGATCGGGCGGCCGTGGCGCTCGATATACGCCTGCGTCTCGCGCATGTAGTCGAGCGTCGATTCAGACGGCACAAAGGCCGCGTGCTGGATGCGGCTCGTGGCGTCGTCGATATAGGCGATCAACGTGCATTCCGGTCCTCGGTTCTCGAACCAGTAATGCCGCGAGCCATCGATCTGGACGAGCTCGCCGATGCGCTCGCGCCGGTGGCGAGGCTGGTGAACCGGGGGCAGGCGATGCTTGCGGTCCTTCCACAGCCCGTCCTCGATCATCCATTTGCGCAGCGTCTCCCGCGACACCAAGCAGGCATGGTTCTCTTGGAGCTTTTCCGCAGCCAGGGTCGGACCGAAATCCGCGTAGCGCTCTTTGACCAATGCCATCGTCAGCTCGCGGACGGCTTGGGGAAGCTTATTGTTGCTGGGCTTGCCGCGGCGATTGGACGCCAAGCTAGCTGCGCCATCAACTCGAAGGCCCTTCAACAGGCGGAAAACCTGTCGGCGCTTCAATTTGAGCAATTGCGCCGCGTCGTCGATCCGTAGCCGACCGGCTTGCGCGTCCATCAAAACACTGAGCCGCGAAAACTCTTTCTCGCTCATCGACACCACCATGCCCGCCGTCTCCAGTTGAGGGACTCGCCCGGGCGAGCGTCATCTCAACTTTGTGGAGGGGTGTCTTTTCTATATTGCGGCTACAGTTGCGATTCGCATAATCGTTCTTATGGAACTTAAAAGCCAATTATATCAAACAGTTAATGAACCTTTCTATCAAATCTGCGGCTTTATGTAAACTGCCTGATGCCAGCGCACTTAAATGTCCGGTCGTCAGTCACGCGCAGCCCGTCGTTTCTGCGCTGGTCTAACCCAGCCGCGATTCAGGCCCTTAAATTATAGCGTCATGAACTCGCCCCGCCATCCCTCCTCTTTATGGAGGGTCTTCGCCCGAAGGGGTATGCTCATTGTAAGCTTCGTGCTACATATTCAACCAATCTGTAGCGCGAAGGTTTCACATGCCCACACCACACAATCCTCCCTCCGCCGTGCGGCGCGTCTTGCGCAAGCTCGGCGCCGATATCCACGATGCCCGTCGGCGTCGGCGGCTGCCAATGGCTGTCGTGGCGGAGCGCGCCTTCACGTCCCGCTCGACGCTGCAAAAGGTCGAGGCAGGGGACACCAATGTCAGTATCGGCATTTATGCTGGCGTCCTTCAGGCGCTCGGCCTGCTCGACGGTCTGAGCCAGATCGCCGATATCGGCAACGACCCTGTTGGCCAAGCGCTGGCCAGTGCCGAGCTGCCCAAACACGTCCACCTCAAGCGGACAGCCGGATCATCTCGCGATGGCTGACTTCGAGGTGCATATCGACCTGGACGGCCGCACGCGCCCCATCGGACTGGCGAGGCGCAATCGCGTCCGCGGCACGGAGACCATCCTTTTCGAATACGATGGCGCGTGGCTCGCCGATCCGGACCGGTTCTCGTTGGAGCCTGCCCTTGCCCTGACCCGCGGCGCCTTCGCCCCCCCTGCTGGACTGTTCACTTTCGGCTCCATCGGAGACTCCGCGCCTGACGCATGGGGCCGCCGTCTTATGCAGCGGGCCGAGCGCCGTCTTGCCGAACGCGAAGGTCGCGCCGTTTGCACCCTTGCGGAAAGCGATTACCTGCTCGGCGTCGCCGACGAGACCCGCCTGGGCGCCCTCCGATTCCGCTGGGCAGGCGAAGAGGCGTTCCAGGCGCCAATCCGCGCCGGCGTTCCCGCCCTGATCGAACTCGGACGGCTGCTCCAGATCACCGAGCGTATTCTCCGGGACGAGGAAACGGACGAGGACCTTCAACTCATCTTCGCACCCGGTTCCTCGCTCGGCGGCGCGCGGCCGAAAGCATCGGTCATCGACCAGCACGGACACCTCTCCATCGCCAAGTTCCCGAAGGAGACCGACGATCACAGCATGGAGACCTGGGAGGAGATTGCGCTGCGACTGGCCGACCAGGCCGGCATCACGACCCCGCACCATCAACTGATCGAGGTCGCAGGCAAGGCGGTAATGCTGTCGCGGCGCTTCGATCGCACCGGCGCGATCCGCATTCCCTTCCTGTCGGCGATGGCGATGATGGGCGCCAAGGACGGCGAGCGCGGCAGCTACCCGGAAATCGTCGATGCGCTGGCGCAACATGGCGCACAGGGGAAGACGGATGCACATGCCCTTTATCGGCGCGTCGTCTTCAACGTGCTGATCTCCAATGTCGATGACCACCTGCGCAACCATGGCTTCCTTTGGCGCGGCAAGGCGGGATGGTCGCTTTCCCCCGCCTATGACCTCAATCCTGTGCCCACCGACCTCAAGGCGCGTGTGTTGACGACGAATATCGACCTTGATGAGGGTACCTGCTCGCTCGACCTGCTTGAGGCGGCTTCGGAGTTTTTCGGCCTCACGTTGCTGCAAGCCCGCGCGATCATCAAAGGGGTCGCGACCGTGACCGCGACATGGCGCGACACCGCCAAGGCGGTCGGTGCCCGCTCCGCCGAGATGACCCGGATGGCCAGCGCCTTCGAACACGATGATCTGGAACGGGCGCTGGCGTTATGACCCGGACATTCATTTACAGCTTCACCCCGCAGCCGCTCGACCCGTCCCCCGGCGCGACTATCGCGCTGGACGTCTCCGAGATCGAAGACGCCGGCATTCGCGAAGTGCTTCAGACGCCGGGCACGGCCTATGGCGCATGGTCGATACTGGACGTGCTGCTGGCTCCCACCGGCGCGGGCACGCCCTTCATCTTCAGGCAGCCGCTCGGCCAAGCGCGCGAAGTGAAGGTCGCCTTGTCTGGCCTGTTCGGGCGGTTTGTCGCCCGCGCTTATCTCGAGCGATATTTCGACCTCGCCATTTTCGCCCATCTTGGCAACCGCGTGATCGATCTCGACCGTCGTACGCGGGCCAAAATCAAGCGCCTCGCCCGAGGGGACCTCCCTGATTGGATCGCTTGCAAATCCGACCTGACTTCGCTCACGGTCGCGGAGGCCAAGGGCTGTCATGACCCGGGCGGACCGGCGAAAGCGCTCGCCCGCGCCTGGTCGCAAGCCGGACGCATCGACGTGATGGTCAAAGGCCGAAAAGTCACTGTGAAGCGGATCGCGGTCGCCAGCCGCTGGGGCGTGGCCAATTCCGTCCTCGCCGACGCCTACCTGTCGGTTCGCGATCCGGTTGACAAGGGCGAGCCTATCGATCCGCAAGACAAGGACGCCCCCTTCGTCGGCCTGCTTCGCCTGCATGTCGCCAGCATGATCGAACACCTCGGCCATGCCGAACTGGCCCAGGCGCTGCGCGCTCTGACACGCCAAACCTTTCAGCGACCGCTCCGGGACGCCGCCGCTCGCGCCCGCGCCGTCCTCGACAATGCGCCGATAGGGCAAGTGGAGAAGACCTACGACATTGGCGGCCTGGTGGGCGGCATCGTCACGCGGGCGGGCCCGATCAACGATGCGATTGCCAGCACCGTCGATCAAGAGGCTCTGGCCCGGCTCAACCTTCGTCCGGTTTTCGTCGGAATAGACCGGGATCTTATCCGCGCGGCAATCGACGGCGAAGCGGAGACCATTCGCGGACGCCTGGCTGAAATGGTGAGTTCCGACGAGTTCGCGCGACCGGATCGCGCTGGCGGCTGGATCATCCCGCTCGGCACGGAACGACGCATGGTTGGAGGCACCTGACGGGACACGGCCGGGTGAAAAAGTCAAGAATAGCTGGCTACTTCGAAGTAGGGCAAAATGGGGGGAGCCCATGACGATGGACGAACAGAGTAGTGATCTCTCGAATGACGCCGCAGCGCTTTCCGATATTCTGAAGTGGTCGGCCGACCTGCCCGGCTGGCAGCGTGACGCCTTGCGCCGGCTCTGCGGCCAGACCAAGCTCGAGCTCGTTGACATCACAGCACTCGTCGCCGTTTGCAAGGGCGAAAACCCGACTGCTCCGCTGGACGCCAGCCATATTCGCGACCCCGCCGCGAGCCATGCCGTTGTCAGCCTGGGCGCATTGCATGGCCTGTCGAACGTCAACGCCCTCGCGTCGGGCGAGCGGCTGTCCTTCGGCAAGACCGGCCTCACCGTGATCTATGGCGACAACGGCGCCGGCAAATCGGGATACGCCCGCGTCCTCAAACAGCTCTGCCGCGCGCGCTCTCCGAAAGGCGACGCCATCCTCCCGGATATCTATGCGGGGTCTGGCGGCGCACCAACCGCCAGCATCGACTTCTTCATCGGCGGGCAGAAGCGCAGTGCGACGTGGAACCAGGGCGGATCGGCCGACCCGATGCTGTCGGCCGTCAGCGTCTTCGACTCGCGGACGGCCAACGTCCATGTCGAGAACACCAACGATCTCGCCTATACGCCACTTCCCTTGCGCATTCTCGCCGGCCTCGCTCAAGCGTGTCAGGATGTGAAAGCCAAACTGTCGGTCGAGATAAAGACGCTGGAACAGCAGACGCCGGCTGTCCTGTCGAAACCCGAGTGCAAGCCGGACACGGCGGTTGGCAAGGTCATCGCCGGTTTATCCGGTAAGACCAAGCCTGACGCCATTGAGAAATTGGCAGGCCTGAACGCGCAGCAAGAGGCTCGGCTTCAGACCCTCATTACCGATCTCGCTGGCGATCCCGCCCGGACCGTCCGTCAGCTCCAGGCACAGGAAACGCGCATCACGACCGTGATAGAGCGGATCGAGCGGTTGACCGCCGCCGCCAATGACGAGAACCGGACCACGCTGCGCGAAGTCCACGGCCGTCTCGCCACGGCGCGCACCGCAGCTGCGGCCGCCTCTGCCAGTCTCTTCGCCGAAGAGCCGCTGCCGGACATCGGCTCGGACATCTGGAAGGCTTTGTGGGAAGCGGCCCGCGCCTATTCGCGCGAAGCGGCCTATCCTGAACAGCCATTTCCGGTAACAGGCTCTGGTGCCCATTGCGTGCTTTGCCAGCAGCCGCTCGGCGAAGAAGCCGCCAGGAGGCTCACCAGCTTCGAAGCATTCGTCCAAGATGAAAGCAAGCGTCGGGAACAGGACGCCGCTGACACCTATGACGAGCTGATCGAGCAGCTATCGTCTCAGGTCTTCCTGATGAAAGGTCTCCCGGTGTTCGCGGCCCTGATCCGCGACGATATCGGCGAAGCCGAGCTGGCGCAGGCCCTTCGCCGTCAGATCGTCCAATTGTCCTGGCGCCTGCGGGCGGTGCTTCGAACCCATTCCCGCGAGGTCCTGCCGACGCTGCCGCCGGCGGCCGTCGTCTCGCTACACGGGTTGCGCGGCATACTGGACGGGATTGCCACCCGGATCGAGGGCCTGCAATCGGAGGTGAACTCCCCACAACGCGCCGCCCTTGTCGCCGAGCGCGACGGCTTGGCCGACCGCAAATGGCTCGGCGTCGTGAAGGCCGACCTGCTTGCCCAGATCGAGCGCGCGAAAGCCGTCGAGGCGCTTGAGAAGGCCGGCAAGACACTGCCACGAACAAGATCACGACGCAGAGCGCGCGGATCGCCCAGGCCCTGGTTACCAACCGCCTGCGCGGCCGCTTCGCAATCGAGGTCAACAAGCTCGGCGTTGCAGGCCTCGCGATCGAGCTTCAGCAGGCCAAGACCACCGCCGGCGTCCCCTTCTTCCAAGTGCGTCTAATCAACAACCCGACCGAACCCGTCGGCAAGGTTCTGAGCGAAGGCGAGCATCGCTGCGTCGCGCTCGCCGCCTTCCTCGCCGAGCTGTCTACCATCGACGCGCAGTCCGCGATCGTCTTCGACGACCCGGTGTCCTCGCTCGACCACCTGCACCGCGATCGGGTCGCCGCGCGTCTGGCCGAAGCCGGCGAGAGCCGCCAGGTCATCGTGTTCACCCATGACATGGCCTTCCTGCTGCTGCTCGACGAAGCCTGCCGGGCGACAAAGGATCGGGCGGCAACGCCCGTGTCCTACCGGCTGATCAGCCGCGGCGCGGACCATGCCGGCTTCTGCCATCAGGATCCGCCCGCAAACGTCATGCCCCTCGACAAGGTGATCGACGGCATGAAGGCGCACCTCGCCAATGTGAAGATCCATCACGAACGCGGCGACCAGGCGAAATGGCAGTGGGAGGTAACATCCTTCCAGGACCAGCTTCGCACCACCTGGGAGCGCGCGGTGGAAGAGGTGGTAGGGCCGGTTATCCGCCGACTGTCCCGCAAGGTCGATACGGCGGGTCTGATCAAGCTCACCATCCTCACCGACGCCGACTGCACGGTGATGCGCGCAGCCTTCGGCCGCTGTTCGGCGTTGCTTCACAGCCAACCCGGAGAGATCAATCCCCGCTTGCCCGTGCCGTCGGTGATCGAGTCCGAGATCGACGCGTTGGCGACGTGGATCGCCGACATTCGCGTCCGGCAAGAGAAGGCAGCATGACGATCCTTTACCACACAGCGCCGCTTTGCTGGAGAGGTTTGCGCTATGCTGAAATGGTCTGAGCTGAAGCGCACATCCGACGTGGTTCTGGCGGTCTGGCCCCATTATCGGCCGTTGTTCGAGTGCTGGTTCATGCAGGAGCTGGTCTACGAGGACGACCTCATGCCGGCCTGGCGCGAGCGCATGGTGCCCAGCGATGGTGATACGGTGCGCTCCGAGCATTATCCGGACAGGGACACGGCGATCGCCGCCGCGAACGCGCTTAATCCGACGCTGAAGCAGGCAATCACCGCCCAAGCGCCAGACCCCGTCGCCAGGCGGTCTCTCGAACTGAAGGTCGACAAGGCTCTGCAGGCCAAGCAACGTTTGCAGGAGGAGGAGGCGTTTATGCTCGCCGAAGCCTTGCGCCGTCACGCGGGTGACGATCGGCCAGACGCCGTATCGCTCAAGCTCGCACCCGAGGCCGAGCGCTATCGCCAAGATCTCGCCGAACAGCTTGCGGCAATGCCTTATCTGAAGGTCGCCAAGGTGGGTCGATCAAATAATCGCTGGACCCATACCCTCCTTTTCCAAGGCATCGATGCCGTCTGGTCGAAACCCTATCACGCTGGGGAAAAGGCTGCTTTAACAGCCGAGCGCGCCAAGATCGCGAACGGGTTCGATCTCAGCGCCACAGCGCATTGGGGCAAGACGAAGGCCAGGATTCGCCAGATCCTTCTGCCTCGCGCCAACCAACTGCTCCAACTTGCCAGCGTCCAGCGTTTACTCGCCGACGCCCTGGCGCGGGGCGAACGCGTGCTGGTCTCGAACGGCATCGTCTTTTGGTACGAGGGCGACGGGATCGGCTGGCAAATCAAGGAAACGTCGGCAACGCGCGAGTCCGATGGCGCGACAATCTGGAAGGAAGGCACGATCCTGTCCACCAACCACGGTCGTTTGGTGGTGCTTCCCTACATCAAGGAAAGTGGCGAGCATGTGCGTGGCCATACCAAGAACGGGCCGAATGACGGAGGCGCCCTGCCTCGCCATCACGACCACTATGTCGAGATCCCGTTCTCGCTTTACGAAGGTGACCTCATGATCGGCCTGTTCGGCGAGTTGCCATACGAATGAAAGCGCCGTGATGACTACCGAGACATCCGATCGAACGATCAACTTGCCTATGCTGCGTGGTCCCGTGCCACAGCGAGCTGACGACATCATGTCGATCTAAATCGGTTCGTCAGAATCCGCGGGGAGAAGTGCGTCTTGTTTGCAATCGCGATGTTGTTGGATTGAACGACACACCCAACGAACCGTCTGGCATGCCCTCGGTCTGATCTTCTTTCGACTGCGGACCTGCGTCGTCGCGAAAAGACTTTTTCCATTCATGCGCTCATGCGCCAACGCCCTCAGCGCTATATTTGGGCGCCTGAAACAACAACATCGGTGCTGGCGACGGCTGGTTGGCTCGCCGTGCTTGAGAGCGGCGAGGCGGCGGATGCCGCCGATGTCCCGGAGCTTGGAGCCCCGGCGATCAAGCCGCCGGTGGCGGGGGCTGGCGACGGGCAATTTATCGGCTGAGTCGGAGACGCCTGATTACCGTTGCTGCATCCCGAGGCGTCGATCTTCTTTTGAATAACCTGCCCCCAGGAACAGATGCTCTGCCAGTTGCCGTCCAGATTTGCGGTCCCGTTCCGAAGCGTCGCTCCTGTAGCGCGAACGCCTCCGTTACCCTGGCTCGGGCATTGTCCGGACGCGTTGAGGGCCGCGAGGTCCTTTGAACAGATGAGCGCGCCAAATTGGGCGCAAGCCGCGGCGGTGCCGGAGGTTATCGGATAGCCGTTGACTGACGAGCCAACATCGCCATTGACCGTGTTGAAAGCCCGGCCCCGCGTGGTTGGTCCGGCTTGTTGAATCCAAATGTCGACCTGCTGTTGAAGGGACATGTTCAAATATTGGCTCGAAGTGACGCCATCGGGCAGATTGTTGTTCGTAACCTGTAACACGCCGAAATTATTGCCATTCGAGCTGCAGGTGTTTCCACCCGACTCAGCCTGCGAGGCGCCACCCCACGAACAAGAACTGCTTTTCAGCGCGTCGCTGGCATAGGGAGAATTCTGAATGGCTTGGCTGACCTGCGCAGCGTTGTAAGTGGCGCAAGCAAGGGCGATTGGGGGAGCGGCAATGATGAGGCCCGCAATGCAAGCCGAACGCGCGGAAACGGGGTGTCGCATTGGAATGCTCGCCTATCGCAATTTGATGGGTGTTTCGCTGCTGGTCTCGCCGTCGTAGGTGACCTTCGCAGCGATTTGCTGATCGGCCGGATCGAAGGTCAGGACGGTCATGTATTGCGTGTTGCTGTTCGTCGAAGCGTCGAAGCCAGCTTCACCGCGCTTCGCCGAGATCGGAAAATCGGTAACTTCCGCAAGGAGCCGGATCTTCCTGCCGCGCAGTTCTACGACGCGCGCGGGGCATTCGAGCTTGAACGGCGTGTCGTGTGACGAGGCACATTGATAATGCACGGCGGAAACGACGATGGTTCGGTCGCCGTCCTTGAAGGAAGTTGTAAAGGCCGTCGTGGTGAGTTTCAGATTGAGGTTCGGGACCGTGCTGAGAAGCTGACGCCGGTTCGCGATGATTGCGTCGAGCTTGTCGCTCCAAATCTGAAGCTGCACGTTGCCCATCGGCGATTGGGTGAGGTCAAGTTTTTCCGCGAGTACGCGATGCGCCGCTGATTGAGCGGCCGTCGGCGCGGTCCCGAGCGTCGCGAGGATCAGACATGTTGCGACCCGGCACATTGCAAACCTCCCGAGAGAATTTGCAGGGGACCGGGCCTCGACCCGGCGGCGCGTCAAGGCCGCGCGATGCGCGCCCGCAACGTCACCTTGACGAGCAACTGCCGGTCGGGGCCAACCCGAACCTCGATGGGTTTGCGTTTGCGGCTCGTCGCGCATGTTCGCTCCTTCGTGATGTGGTTCACGATACATAGTTTAGCGAAGCATATGCGAAGGCCGGAATCGGCGCAAGTCGGGCTTGGCGGCGCGCCTACCCACGAAAATTGGCCTCTACGTCGGCCCTATCATTAAGCTAGCGCTTTGGTTTCGACGAAGATTTAGCGAACAGCGGTGAGGTCGCGCGCCGGCTTCGCGCCTGCGCCCTCGCGCTGCCGAGCTTCTGAAAAGTCGTTCATGCCGCCTCCCGGCGTCGCAATTGAGACGTCGAGGGCCGGGCGCGCTTCCCTGAATTTCTCCGCGTAGAGCAGACCGGGCGCGTCATCGTCGGCGAAGATCGTCACGCGTTTGACCTCGGTCGGGAACAAGACCTTCAAATATCGTTTGTTTCCAAGCGCCGCCCAAACGGGCATGTCGTGCATGAGTTGCGCCGCCCATGCCGTCTCGAAGCCCTCAGATAGGCCGATATGTTCCGCGACCGGCGCGAGGCGCAGTGCGCCGGCGCCGAGCAGGCCGATGGCGCGGCGCGGCTCGGGAACATCGGCTTTGCGTTGTCCGCCCGGGTGAAGAAAGGTCAGCTGCACGGCGACGATTTCGCGCGTCGGGGCCTGAACGGCGGCGATCATACAGGCGAAGGATTTCCGGCTCGAATAGGGATAGCGCGACAGAAACCGGATCGTCGCGGGCGGCGGCTCGGTGAAGCCGCGCGCGCGAAGATAGGTTTCGACGGGAGTGCCGGCGACGGGCTGTGCCGCGCGCCAGAGGTCGAGGGCGGCGGCTGTCGTCGTCATTCGCTTTGCGCGCGCCGGCGCGGGGGACGCGACGAGGCGCGGCGCCGCGTTCACATCGAGCTTGTCGATTGCGGCGCGAACGTCGCGGGGGTCGCACCCCGCAAAGCAATTGTAGATCAGGGCGCGGTCGCCATCGCGGACGGCGAGCGACGGGCGCAAATCTCCCCTACCCTTGCCGTGGCTCGGCACCGGGCACCGACACAGAAATCCCCCGCCGGCGGCATGGCCTCCCAAGAGTCGCGCAAGGGCCTTCGCTTCGATCTGCATGGTTCAACATTCTGCATAGGACGTAGGGGAAAGGAAAGCCGCCCGCGCCCTGGGAGAGCCTTGCGCGGGAAGCGGATGCTTGGGGCGTCGGGGATGGATGGCCGGCGGCGAGGGGTGGGGAGGGGCGAGGGGAACGCGGCGCGCGGTTCCCCCGGGCGAGCGCCTGAGCTCGCCTCCCCCTTACAGCAGCAAAGCCATTTGCTCGCCGGGCTGCATCGCCGGCGGTGCATAGGCGTCGAGGCGCCGCCTTTCCTGCGCCTCGCGCTCGCGCGCCGCCTCGAAGTCGATGCAAACGATCTCGCAGAGGGGCGCGTCGTCCTTCCAATCGTCGCGGTGAAAGTGGGTGTCGACGCCCGCGCCGATGTCCATAAAAGCGCCTGTCGCGCGCTCGAAATCGACGCCACGCCCGGAAGTGCGGCGGTCGAAACATTGGCGCCCCGAATAGCGGAAACTCGCGGACTCCTGCGGCACGATGAACGCGCCGCGCTCCGCGAATTCGCGGGCGATGTCCATGACATGAAACTCGAACTCGGGGCCGCGATAGCGCGGCGCGTCGCTCGGACGCTTGATGCGACCGAACGGCGGATTGGCAATCGCCACGTCATAGCGGCCAAGATCGAACCTGCGCCAGTCGAAAACATCGGCGTTGATCCAACGCGCCTGCGGCAAGAGTTTTTGTCCGACCGCGACATAGCGCGGATTGATCTCGACGCAGGTGATCTCGGCGAGTCGTTCGCCCCATTTGCTGCGGTGGTGGATGATGTAGGACAGAACGCCGATACCGGCGCAAAGGTCGATGACGCGCCGTCCTGCCCCGTCGAGCGCGAAGTCGCAAGCGAGGCCAAACGGCGTGAAGAACGCCCCCGCCGCGCCGTTCTCATGCGTCGCGCCTTCGTGCCAGTTCTGAAAAACGAAGTCCCGCTCGTCGTCGGTGATGCGGTCCTTGGTCAAGATCGCCTCGGCCTCGGCATGGGCCTTGCGCTGCTGTTTGGTGAGTTTCGCCATGGCTGCAATCCTTCGGTCTTGGAAATGGGGGCCGCGCGCAAAGCGCGGCCCTGTGCGGTCTATTCGGCAGCTTCCGTCAATTCGCTGGCGTCGCCCGGGCCGTAAACGCTCTCAAGCGCTCCCGCCTCGTCGTGGCCATAATCGGCAAATTCGCCGGGCCCCTCCCCCTCCGGATCGCCGGCGGGCGTCTCGTCCTCGAAAGCCTCGTCGTCCTCGATGATAGCGGCGGCGGTCGGTGCGAGGGGGTTGCGCAAGACAGGCGGAAGCCATGCGCGGTCCTTCATCGCCTCCAGAGCGATGGTGACGGCTTCGGCTTTCGAGCCGGCGCCAATCGCCTTGAGGGCGTCTTCCGAGCATCCGGCCTCGCGCGCCGCCGCCGCGATCGTCTTCTTACTGACGCGCGACAGGAAGCCCTGCGAGACCCGCCAATGCGCCGCCATGTCAAAATTCATGGCGAGGGCCATCTGATCGGCATGAGCAATCGCCCCACCGCGATGATCGCGGTAGCTCGCCTCGATCTGGAAGGCCACGCAAAAGGCCAGCAAGTCGAGCAAGGTCTTCTCGTCCTGCAGGATGAGCCAAGCCCAGAGGTCGGCGTAGCGGTTCGGCAGCCGCGAGGCCAAAACGACATGGCGCTCGTCGAAAGCCGTGAACGCCGCATGATTGTCCTCGTCCGGCGCCGCCTGCCGCTTGTCGTGAGATTGCGCGGTGATCAACAAACAAGAGCCGCCGGCCGTATAGTCGTAGGGCTTGCCATTGCCGCCGCGATAAAAGACGGGCTCCGCCAGCTTATGAATAATGACGTGAAGCGCGACATTGGGGCGCCGGCTCAATTCGAGGGCGAGCGCCTTGGTGCGCAGGATGGTCAAATCCTCGATGACGGCTTGGCTGTAGCCCTCGGCCTCGATTTCGGCCGTGGCGGCGGGGGTGTGAACGGCGCACGGCGAAGCCCCCTCGCCCTGCCCTTCCCGTTCGCCGGGCTCCTCCCCGGTCCCTTCCCCAAGTCCCGCCGCTTCATTCGCCGCGCGCGCCGCCGCCTGACGGGCGCGCTGCAAGGCGGCGAGGTCGTGGGCTTCTTCCTTGCGATAGAGCCCGCGCTTGATCGACACCTCGCCCGCATAATTGAGGGAGACGATGATCCCGGCGAGCGGGATTTCTTCCGCGTCGAACACGATGCAAGAATTGGTGATGGCGTCGTGGCGCACGCTCTTGGCGTCGAACTCCTTGACCTCCTCCTCCGTCATCTGGCCGCTGTCATAGGCCGCCTCGTGCTCGTCGATATAGGCCGCGAACGCGAAAAGCTCCTCGCGCTCCTCCGCCGTTTGTTCGCGCTCATGGGTCGCCAGCCGCGAATAGCCGCTGCGGCTCTCGTGCTCGGCGAGATAAACCTCGAACCATTTCCAGCCCTCTTGGCTACGGGTCTCTTCGGCGATGGTCTCAAGCTTCGCCGTCACCAGTCTGACGACAAGCGGCTTGTCGTCGAGGAAGATCGCGTCTTCGTCGTCTTCCGAGAACAAATCCCGAGTGATCGTCCCGCCCGCTTGGCTGTAGGCCTCCACCCCGACGAATTGCGCTAGGCGGTGGCTGGCGGCGATCTTTTCGTTTGCGAGCCGCGCGCGGATCGCCTCCGGCGTGCGGTTGTATTCGGGCAGGCCGTCAAAAGTCGCCTCCTGCGCCTTGTGGTCGTCAGACAGCGCGAAGGCCTCCAGATGCTGCAAGGTCACTTCCCCGGCCCGGAAAGCCTCCATGATGCGCGGCGACACCTTCGCCAGCTTCACCCGTCGCCTGACGGTCATGGGAGATTTGCCGAAACGATCCCCCACCTGTTCGGAGGTCATGCCGTCGTCTTCGATCAGCTTGCGGAAAGCCTCCACCTCGTCGGCGGTGTGCATGTCTTAGGTTTGGCGGCAAGTGTCTTTTTGATGTGGAGGGCCTTGTAACGCTTGGGCTTTAGTCACAAGGACAGTTTCGGAATGTCCTGTCAGGGCGTTTCAGGGCAGGTTTTGGGCG
>Ga0182016_10002603_pt1 | contig 21047 bp, 18 predicted proteins | sample 712S2MmetaG_FD_120491 | JGI IMG/M metagenome (GOLD analysis project Ga0182016, IMG submission 120491) | Permafrost microbial communities from Stordalen Mire, Sweden - 712S2M metaG | ecosystem: Environmental > Terrestrial > Soil > Wetlands > Permafrost | place: Sweden: Stordalen | collected... | reverse complement strand
TGGCCCGCTTCGGCATCGACCCCGAAAACATGTTCGGCTTCTGGGACTGGATCGGCGGCCGCTATTCCATGGATTCAGCCATCGGCCTCTCCACCATGCTCGCCATCGGCCCGGAAAACTTTACCGACCTGCTCGCCGGCTTCCACGCGATGGACGAACACTTCCGCACGGCGCCGTTCCACGAGAACCTCCCGGCCTTGCTGGGGCTGCTCTCCGTTTGGTACAACGACTTCTTCGGCTCGCAGACGGTCGCCGTGCTGCCCTACGAGCAGTACCTCAAGCGCTTCCCCGCCTACCTGCAGCAACTGACGATGGAGAGCAACGGCAAGCACGTCACGCTGCGGGGCGAGCCGGTCTCGTGCGACACCGGTCCCATCTATTGGGGCGAGCCGGGCACCAACGGGCAGCACTCGTTCTACCAGTTGATCCACCAGGGGACGCGCCTCATTCCCTGCGACTTCATCCTCTTTTCGCAAACCCTCAACCCGCTCGGCGAACAGCACGACATGCTTGCCGCCAACGTGTTCGCGCAAGGCGAGGCACTCGCGTTCGGCAAGACGCCCGAGCAGGTGAAGGCGGAGGGGACGCCCGATTGGCTCGTTCCGCATCGCGTCTTCGAGGGCAACCGCCCGTCCAACACGATCGTGGTCGACGGACCGCTCACCCCGGAGGCATTGGGCAAACTCGTCGCGCTCTACGAGCACAGCGTCTTCACGCAGGGCGTCATCTGGGACATCGACTCGTTCGACCAGTGGGGCGTCGAGCTCGGTAAGGTGCTGGCGCTGCGCATCATCCCGGAACTGACGTCCGCGCAGGCGCCCCCCGCCGGCGGCCACGACAGTTCGACGACGGCGTTGATCCGGCGCTATCGCGCCCAGAAAGGTTCCTGAGGAAGGTACTATGCAACTCGGAATGATCGGTCTCGGGCGCATGGGCGCCAACATGGTGCGCCGCCTGATGAAAAACGGGCACACGTGCGTCGTCTACGACCGCAGTCAGGAGGCGGTCGCCGGACTCGCCGGCGAGGGCGCGACGGGCGCCGCGACGCTCGCGCAGTTCGTACAAGCCATCGCCAAGCCGCGGCACGTCTGGCTGATGGTGCCGGCCGGAGTCGTCGACCAGAGCGTCGCCGACCTCTCGGCGTTATTGGAACCGGGCGACACGATCATCGACGGCGGCAACTCGTACTATATCGACGACATCCGGCGCTCCGGCTTGCTGCGCGCGTCGGGCATCGACTACGTGGACGTCGGCACGAGCGGCGGCGTCTGGGGACTCGAGCGCGGCTACTGCATGATGATCGGCGGTCCCGACGCGACCGTGCAACGCCTCGATCCCATCTTCAGGACGCTGGCGCCGGGGATCGGCGACATTCCGCGTACCGAGGGCCGCACGGCCGGCGGCACGGCCGAGCAGGGCTATCTTCACTGCGGACCCAGCGGTGCGGGCCACTTCGTGAAGATGGTCCACAACGGCATCGAGTACGGCATGATGGCCGCATACGCGGAAGGCATCAGCGTGCTCAAGGCGGCCAACGTCGGAAAGCGGACGCAGACCGCCGACGCGGAGACGACGCCGCTGCGCGACCCGGAGCACTATCAGTACGACATCGACCTGCCGGACGTGGCGGAGGTCTGGCGGCGCGGCAGCGTCATCGCGTCGTGGCTGCTCGACCTGACGGCCGACGCGTTGGCCAGGGATCCGGGACTCGCCAAGTTCGAGGGCCGCGTCTCCGACTCGGGCGAGGGCCGCTGGACCGTCAAAGCTGCGATCGACGAGGGCGTGCCCGTGCCGGTGCTGACGACGGCGCTCTTCCAGCGCTTCGACTCGCGCGGCGAGGCGGAGTTTCAGAACAAACTGCTGTCGGCGATGCGGTACGAGTTCGGCGGGCATCTCGAGAAAGCGCCGGGCTAGGCATGGCCAACGCCAAGGCCGACGCGCTGGTCTTCTTCGGAGCGACCGGCGACCTCGCGTACAAGATGATCTTCCCCGCGCTCCAGGCGATGGTCAAGCGCGGGACCCTGGACCTGCCCGTCGTCGGCGTCGCGAAGTCCGGCTGGAACCTCGATCAACTCAAAGCGCGCGCCCGCGACAGCGTCGAGAAGCACGGCGGCATCGACGAGCCGGCGTTTGCCAAGCTGATGGGCCTGCTGCGCTACGTGGACGGCGATTACGCCGACGCCGCGACGTTTGCCGAACTCCGCAAGCAACTCGACGGCGCGGCCCACCCCATGCATTACCTCGCCATCCCGCCCGTGCTGTTCGAGACGGTCGCGCAGCACCTGGCGCAGTCGGGCTGCGCGGCCGGCTCGCGCATCGTCGTCGAGAAGCCGTTCGGCCACGACCTGGCATCCGCGCGCGAGTTGAACGACACGCTGCACAAGTACTTCCTGGAGTCGTCCATCTTCCGCATCGACCACTTCCTCGGCAAGCGGCCGATCCATAATATGATGTTCTTCCGCTTCTCCAATCCGTATCTCGAGGCGTTCTGGAACCGCGAGCACGTGGAGAGCGTGCAGATCACGATGGCGGAGAACTTCGGCGTGCAGGGCCGCGGGGCGTTCTACGACGCGACCGGCGCCGTGCGCGACGTCATCCAAAACCACCTCTTTCAGGTGCTTTCCAATATCGCAATGGAGCCGCCGCCGCGGACCGACAGCGAATCCATCCGCGACGAGATGGTCAAGGTGCTCAAGGCCATCCCGGCCCTCGGCGAGCGCGACATCGTGCGCGGCCAGTTCGCCGGCTATCTCGACGAGCAGGGCGTCAAGCCCAATTCGCAGACCGAAACGTTCGCGGCGCTGAAGCTCTGGGTCAACAACTGGCGCTGGACGGGCGTGCCCTTCTTCATCCGGGCGGGCAAGAACATGCCGGTGACGGCGACCGAGATTGTCCTGCGGCTTCGGCTTGCGCCGCCGCTCTTCCACGTCGAGGGCATCAAGCCGAATTACGTGCGCGTCCGGTTGAGCCCCAACGTGCAGATCGCGTTCGGCACGATGACGATGGCCCCCGGAGACGAACCCGTCGGCCGGCTCGGCGAGATCATGGCGAGCGACCTCGAAGGCGCCGACGACATGGGCGCGTACGAGCGCGTGCTGACCGCGGCGATGGAGGGCGACGAGTCCCTGTTCGCGCGCGAGGACTACGTCGAGGAGGCGTGGCGCATAGTCGACGGCGTGCTCGCGTCGGAGACGCCGATCTACGTCTACCCGCAGGACTCGTGGGGCCCCGACGTCGTCGACCGCGCCCTCGCGCCGCCGAGCGGCGGCTGGCAAGATCCGGTCGTCTGAGCGTGAGGCAGGCGGCGTGAACGTCGACGTCTTCCCGACCGCGGACGACGCCGCCCTGGCGGCCGCCAAGGCGATCGCCGTCGCGGCGCGCGAGGCCGTCGCGGCGCGCGGGCGGTTCGTGCTTGCCGTCAGCGGCGGCCGCTCGCCGTGGCTGATGTTACGCGCGCTGGCCGGCGAGAACGTCCCGTGGCCGGCGCTGCACGTCGTGCAGGTCGACGAGCGCATCGCCCCGGCCGGCGATCCGGCGCGTAATCTGACGCATCTGATGGAGACCCTCGTCGCGCACGCCCCGCTGCGCGCCGATCAGGTGCACGCGATGCCGGTCGAGGACCCGGACCTCGATGCAGCCGCGGCTCGCTACGCCGCCACGCTGCGCGCGATCGCCGGAACGCCGCCGGTGATCGATCTCGTCCACCTCGGTCTCGGCCCCGACGGGCACACGGCCTCGCTCGTGCCGGGCGACCCGGTCCTCGCCGTCACCGACCGCGACGTCGCGACGACGGCGCCCTATCAGGGTCGCCGCCGCATGACGCTGACCTTCCCGGCCATCGACCGCGCGCGCGCCATTCTCTGGCTGGTCACCGGCGACGACAAGCCCGCCGCGTTCGCCAAACTGCGCGCCGCCGACCCGTCGGTGCCGGCCGGGCGCGTCGAACAAGCCGGCGCGTCCGTCTACGCGGACGCAGCCGCGGCGTCCTAACGGAGCCGGCCGCTCGCGACGTCCGCGAAGTGGTTGCCGTCGATCACGAGCGTCCACGCCTCCGGCGTTACGCGGATCGCGCCCGAGTAGGGCGCATTGAACTCGACGACGAGCCCGATGAGGAGTCCGATGCAGCCGGCGACCGTCGCGGTCATCGTCAGTTGAATCGCGCCGCTCTCCACGCCGAACAGGAAGACGAAGACGAGGACCATGAGCCCGCCGAGAATGAGCGCCAAGTACATCGCGCGCGGCAGTTTGCTGCGCGCCTCGATGAAGCGCAAACGCCGCGTGTCGGCCACCTGCCGGATCGCGCTCACAACCGCTTCGTAGCGCGACTGCCCGCGCAGCACCTGGCCGAGGGTACCTTGCGCCGGGGGCATCGCGAGCATCGTCCGCGCGGCGTCGGCGAGCCGGCCGAAGGCCTGCGGGTCCTGCACGCCGTCCCCCATCGTCTGGAACTCGACGTCGCGGACCTGGACCGCATAAGCGGCGAGGTCGCGCTTGACGCGCGTGCGCTCCGGTTCCGGGAGCGCGCGCGCGAGGTTGAAGGCGTCGGCGACGTAGCCCGCCTCGAGGTCGGCCGTCTGCTGCGCGGTGTCGAAAGCCGTCCAGACCGTCACGACGACGAAGCCGAGGACCACCGCGTACATCACGCCGATCACCGCGACGAGGAAGCCGGCCACCTCGTGGTGGGGCGAGAGCTTCTCCGGCGGAATGACGCGGCGAACCAGCACGTGGACGACGACCGTCAACGCCGCCGGCACGACGACGAACAGTATCAGCGCGATCCAGTCAGGCACCGGCGCGTCTCGTTCCCGGCGGCGGCGTCAGGTGCGAGGCAGGAGGAAGCCGCCGAAGATGCCGCAGGCGATCACGAGCAAGACCGGATTGATCTTCGTCCGCAGCATCAGCAACACCACCACGGCGGCCACGCCGATCGTCAACACCTCGGTCGTCGCCGTGCGCGCTAAGGCATACACGCCCGAGAGCATCAGGCCGATCGAGATCGGAGCCAGTCCGTCCTGAACGGCGCGGCGCCAGGGCGAGTCGCCGGCCTTATCCCAGATGCGGCCGACGAGGAACGTCATGATCGATGCCGGCACGAAGAACGCGATCATGACGACGATCGCTCCGGGAATGCCGGCCACGCGATCGCCGAGCACGACGACCATCGACATATTCGGGCCGGGCGCCAATTGCCCGAGCGAGTAGATCTTCGTGAAGTCGGCCGGATGCATGCCGTAGTCGCCTTCCATCACGCGCTGCATCTCCGGCAGCACCGCCGTGCCGCCGCCGACCGCCTCGAGCGAGAGCGTGGCGAAATGGTTGAAGAGCTGGACGAGCGTGTGGAAATCAGGCATCCGCGTGCTCTCTCGGCCGGTACATGAAGATGGCGATTGGCCCGAGCGTCAAGATGATGACGAGCAGGTTCAGTTTGAGGAAACTCATCGCGGCGAAGGTACAGGCCATCAGGACCAGGTCTCGCCAACGCGTGAACGATTTGTGTCCGGTGCGGATCGCGATTGCGAGCAGCAATCCCACCGCGCCGGCAGCGATGCCCCTGAGCGCCGCGTTCGCGATCGGCGTAGCGCGATGCGCCGCGCTCGCTGCGAGGCCGAGGCAGAACACGAACGCCGCGCCCGGTAAGACCATCCCGACGGCCGCGATGACGGCTCCGACGGGACCGCGCAGCCGGTCGCCGACGATCACCGACATGTTGACGGCGTTGAGGCCGGGCATCGTCTGGCTGATCTCGAGCGCGGCGAGGAACTCGTCCTCGTTCATCCACTTGGTGTCGTCGATCAGCATCCGCTGGAGATAGGCGATGATGCCGCCGCCGAAACTGACGGCGCCGATCGTGAGGAACTTGATAAAGATCGTGGTGTAGGTGACCTGCGGCTTAGCCGTTGCGGGCAGCTGGGTCACTCGTGAGCCTGCGGCGGATTCCCCTTCAGCTGGTAGACGAGGCCGGTCTTCGTCGTGCCGAACAGGAGCCAGCCCGTCGAGAAGAGCTGCAGCTTGATGTAGAAGTCTTCGACGCGCTGCTTGATGGCAGCCGCGACGTTGCCGGTGTTATCGAACTTCGCTTGAAACGCGAATTCGCCGCACATGACCTTGTGGTCGGCCAGCGATCGCCACAGCGAGATATTCGCTTTTGTGACGTTGCCCTTGCCGAACTCGACCGTGCCGAGATCCATCAGGACTTCTTCGACCAGCGTCGAGTTGACGAGTTCGACCTTGCCCTCGTCGTCGCCGATGAGTCCGGCGATGGCGGGAAGGATGCGACCGATCGTCCTCAGGCTCGTGCGGTCGGGCTCGTGCACGGAACTGAGTGGGAAGATGCAGTTGTGCGAGAAGAGCAGCCTAAAGCCGCCCGGCTGGTCCTTCAGGGGCAGCGCTTCCGACTTGAACTTCACGCGATACGGCCCGGAGATCTTCGGGCGCACGTCGACGGCTGCAGCCTTGGTGATGTCGGCGTTGCGGAATTTGAAGACGATCTCCGGATCCTGCGTCGGAAAGCCGTCCTGATAGGCGGTCCGGCGGCGCAGGATGTACGAGTTGTTGTAGAGCCGGAAGTCGGCCGTGTCGAGGAACATCACCTCGCGGATGCGCGGGCGCATCTTCGACAGGTCGTACGGCACGTACGTGACGCCCTTCTGCTTCGACGCCGCCTCGCTGACGATGTCGCTGAACATCTTGAAACCGCGAACCGTCGCGAAGAAGTCCGGCTTGAGGATCAGCTTGGCATCGAAGAACTGAATCTGATCCTGCGGGTTGCCGTCTGCATACGTCAAGGCAGGACCGGCCGCCAGCGAGGCGGCCGCGTCTCCCAGGTGGCGAACGGACGAAGGGGTCGGGCTGGGCTTCTTCTCGGTCTCCATGGCGCGTCAAACTTTCTGCACAGCAGCGTCGGCCGAATGTTAAGGCCTGGGCGGATGCATTAAGGGCGCGCCGGGGACGGTCCTCCGCGCGGCGAGCAAGCTACTCCCCCGCGCCCTCGCCTGCATGTGCTTCGGCGCGGGCGCGGGGCCGGGGTTCGACTCAGTAGGCCGACGCCGCCTGCGTGACTTGCTTGGCGCGCGCCGCTGCGACGTAGCGCTTCGAACCGAGATAGCGGGCCGACCAATAACTGTCGCTGAGCTTACTCACCATCACGCCGTGACTCGAGGAGGCGTGTACGAACTTTCCGTCACCGAGATAGATCCCGACGTGTGACGGGCCCGGCTCGTAGGTCTGGAAGAAGACGAGGTCGCCGGCGATCGGCTTGCCTTCCGTGCTGCGACCGGCATAGAACTGAGCGTCGGCCGTCCGCGGCAGATGGATACCCAGCATCGCGAAGACGTGCTGAACGTAGCCGGAACAATCGAACCCGTACGTGCTCGTTCCGCCGAAGACGTACGGCACGCCGATGAAGCGCATCGCGCTGCGGGTGAGCCCGACGGCGATCGTCGAGGCGCGGTAGAGGATGCGATCCGCGAACTTACGGACCGGCGAGGCGTGTGAGTCGTCCGGCTTCGCGGCCCCCCACATGTCGAGATCTGCGGTCGCGGACGGGTTGCTGGACGTCTCGATGGCCTTGAGCTGCGCGGCAGCATCGGGGTCGAGGGGTGCCGGCGGGGGCAGGGCCTCCGCCGCGGTCTCGTCGAGCGCCAGGACTTGGCCCACCACGAGGTGGTCGGCTGCTCCGCTCTCCAACTGGTTGTAGCGGGCGAGATCGCCGACGCTGACGTGTTCTTCTTGCGCCACGATGGCGAGCGTCTCGCCGCTCTGGACCACGTGGGTCCTGCCTTCCGAGGCGGTCGCCGCTGCGGCGCTCGCCAGGAAAAAAGCAAATAGCGTCGTTGCAAAGGGTCGAATCAAACGGTTCCTCTTTCGACGCTTACGAGGTTAGTTGACGGGTTCGGGCGGAAAGATCGCCCGCGCGCCGACCGGCGCGTTTACCCCAGCCTGGGAAGTCCCCCGCTCCGGGCTTCAACCCGGATTCAGCGATTTGGCTTTGTGGCTAAAACTGGCCCGTAGTTACCACGCGTGTCCGTACCACGCGCCCATCGGCGGGACCCCTACGGGTCCGCCGCTGGGCTGAATGTTTAACCCCGCGATAAGACTTCCTGCGAGCTCGCCCTGCTCGTCGAGGCGAGTGTGACGCAGGTGCCGACGTGAACCGGGGGGTTATTGGAAGTCGTCCGGCTTGAGGCCCACGTTGAGCTTGATGTCGGAGTATTTCTCGTCCTTGACGACCTGGTCGCCGGCATAGCTGATGCGCTCCGCCGGGAGATGCGTCGTCTTCGAAAACGCGATCACGCGCTTGGTTACGCCGTCGGCCGCACCGGCCGGATACGTGATCGTCACGGAATCGAGGCCTGCCGTGGTGCCTTGCGTGATGTCCTTGGCGGCCTTGATCTGCTGGGCGGCGGACTCGAACGACGCGTAGTCGATCGTATCGCCGCGTAGCGAGACGGCGCGGCCGTCGTGGATGGAGACCTGGAGCTTGATGCCGGACAGGAAGCCGCCCTGGTGCCCGTGGACGGTATCGCCGCCGGCCCAGACCGCCCCGCCGCCCTTGCCCGGACCGTCGATAATGTCGATGCGCGCGTAGTGCGGCTTGAGATAGGCGAAGTGGTACGTGCGGTCTTCGGTCTGCGTGCCCTTCACCTCGTGCGACACGATCGTGTCGGTGTAACTATCGACCTTGGCCCACGCGTCGAGGAACGCGGTGGCGGCCGCGGGCTCTGCGGCGAACGCACCGCGCGCGAGCCCGGAAAGGAGGACGATGGCGGCCGCAGCGGCGGCGATCGGGGGCAGGTGTCGTCTCATGCGGTTCTCCTAAATCGTTGCTGTCAGGCTACCTCGAACAGGCCGGCGGCGCCCATGCCGCCGCCGATGCACATCGACACGACGACGTACTTGGCGCCGCGCCGCTTGCCTTCGATCAACGCGTGCAGGGTCATGCGCGCGCCGCTCATACCGTACGGGTGGCCGATCGAGATCGCCCCGCCGTCGACGTTGAACTTCTCATTGGGGATGCCGAGCCGGTCGCGGCAGTAGACCGTCTGCACGGCGAAGGCCTCGTTGAGCTCCCAGAGGTCGACGTCGTCCATCTTCAGTCCGTGCCGCTCGAGCAGCTTGGGCACGGCGAAGACCGGGCCGATGCCCATCTCGTCGGGCTCGCAGCCCGTCACGACCAACCCGCGGTAGATGCCGAGCGGCTGCAGGTTGCGCTTCTCGGCGAGCTTCGCGTCCATGACGACCACCGCCGCGGCCCCGTCCGACAACTGGCTGGCGTTACCGGCCGTCACGGTGCCCTTCGGCTGCACGGTCTTGAGCGCGGCGAGCCCTTCGAGGGTCGTGTCGGGCCGGTTGCCCTCGTCCTTCTTCAGCACCGTCGGCATCTCGCTGACGACTTGGGTCTCCTTGTCGACCGCGTACTTCACCGACGGCAGTGCGACGATCTCGGCGTCGAAGCGGCCGGCTTCCTGGGCCGCCGCGGTCCGCTGCTGGCTCTGCAGGGCGTACTCGTCCTGCGCCTCGCGGCTGACCTTGTAGCGGTGCGCGACGGTATCGGCCGTCATGATCATCGTGGACCACAGGTCGGGCTGGTGACGCAACAGCCACTCTTCGGTGAAGTGGTGCAGGTTGACGTCGTTCTGCACGAGGCTGATCGACTCGACCCCGCCGCCGACGACGACCGGAACCCGGTCGACGATGACGCGCTGCGCCGCGACGCTGATCGCCTGCAGGCCGGAGCTGCAGTAGCGGTTGATCGTCGTGCCGCTCGCCGTCACGGGGAGCCCGGCACGGAGGGCCGCGTTACGCGCGACGTTGTGGCCGGTCGCCCCCTCCGGGAGGCCGCAGCCGATGATGACGTCCTCGACCTCGGCGGGATCGACGCCCGCGCGCTCGACGGCCGCCTTGACCACGTGCCCGGCCAGCGTCGCCCCGTGCGTCTGGTTGAAAGCGCCACGGAAAGCGCGCCCGATCGGCGTGCGCGCGCCCGCGACGATGACTGCTTCGTTCATGCCTGTGCTCCCTTATAGGAAGCGAACCGCTTTCCCGCGCCCGCGAGTTCCGCGAGCAGCGGGGCCGGCGCCCAGCGCTCGCCGTAGGCCGCATGGAACGCCTCGACGTCCGCGAGGACCTTCTTCAGCCCGACGGAGTCGGCGTAGTACATCGGACCACCGCGGAACGGCGGGAAGCCGTACCCGTAGATCCAGACGATGTCGATGTCGCCCGACCGCAGCGCGATGCCGTCTGCCAGCACTTTGGCGCCCTCGTTGATGAGCGCGTACACGCAGCGCTTGACGATCTCGTCCGGCGGGATCGCACGGCGCTCGATCCCCAGCGCGCGCGACTCCTCGACGATCATCTGCTCGATCTGCGGATCGGGCTTCGGCTTGCGGTCGCCGGGCTCGTAGCGGTAGAAGCCGCTGCCGGTCTTCTGCCCCAGCCGGCCAAGCTCGGTCAGCATCACCTCGAAGCGCGGGACGCGGCCCGGCCCAAGTGTGCCGGCCTGCTCGCGTCCGGCCCGGATGTGCGCGGCGACGTCGATGCCGGCGAGGTCGGCGACGGCGAACGGCCCCATCGCGAAGCCGAAGTCGGTCAGCGCCGCGTCCACCTCTTGCGGCAGCGCGCCTTCCTCGAGTAGGTGCGCCGCCTCGCGGATGTACGGCGCGAGCATCCGGTTCCCGACGAAACCGTCGCAGTTGCCGACGAGGACGCTGACCTTGCGCAGCGTCTTGCCCAGCGCCATGGACGTCGCGATCGTTTCCGGCGACGACGCCGTCCCGCGCACGACCTCGAGCAGTTTCATGATGTTGGCCGGGCTGAAGAAATGCGTCCCGATCACCTGCCCCGGGCGCCCGGTTGCGGCGGCGATGGCGTCGATGTCGAGCGTCGACGTGTTCGTGGCCAGGATCGCGTCCGGCTTGACGGCCGCGTCCAACTGGGCGAACACGGACTTCTTGACGTCCATGCTCTCGAAGACCGCCTCGACGACGAGGTCGGCGTCGGCGATCTTGTCGTACGAATCGACGAACTCGATCGCGGCGAGCCGTTCGGCCGCCGTTTCTTCGGTCATGCGGCCGCGCTTGACCTGATCGCCGTACGTCTTCTCGACGGTCGCGCGGCCGCGCTCGACGGCCTGCGCGTTGGTGTCGAGCACGCGCACCCCGATGCCCGCGTTCGCGAACGTCATCGCGATGCCCGTACCCATGGTGCCGGAGCCGATGACCGCGGCGCTCCGGACCGGATGCTGCGCCGTGCCGGCGGGCATCCCAGGAATCTTCGCCAGCTCGCGTTCCGCAAAGAAGATATGCTGATACGCGCGCGACTCGCGGCCGGTCAGCAGTTCGATGAAGTAGCGAAGCTCGCGCGCCGAGCCGTGGTTGAACGGCCAGTCGACGGCGGCCTCGATGGCGTCGATCGCCTTGTGCGCGGCGAAGCCGCCTTTGTCTTCGGGCGGCACGCGTTTGTGCGCCTCGGAGAAGTAGATCGGATAGGCGCTGACCTTCTTCTCGCTCACGCGCCGCTTCTCGCCTTTGGCGGCGAGGCCGCGGACGGCGGCCGCGGCGGCGGCGACGACGTCGCCGTCGACGACCTCATCGATGAGGCCGATCTTCTTCGCCTTGGCTGCGTCCGCGTTATCGCCCTTGAGGATCATTTCGAGCGCCGGGACGACGCCGATCAGGCGCGGCAAACGCTGCGTGCCGCCGGCGCCCGGCAGCAGGCCGAGCTTAATCTCCGGCAGGCCGAACAGCGACGACGGCGTTCCCAACCGCAAATCGCAGGCAAGCGCGAGTTCGAGCCCGCCGCCGAGCGCGCGGCCGTCGACCGCGACGGCGATCGGCTTCGGAAGCTTATCGACCGCGTCGACGAGGTCGCGCACGTTGACCTTGCGCTCCTGCATGATCGTCGCGAACTCACCGATGTCGGCGCCGCCGCTGAACATGCCGCGGCCGTTACCGGTGATGACGAACCCCGCAACGGCGGGGTCGTCGTTGCCCTTCTGGAGCGCCTCGATCACTTCGACGCAGGTCGCGCTGGAGAGGGCGTTGACGGGCGGGTTATCGATGCTCAGGACGACGACGCCGTCCTGAGTGTTGGTGCTGATCACGGAACCTCGAAGCTTTGGTTTAGTGGGGAGCGTAGGGGTCTGTCGCGTAGATGGCGCCGACGTCGACCTGCGGGATGCTCAAGCCGTACGCTTTGTCGAGCGTCCCGATGAACGTGTTGGCCAAGACGGCGTAGCCCGTGTTCGACGGGTGGATGCCGTCCCAACTGAAGAAGCCGCCCTCGTACTGCAGGGAACAACACTTGGAGTTCAGCGGATAGATGCCACCGTTGGCGACGATCTGCGCGAACTGCGCGTGGATGTCCACCAGCGTCGCGCCGTTAGCCGCCACCGTCGAGGCGATGGCCGAGTTGAGCGCGTCGTTCGATTTCTGCAACGAGGCACCGAGTGCCGCGGTCACGTAGTCGCCCTGCGGCACGAGCCCGATCGTCGACTGTCCGTTTTGGAAGGCCGCGAACGTCTTGCCCAGGCCCTGCAGCGTGAGCCAGCCGCCGTTGGGCCCGACGCCGCTCTCCTTCTCGATCTCCGCCGCCAACTCGGCCGCGAAGGCTTCGGCGACCGGCAGCGGCAGGCCGAGCTTCAGGAAGTTCCCCGTGATCACGGCCTCGACTTCGGGGCCGGGGAAGAAGAACGCCGCATTCAGCACGTCGACGAGGTTGGACACCGCCACCTTCGAGCCGGCCGTCTGCAGCGTGCGGATGATCGTCGCCAAGTCGGACGAGAACTGGGCCGGGCTCGTCGGACCGACCGCGCCGCCCGAAAACGCATACTTCAGCAAGTCGTTGGAGCCGAGCCAGACGGTCGTGATGTGCGGACGCAGCGCGACCGCCGCCTGCAACTGCGTGTGACCGACGCCGTAGTTGCCGAGGACGGGATAGAAGTAGTTGTTCTCGGAGAGCAGCGCCCCGAGCGCGCCGATCGGGCCGGGGAGCGTGTTGCACGGCCCGGTCGGCTGGTACTGATAGACCGCCTCGTGCATCGTCTGGCCGGGCACGCCGATGTCGAACGGCGCGTTCTTCGGCGCGAGCCGGACGCCGAGCGCTTTGGAGAAGTTGTAGGCGATCTGGTTGAGGCCGCCGCAGGCCGTCGTGATCGGCGTGGGCGAGCCCTGACCGTTGAGCGTCAACACCGTACCGATGCCGGGAGCCGCGATAAGCGGCAGCGGCGACACCGACGGGTCGCTGATGTCGACGCCCGGGTTCGCCTGCTGCCACAGCAGCGCCCAGAAGCCGTGCTCTTGCGTGGCCTGGACCGTTGCGAACGGCGAACCCGGGATGGGGTTCGTCGTGTCCTCGCCCATCAGGCCGTTGGACTGCACGCCCGCCGTCAGCGAGTCGCCCATGCCGACGATCCGCAGGGCGGAACCGACGGTTTTCGGCGGGACGTACGGATTGCTGGAGCCGCCGCCGGACGAGCACGCGGAGAGCGCGACCGATGCGGCAACTGCGGCGACTGCGGCGCGCGCGAACTGAGTGCGTTGCTTCATCACCTTACGCTCCTACAACGGGACCACGCTCGGCGTGCCGACGCCGAACATCAACTGCACTTGGGTGGCCTTCAAACCGCCCAGCGACGGCGCGACTTGGCTCTGGTTGCACGGCAGCTGCAGGCACGTCAGGCTCTGAATGCCGAGCTGCGGAACGTTCGTCGGCGTGCCGGTCGAGATCGTGCCCTGCACGAAGACGTTCTTCGTGAAGTTGTGCGTGACGCCGTAAATCCACGACCCGAGATGCTCGGGATAGGGATCCGGCGCGAGGTACGCCGGCACGTGCGACGGCTGGAAGAAAATCGTGGAAGTCGGGTTGAGGCGATACTCGAGGTAGAGCAACTGCAGCAGCTGCATGTGATTGGTCTGCTGCGCGCCGGTGATGTTCATCTGCCACTGCGGGGCGAGCGTGATCGTGCCGAACATCTTCGGCGAACTGAGGAACGGGATCGTGAACGACACCAGCTTGACCTGCGCGCTGCGCAGGTGAACGGTCTGCGGGAACCCGTTGATCTCGATGGTCTGCACGTCGCCGTTACCGGCGTTATTGATCGAGGCGGTTCGCGAAATGTAGCCGGGCGAGATGATCACCGGCAGCGGGAGCGGCGCCTTCGGCATGAAGACAGCGAGATTCTGGAGCAGCGTGATGAAGAACTTGTCCTTGGTCGTCACGTCCAGTTGCTGGTCGTGCAGATTCTGCGATGAAATCGGCGGCCCGATGCCCTGCAGGTAGACCGGAACGATGCCGGTGTCGAAGCCGAGCGGGAACTCCTGGACCTGGTAATAGCCGGCAAACAGCCGCAAATGCTTCGTGAAACCGTAGGCGAGAACGGCGTCCATGCCGCCCGGCATGTTGATGTTGTTGTGGCCGGTGTTGCCGAGCGCCCAGGCTGAAGAAACGTCGAGCGTATAATTGAAGCCTTTGGTGAGCGCCGGATCCAACGCCGGCGCCTCATGCTCGCCGATCGGCCGCGCCTGTGCCAAGTCGCGCGCGTCGTCGATGCCCAGCGCCGTCGCCGCTTCCTCATGGGAGACGATCGAGGCGTTGGCGGCGTCGGCGTTCGCCTTGTCGGCCGCGAGCTTCGCCTGATGCGCCTCGCGCTCGGCGCGGATCGCCTCTTTGAGGGCCTGGTTTGCCGGCGTGACGAGGTTCTGATTTAGCAGGAGGCCCTCTTCGTCCGCGCCCGCCGGCCCGGTTGCCGCGGCGAGCGCGATCAGGAGCCCAAAAGCTGGTAGAACACGACTCAGTTTGCTCAATCGTTCAGCCTCTGTGGAAAAGTTTCACGCGGGCTATCCCCCCGCCTGAAAAGAATCTCCTTGTTTCTGCGTGAATCGTCGGCTCTGATGGCAGACTACGGCACGCTGGTCGACCTGGTCCGGGAAAGCCTCGCAGAGGCGGAGCGCCCGGTTGTGGCGGAGCGGGTCGGCGGCGACTTCGCGTTCACGGGCTCCGGCGCGCTGCTCGCGCGCATCGAACGGCTCGCGCTGGCTTTGCGCGACCTCGGACTGCAGCCCGGCGACCGCGTCGGCCTGATGTCGCCCAACCGCGTCGACTGGATCGCGTGCAATCATGCCATCCTCTGCGCCGGCCTCGTCACCGTCCCCATCTATCCGACGCAGGCGCTCGACCAGGTGCAGTACATTCTCCAGAACAGTGCCGCGCGCGTGCTGTTCATCGATTCGCCCGACGCGCTCAAGCGGCTGGTCGAAGGCGGCGTCGAACTGCCGCACGTCTTCGTCTTCGACGCCCGGGGCGACGGCTCGCTGAGCGCGCTGGAGGTGCGCGGCGAGGCCCTCCGGAGCGCCCTGCCCGGGGCGATCGCCGGGTTCGCGGCAGCGGTGAAGCCCAGCGACCTCGCGGTCCTCATCTATACGTCGGGGACGACCGGCACGCCCAAGGGCGTCATGCTGAGCCATGGCAACATCGCCAGCAATGCCGTCGCCGGGTTCTCGCTCGTGCCGGACGAGTTGCCCGGCGACGATCCGGTGCTGTCGGTGCTCCCCTACGCGCACATCTACGAGCACATGAACCTCTACGGCTACCTCCTGCGGCGCTCGCGGGTCTACGTCTGCCACAGCCCCGACGAACTGCTGGTCGACCTGCGAACGGTCAGGCCGGTCGCGTTTTTCGCCGTGCCCCGGATCTTCGAGCGGATGCTCGCCGGCATCGTCGGTCGCGCCCGCGCCGAGGGCGGCGTCCGCTCCAAGCTCGTGCCGTGGGCGCTCGCCGCCGCCCGCCACTACATGCGCGCCAAGATCTCCGGGACACCGCCGACGCAGCGCCAACGCGTCGAGTACGCGATTGCCAAGCGGCTGGTGCTGAGCAAGTTCCGGCCGCTCCTCGGGCTCGACCGGCTGCTGTTCGTGGGGACGGGCAGCGCGCCGCTCCATATCGACATCGCGCTGACGCTCGAAGCGTGCGACATCGCCGTCCTGGAAGGCTACGGCCTGACCGAAGCCTCGCCGGTCGTCACCTGCAACACGGTCCACGAGCGCCGCTTCGGCACCGTCGGCCGGCCCATTCCCGGCGTCGAGGTCCGGCTCGGCGACGACGGCGAGTTGCTCGTGCGCGGCCCCAACGTCATGCAAGGGTACTATCACGACGCCGAGGCGACGGCGGCGACGATTCACGACGGCTGGCTCGCCACCGGCGACATCGCGGCGATCGACGCCGACGGCTTCGTGCGCATCACCGACCGCAAGAAGGAGCTCTTTAAGACCTCCGGCGGTAAGTACATCGCGCCCGCTCGCGTCGAGTCGGCGATCCTGCGCTCGGCGTTCGTCAACCAGGTCATGGTATTCGGAGCAAACCAGGCGCACCCCGCGGCGCTCGTGTCGCCGAACTGGCCGCTCGTCCGTCAGGAATTGAATATCCCCGAAGAAGTGCCGACGCCCCAAGCGGCGCAACTGCCGCAGGTCGTGGACTTCATGAGCAAGGAACTGCGCAAGCGGACCGGCGACCTCGCCACGTTCGAGCAGATTCGCAAAGCGGCCGTCCTACCGCGCGACCTGACGGTCGAAGAAGGCGAACTGTCGCCGACGCTCAAGATCCGCCGCCGCGTCGTCGAACAACGCTACGCGGCGCTCATCGCCGGGGCGTACGAGGCCGGCCCCGCGGCCGGCGCCTAGGCCGAGGCCGCCTCCGCCGCCGAACTGCGAATGACGTCGGCGACGGCGCCGGCGACGCGCCGGACCAGGGCGTCGTCGCTGCCTTCGACCATCACGCGCACGAGCGGCTCCGTCCCCGACGGGCGCACCAGGATGCGTCCGCTTCCCGCGAGCGCGCGCTCGGCCTCCGCTACGGCGTCGCGAACGGCGGGTGCGTCGGAAACGTCGCGACGCTGCGTCCGGACGTTCAGCAGTACCTGCGGGTAGACCGTCAACGGCGACGCCAACTCGCGGAGCGTCGCGCCGCTCTCCACGACCAGCGACAACACCGCGACGGCCGTCGCCGGACCGTCGCCGGTCGTGTTGAGATCGAGGTCGACGATGTGACCCGACTGCTCCCCGCCAAGCGCAAAGCCGCCGGCGCGCATCGCTTCCAGCACGTAGCGATCGCCGACGGGCGTGCGCACGAGCGCGATCCCGATCTGTGCGAGGGCGCGTTCGAGCCCGAGGTTGCTCATCACGGTTCCGACGATCGCATCGCCCGGCAGCGCGCCTGTCGCCTTGCGCCGCCGCGCGAGCATCAGCATGACGTGATCGCCGCTCAGCACGGCGCCGCCCTCGTCGACGAGCAGCGTCCGGTCGGCGTCGCCGTCGAACGCGACGCCGACGACGTGGGCAGAGCGATCGGCCGCGGCGATCCGGCGCACTTCGCCCGCCAGGGCAGCCATGTCCGTCGTCCCGCAAGCGACGTTGATGCGCGAGCCGTCGGGCTCGGCGTGGATCGTGACGACGCGCGCTCCCAGCCGTTCGAAGACGCGCGGCGCGGCGTCGTAGGCTGCGCCGAACGCGGCGTCGACCACGACGGTCAACGCGCGCAGGTCCGCGCCGCCGTCGACGAGCCGGTCCACATACCGTGCGGCGAGTTCCGAAGCGGGCCGCACCACGCCGACCTCCTCGTGCGTCGGACGCGGGCCGCCGGCCGCCGCGACGGCCGCTTCGATGCGGGCCTCGACGGCGTCGGGCAGTTTGAAACCGTCCGGGCCGAAGACTTTGATGCCGTTGTCGCCGATCGGGTTGTGCGAGGCGCTGATCATCACGCCCGCCGCGGCGCCCGCTTCCCGGACGGCCATCGCGACGCCGGGCGTCGGGATGATGCCGGCCGCGAGCACGTCGCTGCCGCACGATACGACGCCGGCCACCAGCGCGGCTTCCAGCATCGGTCCCGAGATCCGCGTATCGCGGCCGACGACGATCGCGGGCCGGCCGTCCGCCGCGCCGCCGAGGACCGCCGCGACCGCGCGGCCCACGGCTAACGCCAGCTCGGGCGTCAGGTCGGCGTTGGCGACGCCGCGAATCCCGTCGGTTCCAAAGAGGGCCACGTCAGGGCCCTTTCTGTGCCGGCCTAAACGTCGCCCGCACGCGGACGAGATTCGGGGCGACCGAGACGCCGTTCACCTCGTCGCCGCGCGCGTCCGCCGGCACGGCGCGCATCATCGCGTCGACGCGTCCCGCCTGCGAAGGAAGCTGTACGTCGACGCGAGCGGCCGCGACCCGGCCGAGGTCGTCGGCAGCGCCGCGCACGGCAACGGTCTTGGGCTCGAACGAGACGCCGTCGGAGACGACGGCTCGCGGGTCGCCGACGTAGCGCACGCTGACGGGCACCGTGTGGTTCTGGACGCGTTCGATCGTCAGGGTCTCGGACGACGGCGACACCTGCTTCACTTCGAGGCGGGGCGCGATGATCGTAATGGGAACGGCGTGCACGCCGGCTTCGCGGCCGGCGAGATCGAGCACCGCGCGCAGATCGTCGGGCCGCACCGGCGACGTCGCCCCGCGCGGCGACACGATCGTCACGACCGCCTGTTTGTCGGGATAGCGCGCGATCTCGTCGGCCGAGAGGCCGACCGCGACGATCGGAACGCTCAGCTGCTGATCGAAGTGCGCCGCGATGGCCGGGCTCGCCGCGAAGCGGAAGTAAGCCCACGCACCCACGGCCAGCACCAGCGCGAGCAGTTTCAACCCGAGGTTATTGCGCAGGCGATCAAGCACCTGGAGCCGGCTCTACGAGTTCCCCGGGCGGGACCGGCGCGGATGCGACGCGATTGCGTCCGCGGTTCTGGCGGCGCGGACGCGGCTGGGTGCAACAGGCGAGCAGCACGCTGCGCAGGCGATCCTCGTCGTCGATCTCGCGCGAGATGCGCCCCGTCCGCGCGACGGAGATGTGGCCGGTCTGTTCCGAAACGACGACCACGACGGCGTCCGTCTGCTCCGACAGCCCGAGCGCGGCGCGATGGCGCGTGCCGAGGTGGGCGTCGGTCAGCACGTTCTCGGACAGCGGCAGGAAGCAGCCGGCCGCCTCGATGTTGGCGTTGCGCACGATTGCCGCGCCGTCGTGCAGCGGGGAGTTGGGCGTGAAGATCGTCAGCAGCAGCTCCAGCGACAGCTTCGCCTCGAGCCGCGTCCCGCTCTCGACGTACTCGCGCAGGCCGGTCGACTGTTCGATCGCGATCAGGGCGCCGATGCGGCTATGGGCGAGGATCACCGCGGCGCGAGCGAGCAGCGCGAGCGCCGCCTCTTGGCTCTCCGGATCGACGCGCGTCTCGCGGCGTCGCAGAATGCCGCCGCGCCCCAATTGCTCGAGCGCGCGCCGCAACTCCGGCTGGAAGACGATCGGCAGCGTGACCGCCGTACCCAGCAGCACGTACTGCAGCACCGTCGCCAGCACGAGCAGGTGCAGCACGTTCGCGGCGGCGAGCATGATGAGCAGGACCAAGAGGCCGAGGACGATCTGCACGGCGCGCGTGCCGCGGATCAGCAGCAGCAGGTAGTACGTCAGCACGGCCGTTGCCAGGATGTCCACCGCGTCGGAGATGCCGAACGTGAAGCCCCACGGCGTGATCAGCACGTGCCGGCTCCTTCGAGCAGCGGCTCGAGGTGCGTTTCGAGGATGCGCGTGCGATCGATCGCGGGCTCCCCCAGCGTCGCGGCGGCGAACTCGGCGAGCACGTCGTCGTCGAGGGCGATCAGCGGGACGATCCTGCGGCCGGGAGCGTAGGCCAATTCGGCGTCGATGACGTCGACGACGAGCGAAAGCGGCGTGAGCCGCGGGTCGAACTCGACGAGCACCGCCGCCTCGACCTCCTCGGCCGATACGACGCCGGCCGGCCGGCCGTCGCCGCCCAGGGCCGCGGCAAGCCGCGGACAGGCGCGGGGGTCGGCCGGCTCGATCGCCAGGACCAGGAGCGCGGGATCGTCCACGGCCGAGGGCGGCGGGAAGGCCAAGTCCTCGACCCGCGGCCGGTCCCCGCCGTACGCGATGCGCGCGTAGGTGCGTCCGGCCGGCGGCCACGGCTTCCAGGACACCAGACGTGCTCTCTGGGAATCCAAGGCTGCCGCAAAGCGGCTGCGCTCGCCGTCGCCGAGCACCGCGTCGAATCGAACGCTGAGGGACCCTTGCACAGAGTTATTCACGCATCAGAAGAGTTGGACTATCGTTAGCCATCAGCGCGCATCTTCCATGCGCGCCGGGCCCCCAGCCCGGCCGGCGCTCGTGGTCAGCGTGGGCCGGAACGCGGTGTGGATCGCCTTCGACGACGAGCAACGCATCCGCCCCGCCTCCCTCCGCAAGCAGGGCGAGCGGTTCGCGCTCGTCCCCGGCGACCGGGTGGCCGCGCAACCCTTGGACGACGAGTGGGTCGTCGTCGAGAGCCGCGAAGACCGGGCGTTTGCCCTCGTTCGCAAGACCGCCGGCGGCCGCACCAAGACGATGGCGGCCAACGTCGACACCGTCGCGATCGTCGCCGCCCTCGAGCGGCCGCCGCTTCACCTTCCGATGGTCGACGAGCTGCTGGCATTCGCCGAGATCCACGGGCTGCGCGCCGTCCTCGCGTTGACGAAGCCCGACCTGGCGGAGCCTCGGCGCATCGCCGACGTCTGCGCAACGTATGAAGCGCTCGGCTACGACATCGTCGTCGTCAATCCCAAGGCCGGCGACGGCGTCGATCGTATGGCAACCGCGCTGGCCGCCCGCCACGCACTCCTCATCGGGCAGTCGGGCGTCGGCAAGAGTTCGCTCTTCCGCGCGCTCGGCGGCGACGCCGTCATCGGCGAGGTATCCAAGATCGGTCGCGGCCGGCAGACCACTACCAGCTCGCGCCTGCTGCGGATCGACGGCGGTTTTCTGATCGACAGCCCGGGCGTGGGCGAGTTCGAGTTGCACGATACGCCGCACTCGGAAGTGGCCTACGGCTTCGTGGAAATCCGCGCGCTGGCGGGAACTTGCCGCTTCAGCGATTGCACGCACCGGGTCGAGCCCGACTGCGCGGTTCGCGCGGCGGTCGAACACGGCGAGATCGCTCGCTCGCGCTACGAGAGTTACGCCGGCATCGTGGCGCG
>Ga0182016_10002600_pt1 | contig 21064 bp, 22 predicted proteins | sample 712S2MmetaG_FD_120491 | JGI IMG/M metagenome (GOLD analysis project Ga0182016, IMG submission 120491) | Permafrost microbial communities from Stordalen Mire, Sweden - 712S2M metaG | ecosystem: Environmental > Terrestrial > Soil > Wetlands > Permafrost | place: Sweden: Stordalen | collected... | reverse complement strand
TTCCGATGGTCTTTAGAGACTCTTTGTTCTGTCGTTCAGAAGTTCCAATTGATAGGAACTTGGAGACTCCTCTCAACTCTTCAACCGGCACGACCCGATGCAAAGAATTTTGTTCGGGCTTCTCGATTCCATCTTTCGATGCTTCGATTGCCATGATTTGTCATAAACTTCGTTCTTCTCTTGCGAAACGAAATGTTCCTAACTTTGTTCTAGCGTTCAGACTCCTTGATTTCATTTTCTGATGCTTCGATTGTCATAAACTTTGTTCCTCTCTTGCGAGACGAAAGGTTCCTAACTTTGTTCTCCTTCTAAAATGAAAGGTTGGTTTCTCTTTGTCGTGATCATTGTTCTCGTCATTTTGATTCTTATGGCTTGGCGGAAGAAAGAAATCGTGTCTCCGCCAAGTGATGGGAAGGGTATTTTCCACTTCGCCACCAAAGCGAAAAAGACACGTGCTCCCAACACGAAGGAAGAACAGTGGCGCGACGTGTTTGAAAAGGTTACCGGCCATGCTTATCCCAGTATGAGACCTTATTGGCTCATCAATCCTAGTACAGGTCGTAGACTCGAATTGGATGGTTACTCGGCCGAACTTCGATCTGCCTTTGAGTACAATGGTCGTCAACACTATGAGTTTCCCAACAGTTTCCATAAAACTCGCGAAGAGTTTGATCTCCAAGTAGAACGAGACGCTCTGAAAGTGGAAATCTGTCGAGAAATGGGTATAGATCTAGTTGTGATTCCCCATGATCAATCAATCGAAGATTCATATGGAGACATAGAGAGGCATCTTCGTAGTATCGTGAAGAAGAGCAAAAGAAATCCCATTCCGAGGTGATTTGGAGTGCGAAATGAGAAGCTAGTTACCTCAGATAGCTTCAATCTGCTTTGACTCTATGTCTATCAGATAGATATCATGATGCGAGCAATAACTTGACAACTCAAAGATTCTCTCTACGTCTATCAGCGACGAAGAGATTAGAGTACCACGGTGTAGGCAAACGTAATATCATCATAAGATCGAGCATCCACGGCTGCTTGAGTAACCAGTTGGGCACCATTCTGACTACCTTGAGCTTCGCTAATGATCGCAGCAACTTGATTATTGCTGAGTACATCAAACACCCCATCCGACCCCATACCGTAATACGAACCTGATCCAAAAGTGAAAGGTCCTTCGACAGCTGGAATGATCGAAACTAGGTCTTTCTTTCTATCATCACCTAGGTCTTTCAAGCTTTCGTCTCCGAAAGAACGACTGGTAGAAAGATTGTCGTTGACACGCCAGACATCTCCTTTGGAGTGCGTAATTCTCCCTCCCAAAGCTTCAATGCGATCTTTCTCGTTAGGTTCGGTCGGCTTATGATCTTGAGTTCCAAACACTTTTCCACCGGAGACGCCGTTTTGAGATATTCCTGGTTGAAACTGCCAAATCGCACGAGAATCTCCTGCGTAGGCAAAGTAGACGCTCTTACTGACCAAATCATGTACGGCAGCCACGATAGTCGACCCGGAATACGAAGCATCTACCGATCTGCGGATCTTTGTTTCAAAACTGATGAAGACTCTTTGTGCTCTCTCGAATGCTTCTGCATTTGTTTCCGGGAAGGGCCTCACTCCAAGTTCCACGAAGGCAGAATGATGTGCCGTAATATAGTCAATCACGTTGTTGTTACCATGACCATCGAAAAGAAGAGAAATGATCACTCCATCTTGAGTCAGTTGGAAGAAACGATCTTGACCTTTACGAGAAACTTGATGTTCGTACGTCCTGACTCGCGAACTTCTCCAATTCTGTTCATCCACTTCGCGATTCTGATAGGATACGTTTGCTTTTGCACTTTTGAGCGTTTGGAATACATCTGCGCGGAACTTTCTTTCTACCACCAAGCTTTGGCCTGTCGATAACGTGTAAGGATATACTGGCACTTCGGCTGCTTCCAACAAACTGGTGAGTTTGTTGTATTCTCTTTCGTTCTTCATACTGATGGCCATGTGAGTATCATTCCAGCGATCAATGATCTTGACCTCCATGTTTTGACTCTGAGCATGCAAACTAGAGCTTCGATGATTTGACTCAAAGCTCCTCAACTGCTTAGCATAAGTACCTACAATGCGCAGACGAGGTTCTGCTACTCTTTTACGCTCCGCAACAAGCTGAGAGGCAGACTCTGAGGTGAGAACGTCACCTGTCCCAACATCATACCACATGCCATTGCTGAAAGCAAAATCATAAATCGTATCTTTCGTGTCCATGTTTCAATAGGATGAGAAATAAAATGTGGAAACCGTGAGATTCGCAAAGTCATCGCTTGGAAAATCATCGCTGTACGCGGAGAATTATCTCCTTGTCCTGTCTTCTTGTCATTCCGTGGTTGGAACAAAAGGATAATCGTATTTCAAAGCTTGGTTGCCTCCTTCTGTCACAGTCAGTTTGTCAGTCACTTTGAGTACGAAGATCTCAGCTGCCTTTTTCAAAACGATCATAAACACGTTTTCCTCCTTGCGAGAATGAACTACTGTGCGAACTGTAGCTCCTTCCATAGACTCAACGCTCGGTTCTCCGATCTCCGTAATGACATCTAATCCGTCAAACGTAAGAACTATACCATTCTTCAACTCGAGTATAGTCTTTTGATCTGGCCATCCGAGACTGGCAGAAATTACATCTTGATCCTTGATGGCTGTGCCCAGAGTCGTAATGTAGGCGGCATACTTAGCCACAGTGGTTTGCGGAATGAAGATACTCACTGTTCCTCCTGTCATATCAAACACGGAACCATGACTATCAGTCTGTTCGATAATCGAGCGATCAACCTTGCGCACCACCTCGCCGAGAGATGAGAGCCAACCTGGTGTGGGAGAATCGATGATATCGAGGTAACACGCACCACCTCTCGCTGCGGACACTTTGCGTACTCTCATGTGACCCCAAACTTGTTGCAATGTGATGAACTTGTTTTTATCCTCCTCGTCTTTTTGTCTGGCTTCGAACATATCTAACAGAACGTCAGGATAGTTGAGGATAGATCTGCTATTCAGTAGTTTGCGATGAAGAACTTCTTCCGGTCTCGTCGTGATATCCGCGAAGTCTTGCAAGACTTCTTCAAAGGTGGAATCTTCTCTGTAGACGGCTCGAATATGATCGTGACTGAACGGAGCAATCGGAATGTAGACTTCTGGTGGATCCACGAAGCGAACTCCGAATAATTCCGGGTTTTTGAACGTGGAGGTATCAGTCAGATCAACCACTGCGCCCAAACAATCTGGCAATGAGGGTGCGACCTTTCGTTTCAAGCGTTGTGTCACCACTTTACCCAAATCTGGTTTTACACGTCCGAGCGAAAAGTGTTCCTTGGCGAATTTCTCCACGTGTATAGTTCTCTCAACACCATGTACTGTGGCATGAGTTTGCGAATAGGTCTTCACTGCGCTTCTCTCAGGGATGTGATTGATGCCTTGCTTCAAGTTCGTATAGACTGCGAAGCTCATTTTCCTACCAATCTGTTCAGACTCCGTAGCCACAAGTGGACCTGCCGCCTTGAGAGGAACTCTGACGGGCTCGGAGTTGGGATATTCGACTCCTTCTGGTGGTGTTACAATCATAATACCTTTCTTGGTCTCGACGGTTCCCACTGCGTTGACTCTTTCTGCCACATTTGTTCTTCCCATCGCCGTCATACGACAACAAGTTGTGATGATCTGTGCCTTGTCGAGAGCATCCTGATTGGACAAATAGAGACTCTCACGATAAGTCAAATATCGTCTTACTTTGCCATCGACGGCAGTACCACAGGTGAAGCATCTGATTTGTTCTTCCATATTATCTTGCTGATGGAATCACCTTGGACTATCAAATCGTTCCGAAATGAGTAATCACTGGTTGTAAATCTCTGGCCACAATCCGAATCTCTTTATCTGATCGGAAGTCTTGCTGGTGGAATTGCTCTGACTATCTAATCGTTCCAAATGAGTGATCACTTCTCTTTATCTAATCGAAACCTCTTTGGTTCGAGATTTGTTAAGCACTTTTTCTGAACAGGAACAAAAATATTCGAATTCGGTTAGTATGTCATTGTCCAGTTATCACTTTCAATAATGATGCGATTCACTCCTCTCACCACTCTGGCATAACCATCTTCACCCCATTTGTCTCCCCAAGAATTTCTCACAATCCAATACTTTGTGGGCTGTCCGAAAGGAACATCTTGATGAGTCTTTGGTTTATCAACGAGGATATTCATTCTCCGCCCCACGGATTCATCCACTGAAGAAACATTGTGGTTCTTCTTCGACTTTCCATTTTGTCCAGACGTGATTACCTCCTCGCCCCAACCGATGATCGCAACTGCATGGTATCCATCTGATTCGCGCGGATCGGAATCCCAATTGGTGCCATAAATGCCGCCCTTGTAGAGATAGAAGTTCTTATCAATTTGACCTCTTCCGACTGGATCAAAGATTTTCACAGTGGCAGTGACAGGACCATACGTGAAGAGTTCATACATGATCGCATATTCATTCTCAGATAGTTTCTGCTGATTGTCCAACTGTCCATACGTATGAGGATTCGCCCTGTAACAACTTGATGCTTTGTACACTTTGGGCTTCGGATGCCCAGTCGGCCCGTAACAAATGTACTCTCCAGGATTACCAACATCTTGTTGAGAATAAGTGCCGGTCGTCTTGAGATAATCAATGACCTCATCCATGTAATGTCCTGTGCAAACAGCATTGCAAGGCTTGTTGAGTCCCTTCGTGCCACATTTCATGCAAGCGGCCAGATTGTACTGGGAGATGTAATCATTGTCTTGCAACTCTGGTTCTATTCCGTTCTTACTTTGCCAAATCTTGATGCGATCGCCAAAGACTCCACTTGCCGAGAATGCCCAGCACGATCCACACGATCCCTGGTCGTAAATAGGTGTGATCAAACCTGGCCATTCATTCCGAGCATCAAAGTTGAGAGGAAGAGGAATTCTTTGTGCAATCTTGGGAGCAGTTACAATGGGACGACTATCCGCGCGCAGAAAGGTAGGCAGTGTTTCGGAAATGGGGAAGTTTCCTCTGGGATGCGAACTGTCAACATGATGAGTGGTCGAGTATTTATCTCTATATGTATCCAATTGAGGATCTCCTGGAGCAGTGTGAATATTCACACTGTTGACTCGTCTGCTATCAAGTCGCCAGTGTCGAATGGTTTCGGAATGATCCTTCTTGTTATTGCTTCTTGCCCAAAAGATGAGTATCAGGACTACAATCACCAGAATCACAATCGTGATCAGCGATCCATTATCCATTTAGATTTGAAGGTAGGATTTTTCATTGGATTTTTGTTGAAATTCCCAATGAGTCGAAATGTTCGACCAGCTACTATGTTCTTGTGTGAACAAGACAACTATAGCTGTTTGATACAGGAAGTTAAGAAATATGGAGGATGTCCGGTTTGCCTGATGAGAAGAAAAATGCAAGCCATCTATATCTCAGAATGGGCAGACGATGTTCAAACAATGGACATTTCAGAGAATGAATTTACTTGTAGCCAAAACGTTCTCCCTCTTTGTGTTCAAATGGAGAGGCTCACGGTTGAAAATTACTGAAGTCACGATGTTGACAAAGTTTGAAGGAACTTTGTCAAAACTTGGAGAGAATCATCGTGCCGAACCAGAGTTCCCTCAGAGAGAATCATCATTCCGAACCAGAGTTCCCTCAGAGAGTGGTAAAACTTGAAGATCAAGAGTTTCTTCAGGCCATGACATCCGAAGATGCTTTGTTTGAAAAAACTTTGTCAAGCTAAAATGGATCACCTTTGTCGTCGCGTGGGAGCATCCGATGTTTGCGAAAAGAGAAAAGTGGGAGGATCATCCTACACTTACGTATTGGGTCAATCTGATGACCAACCTACCGCTCATCAGGTTGACCAACCCGTGACACGAATTGTGCCAACACGTGAGGTTAAGACAACCAGACAGACGAATAGGCCTCTTGTCGAAGCACGCAAGACTGCGGCTGGAACGAGACTTTCTTTGATCAGGAGATTGATACAGAGTCAAGCGAAAGGAGTTCCTTATTCTGCCATCAATGCTTACTTCAGGAAAGAACTCAATGATGCCGGAATGGATGATAACATGGCAACCAGTTTTATTGTCGACATGCTAACATATGATCCTCGCAATGATCAACCCAAGGACTATCCAGGTGTTTTGGCCGCTCTGCAGAACAGCTCGGAAAACTACAATTGGCTACCTTTTTGGGACATCGTGGATGGATTGTCGTGGGATTGATAGAACTCAAGAAGAGTTTCGTCAGAATCAACACAACGTCAGAATCAGGTAGTTTCATGATTTTATCATATGGTTAAACTACTTGATTCTCATGGTGAGATCTATCGAAGAAATCAGCATGATTTTCAAGTGGCGACTATCACGAGTCTACAAAAAGCTCATCCCAATTTTTGACGCATTTCTCACCTTGTTGATCTAATTTTTCATCAACAAGGTTGATTTTAAGATAGCGAACGAGAGGGGCGGCGAAAAAAATCCAAGAACCTGGCCTCGCGAGATTTTTTCGCGCTTCTCGGGAGAATTCTCATTTTTCCGCAAATTTTTTAACCCGGAGAATGAAAGAAGACAACATGTCGCTGCTTGGAAACGAACTGCGCGAGGAGGCTGACGAAGCAGACCAGGAGGAGGAAATGGAGGCACCCGCTGAGTTGCCCCGTTCCCCTCGTCGTGGAGCCAGGAGTGCAGGAAACTCGCCTGCCGGAACTTCCCCCATCAGGCGAAAGCCCGAGTCCCCCGAGGAGTTCTACGTCCAGCAAAAGAAGAAGAAGTCCCCTTCGCCCGTCCGCAAGGCTGCTACCAGTGGCAAGGCGATTCCCGTCAAGCTGGGTCGTCAGGAGTGGGTTGTGCCCAACAACGGATCCCGTACTCGTCCCATCCAGGTTCTCCGCAAGGATCTGCAGGGAGAGAACCCGACATTCGCCAAGGGAGGAGCTGAGTATCGCGCACTGAGGCGATACTCGTCTCTCGATGCTGCCACTGCCGATGCCGAGAAGGTTCGCGCAGCTGGTTCCGCCAAGAACAGTGCCAGCAAGGCCGCCGCCAAGTCCGACCTGGCTAAGGCTGATCGTCCTCACTACGTCAATCTCGATCCCAACAGAGTGAAGGGACAGAAGGTTGTTCTCCACAAGCCCGCCAACGCGCAGGGACCCTTCAAGAACCAACGTGCTGCCGAGGAGTGGGCCTTCACGCACAACACGGATGGAGAGGTGGTTGAGGCCGGTGAGGGTATCATCAAGAAGAAGCCTGTCCAAAAGGCGCGCGGCGCGAAGACTGGCGAGGCGGTGATGCTCAAGGCTGGCAAGAATGGACAGGATGTCTGGACTTCCGTCCTCAACGCGAAGGGCGAGCTGAACAAGATCCTCGCCGTCCTGGAGGAGAACGGAGTGGACTGGCGTTCGCAGTTCGAGGTGCGCGACTGGGCTGATCTCAAGGATGAGAGTGCCAAGCGATCGGCTGCTTCCCGCGCCAAGAAGAACGGTCCTCCCAAGCTGACCGAGTCTGTTGCTTTCTACGCGGCTGCCGCGAAGGCTGCCAAGCTGGGCAAGGGCGTAACTCAGGCCGAGCGCGACCGCAAGGTCAATGAGATCGTGCGCAGCGACCTCAAGGAGGGAACCAAGAAGTCCCGCCTCAATCTGATCTCTCTGTCTGGCTCAGGAAACCGCGGTGCCAACACTGCTGGAGTTCGATCGATTTGCTTCAAGGATGTCGGTGCGGATGGCAAGGAGTCTGGTCAGGCTCGTGCTATCAAGTTGACCGACGGAACATGGACCAAGAATGCCCTCATGGATGCCAACAAGTACCAGGATGCTAAGGGATTGACTCGCTTTAAGTCTCTCGAGGAGGCTGGCGAGGCAGCCATCGTGAAGGCACTCAAGGGTGGTCTCAAGATGAAGCTCTATGTCCAGACCTTCGGAAGGACTGCGAACGCTCCTTGCGCCAGCCACGACGATGCCGAGATTTTGTAATCAGGATAACACAATCCAAGCTCGTCATGAGCTGCGATTTGAATAAATATGTGGAGAAGTATAGTTGTCTCGATTTGGATACGCAAAAGATTCATGCCGTTCAAATATCTTGATCCCATTCGGATCGCGATGTTGTTTCAATGAGTCAAAGCAGAATGTGTCTTGTAGGATGGCGATCTGTTCACCCTGATTTTGTCCCCCGAACATCTATTCAGCCAAACAAATATGACAAGCAAAACGAGCAGCACAAAGATCACTTTCAGACTATCATCATTCATGACTACAAGAAAACCAGAATAGAATCAAAAAGTAATTGCGAACTGGAATCGGATGCAAAACAAGAAGTCGTCACAGATTGGAATCGAATGAAGATCAAAAAGTAGTCACAAACTAGTCCAAAATGAGAGAAACCCGTTTGTTCAATGCGAAGACAGATTTGGTTTCACTTCGTCTCCCAACCGAAACTGACTTTAGAAACAAAAAGTTGACCTCAAGATAAAAATGTCGATCCTCGTGGCGTACGAACGAGATTCTCGTTTCAAGAGAGTTCATATTTCTGCCTACGATTCCGAGCTTCATAAGGGCAAGTTGGTTTGCGCAGATGGTCACGATGTGGTAGGAAAGAAGGGAACCAAGGTGGTTTGGCATTATGCCCATGCCAAAGGAGCCGATTCTGAGGACGGAGGGTGTTCCCGTGTGATGGGAGAGTGGCATCACTGGTGGCAGGATCGGGTCGAGCCCGACTTTCTCGAAATCATTATGAAACGAGATGGTATCAAGCATATTGCCGACATGATCAATGCTGACAACGTCGTGATCGAATTTCAGAAGTCCGTCATTCCAAGCGAGACGATCCTAGAACGAGAGAAATTCTATGATCAGATGGTTTGGATCTTCTGTTGTACCGATACGCCTATCAAAGTGGTATCCAGTTATGGTCGTTACGTCAAACTCAAGATGCTCGGAGGAAGTAAATACTTTCTAGCCGCGACGAAACCCACATTTCTCGACTTTGGGAAGCGCGGCGTTCTCGAACTTGTGAAGATCAAGGATGCTCGCAAGTCGAAACCAGAGTTGTATGCGCGAATCTGGACCATGCGAGAGTTCGACGAAGCTTTCATGCGAAGTTGCTTGCTTCCAACTGCGTCCTCGCGCGTGGATCGGGAACCGTACCAATTCGAAGAAAAAACAGAAGATTTTGCAACTTGTGAAAAAATCTTGAACGCGCGGAAGAAGTAAAATTATGGAAAAAACGTAAAAATAAGCTGCTGGATGAAAGGAAGCAACTATGGGAGACCAACGCTTCAACACGCAGCAACTTCTCCTGCTTTTGGCAGTTGTCGCCCTGGTCGTCGGACTGGTGTTTCACATCATCTACCTGGTCAAAGATCGCAGCGTCGAGACAGCACAAGATGAGTACAACAAGAACAACTCTCTGATGTTCTACCTGTTGGCCATTGGTCTCGCCACCGCGGGATTCTTGTGGGCAAAGGGAGGAAGCCACATGAAGGCCACCGTTGAGATCTGATCTGATCACATGTGAAATACGCAAATCGAACAATCATTCTATCCAGTATGGATATCGTGATATAAAATAATTAGGAGTACGTTATACTCAGCGGTAGGATATCGTGATGAGAAAAACTTGATGATAACTCACTGTATCCAGTTGGATAGTGTGATGAGAACTACTGAAGCGTACAATCTTTCTTCGTTTTGTCTGTTACTTGATCATCAGTGAGGAAAACCTCATCGTTAGGACTCTCGATTGATACGGTGGGTACAGCGTAAGACTTTTCGATCATCTTGGCGATAAGCGCAAGGATGATCGGATTGAGATTCCAACCAGCTGCCACGCTGCAAGGATATGCAGCGGCAAAATTGAGTTGATCTCTAGTGGCATATAGTTCTTCCCTGTCGTATTCGTCTGATTTTTGACAAACCAAGTCCAGTTTGTTCGCTACTAAGATCGCGGGAGGAATGTGCGGTTGGCCATCCATAGTTGTCACACACGTGTCTAGAATTGTTTTCCATTCTGCTACATGCGCCTTTCCATGCGGATTGTTGGCGTCATACATCACAATCGCTCCTTGCGTATTGCGGAGATAGACGCTAGGTTGGTCGATTACACGAGTAGTGCCCAGAATGTCCCAAAAGTGTATCGACACTTCTTTTCCATCAGAGAGGCTTACAGTTTTAGGCGTGAAGTTCACACCTGCTCTCCTCACGTACTTCTCATCGAATGTACCCTCGGAAAATCTTTTGATGAAAGCAGATTTTCCCACTTCCGGATCTCCCAACAAAACTACCTTGAAAATCTTGACGCGCTCCATTTAGTTTTCACTCGAGATTTCTTAGTGATTCGGCTGAAATCCGATTCGACAATCTTTTTGTTCGACTATCGTTGGTCTTTTTGATGACAAAGTTGATGGTCTTTTTGTATCATCACACGACCCACATCTGGTCTAGAGAGTTTATTCCGTTCCGAAAGAATGTTCGGTCCCGCATTTTTCGCACGACCAGAAATGACGGTAGGTACCATCAGGTCCGCAAGGTTGCCAGTCAGTGAGTCTCAACTTTTGTTTGCTCAAATCGATCGTCTCGAAACGAGGCTTGGTACGGTCAAGTTTGGGATTCGGATTGTCCAACTGTGCTTGAACGTGAGTCTTCGCGTTGCGCATGTGCTCTGTCCCATCAGGATCGAAACCCATGTGTCCAACCAAGAACATTCTTTCGTTGCACGCGAGACAAATCACTCCGATCAGCTTGCAGCCATCGCAATAGAGAAATGCATGTTTGGCACAATCTTCAGGCTTCCAGTAAGGCCAGTATTCCCCATCATCGTCGAGCGATGTGTGAGGATCAGTGTTCTTTGCATCGTAAAGTTCCATGTCCACCTCACAGTCTCCACATAGTTTGGGATCCATTTTCGATCACTTTTTGATCGGGTGGAGCCAAAAAGTAGCTCCTCATTTCTATTCAAGCCGTATAGCAAGTTGGAAAGACAATCGAAGGTGTCAGATCGACACGAAGGAACCTAACCCGGCAAACTCGCCCCGTTCTAATCAGTTTTAACGACGTTCCGACGAACGTAGTTATTGCATTTTACTGCTTCGGAAGAGCTACGCGCTGAGTCTTGGGCACGACCACCGAGATTCGAGGCTTGTCAGATCGCTTGTTGGGCGATGGCATGCGTGGAGCCGGTCGGCTGCGAGGACGGGATTTGAACCCTGGGACGCCGGTGACATTCGGTCCGTGGCAAGTGTGATCATCGTGATGCTCCTCGTGGTGATCATCATCGCAACCACAATGCTCCTCGTGATGGTCTTCGTGGTGAGGAGTAGGTTGAATGGTGATCTGAGGACCAGTGTTGCACAATCCCTCGCAAGCAACTGTGATGACGTCTGTGCTCGGAACGGAAGGAATGGTGACCGTCTCAAGAGAAGCATCGACTGTGTCAACGAGAGTACCATTGACGTAGATCAAGAAGTGCAAGCAGCACTTCGGCTTGCGCCACTTGATGGTAGTTCCGAGGCAGTTGCTGGTGACAACCCAAGCATCAACATTCTCGCAAGCGCATTGAGGCGTCGCAGTGAAGATCGTGGTGCACTCTCCAGACTGACCGAACTCGTTGTAAGCCACAACGATGTAGCAGAACTGGGCATCGCAAGACTCCACAATGACCTCGGTATGGTTCGTTTCGACCAAATACTGGTAGTTCGATTGAGTCACACAAGCATCGCAAGTTCCTGGGCAGCAATCTTGTCCGCAACCGACCTTGGGACCAGCCTTCACGAAGGGACGAGTGGCTCCCACAATGCGTCCCTTTCCGCCCAAAGAGCTGGTTACAATGGGATCATTGTTGATGAAAACGCGGTATTTGGCCGCGTTCAAGGCACGGTGCCAGGAAATCTTGACCTCTCCGGGACCAATGTTCTCGGACTTGACGCCTCCCACTGGTTCTGGACGCGGGCCGACCCTGACCGAGTCCTTGTTGAGATTCCAGAGCAACCAGAGGACAACGATGATCGCGATCACCACGATCACCACCGTCAACAAAGTCGTGTTACCGTCTCCCATTTATCGGGTCCAGCAGAAAGATTTTCCTGATAAAAGAGAAATTCGGGTGCGAAGGTCTCCGCGGATTTTTTCATCGCGAGGTATCCCAGTGACTCGGAAAAGATGGGAACTTTGAGGATCGTGTTTTGTAAACCACGGACGTCAAATTCTTCTTCACGTAAGGTACCATCTACTAGATATTGCCGCACGATGTAGCTGTCTGCTCCCTCCAAAACAGCAACTTTAATCGTCATCTGGTCATTCTTTTTACTCATGATGGTCGGACCCAAGTTACGACAGGTAAAAGAACTATCTGGCATCGATCGTGCTTCTTGTTCTTTGCTTTTGAAATTGTCCTTGGCAAGAACAAAGTAAACCCATTCGTAGGGTGCGTAGATCCTCACTAAGTTGCGACCCTCTTTTTGAAAGTTAGATACCTGCATGACGTGACGGTAGGTTTCAGGTTTGCGGATATTGATGCCTGGCTGGTTGGACCAATAGATGTTGTAGATTTCTGGATTCTTCTTGTCATCAATGTCGTCACTCCATGCTATGTCGATATGTTTGTGAATTTTGGCTTCCCAGGTTATGTCTCTGATTGGTGTAGTTGCTCGCAAACGGAAGAAAGCAAATGCTAAAGCCAAAATCGCCCCCACGATAACAGCCACTAGCCATCTCTTTTTGGCTCCCATTTCAAGAGCCAAAAAGATTCTTTAAGCGGAGCTCGTGGCGCCTGAAAAAGTTTGATCATGGCGCCAAACTTCATGAGGACAGATGAAAAGATCATGGTGTCCAAACTTCATGAGTTTTCGTTTTTGATCATGGTGTCCAAACTTCATGGGGACAGGTGAAAAGATCTCATGCCTCGCAAAAAGAAACCATCGTGTTCAAACTTCATGAGTCTTCGTTTTTTGATCATGATGCCCAAACTACGAAAACCACGAGCTCAAACCAAAGGTTCTCGTTCTGACAAATAGATTGATCTCACGCTTGAGATTCTCTTGAATACGCCATGATCAATGCCAGAAAAGCATAGAAGATGGCATACAGACACCACATGGAGGATGACTCGCCGCTGCGATAATTTTTGGCCACATAGACCATCATAATTCCTCCCAAAACTGCCAACATGATTCCAAACTTTGTAGGTCTCATGAAAAGTAGCCCGAAGACCAAACCAAACCCATATATGAGAGCAGCCGGACTTGACCCAACGAAAGTACCCAAAGCCTCCTGTTCGGTCTCATTCTGTCCTCTAGTTTTCCAAACTAAATGTCCTTCTCCGCAATTCTCAGTGACGGGATGAGTACTAAAACTACGCTTTGGATCGGTAGCTCTCACAATGGACCAAATGAACATCACAAAGTAAGCCATCGTAAGAACCAATAGTTGAGACTTGAAGCGTGGCTGGCCGTACTTATATGCCATGAAAGTTTGTACCAAAGGCTGCAACCACAAAGCAATCAGAAGGAGTCTCGTGAGAACTTCTCCAGATGGCTTATTACGAGGATCATCAGATTGTAACTTCTTGGCTTCCTCTGCCGAATCAGTCAGATCTTCTTTGCGCCTATTCCACCAGACAAAAAATTCCAACAACTGGATGAGAATGAAGGCTAAAATGAAGCATCCATTCCAGATTCCATTCTTCTTTCCCTTGGTGATGACCAAGAGAGCTATCAAGGCGGCTACCACAAATGCCACCAACGATGTTTGTGCCGACTGACACATTTGGAAGCAAAAATAGATCCTACCTGTTTATTTCAAGTAGATCAAAAAGACAAGCACATTAAGGACGAAGTGCTCCTCGAGCTGATTTACAAATAAGAAAACTTTGTGTGGGCAGAAAGAAACTCAGAAAGATGCCTACTTTGGTTCTCTGTTCGGAAGAAGGGAAGTTCGACAAGAGACAACTCAAGGGAGAAATCATCTATCTGGCTAGTTGGGATCTCATCTCGCCTAACCAGAAGGGCAAATTCGAGAGAACCATAGTGACTTGTGATGTATCCGCATGGGGTGAAACAGAATGGACCAAGGTGCGCGAAACTCTACACTCTCGCGGCAAACTCTATGTGGCCAAGAAGAAATCACCGGTACCTCAAGATTTCTTCAAGATATTCCATCTGTTGAAGGATCATTTCGTCCCCGTGAAGGAATCAAAAAGCTACCACATACTGGCTCTGACCGAAACTCTCTCGCCAGATATTGTGACTCCAGATGTGATTGTCCAGTTGATGAAACAAGCGAAACCACTTGATCGTCTCTTCAATCATCAAAAGGATCCCTCAATCTGTACCACTGTGAAACCTTTTCTGACCAGCGGAACGTTGATCGGGGAGGGAAACGAAGGATCAGTCTATTATGCCAAAGATTGGTGGTCAGAAGTTGTGATCAAAAGGGTAGAAGATGTCGAAGCTGCCGAAGACCAAGTGATTGACGATCCTGTTGACGGAGTGTACACAGGCAATCGATTTGGCGAAATGCTGGGTGCTTCTCTTTTGGATTCTCTCTTGGATGGAAACGATGAGAACGGATATCTCTACCAAGTGCAAAGATACGCTGGTTTCTTCACTTGTGGCGAACCAACTCTCGGAGTGGATCTCTACTTGATCAACGAAAAGATGGATGGTGATCTCAAACATTTCTTCAACGATTTTGCTTTCGGAAAGTTCACAGAGCAAGAGTTCAAAGTCGTCTTGTGGCAATCCATCTTTGCTCTCGTATGTCTGAGCGAGTTGGATTACTATCATCATGACAGTTCGCCTCAAAACTTTCTCTATAGGAGAGTTCAACCTGGCGAGCTCTTCTTGGGAGCGGAAGTAGGATCAAGCGAGACCTGGACGTTTCAACTCTCTGATGAAACAGGCCTCACGAGAAAGTGGAAATTGCCAAATGTCCGACTGGTTTCTAAGACTACTGACTTTGGCTTCCTGAGACACTTGAAGAAACCATACTTGTTTGGCTACCAGGATCCTAACTATCGAGTCGATAATAGTCCTAAAGGTTTTGCAGATGTGAACTACTTCATGGCCAGTCTCATGCACACGGCAGAAGGACATGCCAAGCTCAAAAAGAATCTCATACCGTTGATTGCAGAATGGTTTGACCTCCTGGGAATCGACAAGAATTACCTTGATGTCGCCTATCCGAGAGCAGTTTTGCTTCAGACTGGAGATATGTTGCCTACTTTGCGCATGGATCAACGACATGACAATTGGGATCCACTTCGTCTCCTGGAAGGTAAGTTCTTTGCAGACATTGTGTTACCAATGATATGATTTCTTGTCGTACTGCGACGTGAAATCCAAATGATCCCAAACGATTCAGAAAAATTGTTTCTCCGTCTGGCGGAAAAGATGGGGATCGAAGGTCTTCTCAAAACGCTCAAAAAGAAGTATCCCGAAACGGTTTTGATTGATGTTCCTCTGAAGAGTTTCAAAGGTACCAACCTGGCCGGAGATGTTTGCATCTACGCATATAAGTACATGGCCGTAGCACGAGAGGAAGCCTGTAAGTTCATCGACGTGTCGAAAGAGAATCCCAAGCATGAGAATATGCGTTCTTTCTGGCTTGAGAAGTACTATCAACTCGCCATGGCGTTCGTCGAATGCGACATCAATTTCATTCCGGTTTTCGACGGAGGACCATTTCGATTGAAAGATAGGACGAAAGAAGATCGAGCCAGTGTTGGACTTCAGAGAGATGAAAAGATTGCCGACTTGAGGCACGCTCTGCAGAACGAACCCGATAACGACAAGATTAGAGATGCACTCCGCAACGAGATTGTCCGCGCGGTGACCTTTCAGCCTCAAGACTGGGAGTACCTCGAGGATATGCTCAGGACGATGGGATTGCCGGTGCTGAAAGGACCTTATGAAGCAGAAGCAGTTTGTTCCCGCCTGGCGCGAGCGGGTTTAGTTTCCGGAGTAGTTTCCAACGATGGTGATACCCTGGTTCATGGAGCCAATATCATGATTATCGATGTGAAACGCTCGTACCAAGGCGGGAGACCAACCCATAAGTGTACCTGCATCATTCTGAGTGAAGTCTTGAGAGTCCTCGGGTTGAGTCGAGATGCTTTCGTCGATTTATGCACTTTGTTGGGCACTGATTACAATGATAATATCCCCAAGATTGCCTGGGTGAACTCTTTCAAGCTCATCAAGCAATATGGCAGTTTGGAAGCAGTTATTGCCAACCTGTCACCCAAAATTGATCTCAAGGAGCATCGACTTGGTGATCCAGCTTTGAGGCGCGAAATTCGTGGCTACTTTGTGGATGAATTGCCAGACAGTATACCAGACCATCCGCTCACTTTGTGCTATGACGGTGGTCTCTACGATTGCTTCGATCGTATTTTCAATGGATTTAATCGCAGAAGAATGCTCGATTTGACCATAAAGGCGGCATCCGTCTTGACAGACTTCAATCAAAAGTTTGCAAGCTTGCAGAAATTTATTTTGATTCATAAAGGAAATGTCGGCGAGAACAACCTATAGCCAACCGCCAAGAAGTGGCGGAGGGGTTTCTCCCGTTGCTCTGATCATAGCGATCGTTGCGATAGTCTTCTTGCTGATAGTTGGAAGTATCGTATGGATCTATTTGCAGAACTGTATTAAGTCTGCAAGACAAAACATTTGTCCCAAACTTGCTATCGCGGCAACGACATGATTTTGCAACTCCTTGAGGGAGAAGCAAGCCAATACAACGTGACCAACATTCTGCTCGAACTTGACGTCAACCAGTTTTGGAACAATGTCATAACAAAATTCAACCTCATGGTTGGACTCGATGCCAACCAGTTTTGGGACATGCTTCTCTCCTTCGAGAGTTGCATTAGACTATTCTGATAGTTTAACAGTCAAACTATCGTATAGTTCGTTGAAGCGAGTCAAAGGCAAGCCAGGTAGAGTAGCATATTTACGTGCCAGCCAGTAATAAAACTCGTCTCTCGTTCCTTCCCCAAATTCTGTAAGGTCAGAAGCGAATCTAACTTCTTCCGACATGCCCTCGGGAGATTTGCGCTTCGGATTGGTCAGAAAGGTACTCTCAAGGCAATCGAGAGGTGTAAACCTTTCGTTAGGATCCACTTTCAAACAACCGTTCACAAACTCTGCAAAATCCTCTGGTTCATCTGCCAATCCTTCACGATGGAGCTTACCAAGCTTCACCTCTTTGACCAAATCTGGGAGGTTAGATTTGGTTATCCATGGCAAAGCACCATGAAAAGCCTGAAATAGGGTCACCCCGAGAGCCCAGATGTCCATCTCGTATGCCGAAACGTATGGAGGTTTAGGTTGAGTCAGTATTTCAGGCGTCATGTAATACGGAGTTCCTTGCCTGGCAATATACTTCTTGCCCACTTCACTGGCAAGACCGAAGTCACCCAACTTGAAGTTAGTTTGATCATCAGTCAGAATGTTGGCTGGCTTAATGTCACCGTGCACGATGCCTTGCTCCTTGAGGTAACTAAGTGCACTGGTCATCTGTTTGGCTAAACGTCGTACCAAAATTTCAGATAGATAGTCTCCCTCTTTGATCATCTGTTCGACATTCTTGCCTGGAAGTAGTTCGAGCACCAAGGCGACGCAAGCGCCCAAACCAGTTGGTACTTGCACAATGCTCGATCCTCCGCAAATCCTGATTTCGAAAGAATTGACATATCTGACGATATCGACATGCGTCAACCTCGAGTGAATACTGATTTCTTCCACAAGAAGGTTGTTTTGGTTTCCAGCTTTCTTAGCCACCTTGACAGCAAACCAAGTTTCGTCTGTTGCTCCTTCTCGCCTTGCCTTGTAGACATCACCAAAAGTACCGCCTCCAAGTTTTCGCAGTTGTGTCCATTTGGTGAAAACCTGGGGTCCATCCATTTAAGAACAAGGAAAACAAAGTTCGTTCATCATTTTGGAGCATCATGTCCGAGCCCGACGTGAGAAAAATTTTAACCATGGTGGCCAAAAACCTGATGAAACTTGTTGTCGCCACAGATTTTGGCCATGAAAATCAACGAGGTGATCAAGCTTGCTGCCGAGCATGAAAATCGACTGGGATCAACCTTGGTGCCGAGCATGAAAATCAATGATCGTCGAAAGGGTTGATACCTCATGAAAATCAACGAGGTGATCAAACTTGACGGACATAGATTTTTGACCACGATCGGATCTCGTGACCAAACTTTTTGTTTCCGCTTTGAAAGTGCAAGATGAATAGCGATAAGCCTCCTCCAACTTCTCCTCCGGAATGGATAGCATTCGTCGTGATAATTGTTTTGCTTGTTTTGGCCTTTCTGTTCATATACTTTTACATCAAGCCGCAACTCTTCCAAGCATCGGCTTATGTGCCACCTTCAGCACCAAGTAGTACAGTTATTTGTCCCACTTCGCCTGCTCCTACTGGACTAACTGCAATGGAGGTAGATTTCGCAGTGCCGAGCTTCGATGCTTCATGGAATGCCGTCTTGACGCCAACCACCACTGGAGCCACCATTTTAGGCTACAATATCTACGTCAGTACTTCGCCAGGGATTACCACCACGAACACCACCAAGACAGGCTTCACGCCTATTCCTCAAGTTCGCGTAGAGCATTGCAATGGTGAAGATCTCGTTTATGGCACTACGTATTACTATCGTGTCGACACTGTGGACACTTGTGGCGAAGGAACTTTGTCGACCGAAGAAGCTAGCATCACAATTGTAGCATGAGATTCGTGCCGGGACACAATAGGTCTCATGCAGGGACCCTTTTTGTGTTTAGAATTATTATCACTTGACTCGTTTCGAGTCTCATGAAGGTAAACATGTTGAGCTTCGACATGCCGAATTATGATCCCAGAATTATTACCACTTGACTCATTCGAGTCTCATGAAGTTATTGCGCATATTTGGAAAACTGCGCGACCAGTTTGGTGAAAGCATGCCCATACACAGCGAATTTCTTCTTGAGGACTGCAAAGAGCGTGGCGGGTGCTGTCTTCTTCTCCAAAATGTCGTAAACAGTGGGGCGGTAAGTTTCCCATTGCACGAGCTCCATAAGAATCGTCTTTTCCATCTGAATGATTTGACTGTCTTCATAGCAAGTAGTTTTCGGAAAGAGAATCCGAAGGTCGGGCGTAGTTTCATCCATGAAGTACTTACAAGCTATGTAGCAACATGTGTATGCCAACAGTCCGGGATCTAATTCATCAGTCTGTACTTCTTTGGATGGACTCTTTGCTGCGACAGCCGATGGATTCTTAGCTTCAACAGTCGGTACTTCTTCCAAGTTCTCATTCGGCTTGCTCTGTGTTTTCATAGTTTTCTCCTCCAGAACGAGCAAACAACGATCATAAAGGTCGAGTCCCAAGAACATAATTCTGTATCCCAAATTGTCATGGTCGATTGAGATTCGATCGATGACTTCGAGGCCCTTATTTCGTTTCACATCGTCCTTAATCTTGAGTAGAACGTGTGGTTTTGGAGCGATAACAGGTGGTCTGCACAAACCACGCCACATGTCGCGATTCGGAGAGTTCTCATTTTGAGGAACCTGTGCGAAGAACGGCTCGTTTAAAATATCTGAGGCAGCAATTCTCCCATCAGGATTGATGACTAGCATCTTCTGGAGGAGGTCGGAGAACTCGCTGAAGGTACCGAAATTGGGCAAACCCTCTGATACTTCCTCGAAGTCTTCCACTTTGGGTTCAGCTCTGTCGAACAAATCGGCAATCGGCTTGGCCTTCCATTTCGAGATTCGATCGTAACCAATGATGGTATCACCTCCGTTCGTCAACTTGTTCCAAGTTTTCATATCAGGAGACCCCAAACGTTTGAATATCTTGGTGAGAACTTCATTATCCTCCATGCGGCTTGCTCCGCTCTGATCGGGTTGTCGATTAAATGGAATGTGAATGTTGATCATCTCGATGAAGAAAACGGCGAGACTCCATATGTCCATCGAATAAGTATACCTTCCGGGAGACAACATGACTTCGGGAGATTTGTAAGCAGTAGTGCCCACATGTTCCGAATTGAGATGTCCCTCCGTGAGCGGTTTGCACATTCCGAGATCACACAAGACTGCATTGTATGCATCCGAGTAGGTTTCATCTTTGAAGACCAAAACGTTGGCACTTTTCATATCACGATAACACAATTTGTGGGCATGAAGATAGGCCAATGCATTAGTAATCTGGACCATAAAGCGTTTCGCCATGGGAACAGTACATTCTTTCTTCTTTTTGAACTCGAAGCAAGACTCGATGGCCAAAGGCATGATGACGAAGATTTCGTCCGTCTTGTCACTTTGCTGACGTCCATAGTAGGGACACGTGTAGGTAATCGCAATGGGCTGCAAAATGAAAGGATGTCGACATCTCTTCAAGGCATCCACCTCTTTAAGATGAATGGCGCCCAAAATGCCATGCTTTCTTTCTCCCACAATGAACTCCTTGATGGCAACAGATCGGCCATCTCTTTCTGCCTCCAAAATTCGCCCATAGGAACCTCCGGCGAGATCTCGCTTGAAGTGATACATTTTTATCTCAGCGGAACGAAAAACATTCTAGTTCAAATGTCTCCTTCTCGCTTCTCCTGGGATTTGAAGTTCGTGACACCATGTTGAGGAGCAAAATAACGAATCCCAGGAGAAGCGAAAAGACAAGACAAGTTTGATCAAGATGCCAAAAACTCTGGTTCACGCCAAGTTCGACCGCAGTGATAAAACTCTGGTTGGCGTCATTTCGATCGAGATGCCAAAAACTCTGGTTCACGCCAGGTTCCTAAATCTTGTCCAATCTTTGATTTTCCATACGAAATCTCTGGACCCGCGATGGGGTCTCGAAATGGTTTTCAGGCGTTTGTGAACGTCAAGTACGATTCAATGTAGCGAAGAACGTCCATCGCTTGAATCTCCATGGAAACAGGACGTCTGTTGTTTTGGGACTTCTTTTGTATCTTCGTCAGCATAGCATACAGATGTGGCCATACGATTCCCATTT
>Ga0182016_10002597_pt1 | contig 21071 bp, 13 predicted proteins | sample 712S2MmetaG_FD_120491 | JGI IMG/M metagenome (GOLD analysis project Ga0182016, IMG submission 120491) | Permafrost microbial communities from Stordalen Mire, Sweden - 712S2M metaG | ecosystem: Environmental > Terrestrial > Soil > Wetlands > Permafrost | place: Sweden: Stordalen | collected... | reverse complement strand
TAGCGGACTCAATGCGAACATTGCAGCCCTCACCCAGTCCCAGCAGAATGCCAGCAACGGCATCGGCCTGCTGCAGACCGCTGACGGCGCCCTGTCGCAGGTCACCACGCTCCTCAACCGCGCTGTTACCCTGGCCACCGAAGGCTCGACCACCGGCATTACGTCCAGCCAGTCCACCGCGCTCGATACAGAATTCCAGTCGATCCTTTCGGAAATCAACCAGATCGGCCAGGCAACAAACTTCAACGGCTCCAACGTCTTCTCATCCAATGCCCCCACAACCTTCTCCTCGACGCAGGGATCGGTTGGGAGCCCACTCCTCACCACCACAGCATTGACAGCGAATTCGGTCACCAAGATCACTGACTCGGCTACGGGCGGTACCTTTGTGTTCACAGCCGCTGCCGGTGACAAGATCTCCGACCTCCAGACTGCCATCACCAACGCTGTCACAGCTGGGACGCTCTCCGCTGGTACGACGGCAACGATCGTTGGTGGAAAATTGACGATCGCGGATGCTGCTTCGAATGGCGTTACAGTCTCGAGCAACGACGCGGTTCTCGGACCGATGGTTGCTGCCACCTCCAACGACACAAGCACTGTGTACCTTGGCGACGGCACTACCACTGGCGCTACCAACACTGAGATCACAACCACCATCAACGCCCTGTCCGCAACGGCTCTCAATCTGAACGCCGACGTTCTGACCAGTTCGGCCTCCTCAATAACCGCTCTGGGCGATGTCACCGCCGCAATCAATACGATCTCCGCGCAACGCGGCGTCATCGGCGCTTCCGTCAACCGCCTCACCGCGGCCAGCAGCAACATGGCCAACCAGGTGACCAACCTGCAAAGCGCAGCCAACGGCCTCCAGAACGCCGACATCGGCAAGACCGTTGCCAACATGACCCAGTACAACGTCCTCCAGTCTACCGGTATGGCGGCTCTGCAACAGTCCAACCAGGCCCAGCAGGCAGTTCTGAAACTGGTCCAGTAATTCAACGCGGCAATCAACGCAATGCAAGAGGTGGAACCGCAAAAAGGTTCCACCTCTGCCTCACCCTCCATGAGCCGAAATTCAATCAATTTCGCGCCGACTCTCGCGCTCCGCGGTCGATGACCACGGGCCAGGGTAGGCGTGTACTCCATGGCGCCTTCCCGAATTGCAGGTAGAAGCTATGAGTTCATCATCCGCGGTCAATTCGCTGTTGTCGAGTACTTCTCCAACTGTTCCGACATACAGTATCAGTTCCATTCTGGCTGCAAGTTCAGGCTCCAGCACCGCCGGCATCGACGTCACGTCTGCGGTAGCTGCAGCCATTTATGCGGATCGTGCGTCGGAACGTGGCTGGCAGGCCGACCAGACAACCCTCACCAGCCAGACGACCGCACTCACTTCGATTCAGTCCGCGACACAGGCTGTAAGCACGGATTTGCAATCGTTGAATTCACTGACAGGACCCTTGTCGGCCCGAAGCGTTTCAAGCTCGAACAGCAACTTAGTTACAGCCACCGCAGCCGCTGGCACCACCCTTGGCAACCACACCGTCGAGGTCAACTCCATCGCAACAACCGGGTCCTGGTATTCAAGCTTCCAAACAAGCGCAATCTCGCCGCTTCCGGCAAGCTCGTTTACACTAACCACCGCCGCCGGTACTTCGCAGACATTTCAAACCGGACCTTTGACCGGAACTGCCGGAACTAATCTGAACGACCTGGCCACCTCGATCAACGCTGACAATTTGGGTGTCACCGCTACGGTGGTCAGCGACTCGTCCGGCTCTGCCCTTTCCGTTGTTTCCAACTCCTCAGGCGCAAAGGCCGACTTCTCGATATCGGAGCCTTACACGTCGTGGACCGCGCCACCATTGACTTCGACTGAAACCCTCGGCGCCAACAACATTACGCTGACCGGTGCTACCGTACCCCCAGGAACAGCGACCATCACCACGACCTCCGGCGAAACCTATGCGGAGTTGGCTACCGCGATCAACAATGCAACCGGCGTAGGCCCGGCAACGAGCTACAGTTCGACGCAGGATTCTCTGGTTGGCACCACCCCTTTGACCGCCGGCTCCGTTACCACCATCCAGGACAAAACCACAGGCCAGACTTTTTCTTACACGGCAAAAGCCGGGGATACCATCTCCACGCTCAACAGTGCCATCGCAACAGCAGTAACCGCGGGCACCCTCTCCCCCGACGTGACGGGCGCGGTTGTTGGCGGCCAGGAAGTCATCTCAGAAGGCTCGGCCGATGACGGTATCTCGGTCTCAACCAATGATTCCGTTCTTGGCGCAATGAACGCGGCACCCGGCGCAACACTCCCTCTCGGTGTGACCGCAACCGCCGGCACCGATTCCAGTGGCAATCAAACGCTGACCATTACCAGTAGCGACGGCAAAACTCCATTCACAATCAATGAGCCAAGCTCAACCGCCGGCACCTTTGGTTTCATGCAGGCCGCACAGGGCGCAGACGCATCGATAACAGTCGATGGAGTGCCACTCACAAGCGCAAGCAACACGGTTACCGGCGCTATCCCAGGCGTTACGTTGAATCTGCTGAGTGCGAGCCCCGGACAAACAGTAAATCTGGGTGTGCAGTCGGATGCTTCGGCAGTCTCGACAGCGATCAACCAGCTCGTTACGGATTACAACACTGCTATCGGATTAGTAACCTCGCAATTCAATGTCAGCAGTTCCACAAACTCGTCTGGCGCCGTCACCAGTTCGGAGGGTGTGCTCGCTTCCGATCCCACTGTTGTCAATCTGCAGAGCGACCTTGAGCAGGCTATCAACTATTTGTATACGCCGCCGACAGGAACCACCACCTCGGTCTCAAGCCTTGGTGATCTCGGCATTACGGCCAACACGGATGGCACTCTATCAGTCGACTCAACCACTCTGGATAATGCGATTACCAACAATCCTACGGATGTTCAGAATTTCTTCGAGGGCGCTGCCCTCAACGGATTCGCAAATTCATTCAGCAACACTCTGAACAACTACACGGAGCCCGCCCATGGCGCCTTCACCGTCGATCTGAGCAGTATCAGTGCTGAGAGCAAGAGCATCACTTCGGAAATCAACGATTTTGAAACCAACTACATCGCAGGTCAACAGACGATTCTGACCGCTGAATACAGTTCGGCTGAAATCGCGCTGCAGCAGTTGCCGGAAGAAATGCAGCAACTGAACTCTGAACTTGGATTCAACAACAACAGCAGCAACGGATGACAATGACTGAGACAGGGCTTTCTTATCGGAAAACGGCCATCGAGGGCGCAAGCTCCATCGGTCTGATGATTGCGCTCTTTGATACGCTGGTGGGGGACTTCCGCCGCGCGGCCACGGCTCTTCGCAAGAGCGACATCGAGGCGCGCTGCAGAGAGCTGAACCATGCCACTCTTGTTTTGGGCCAGCTTGAGAACTGGCTCGATATGAAGAATGGCGACGAGTCAGCTGCGACTCTGGCCAGATTCTATTCATACTTGCGCGCCAAAATGATGCAGGCTGCTGTAACTCAGTCGGCAACCCTGCTCGAGGCGCAAATCGATATGATCCTCCATGTGCGGAGTGCCTGGCAACAACTCGACGCTGCCGCTCCAACACCGCCGGAAGGCCAAATCGAAACACTGGCCGCACAACCGAGAATGTCGTATCCGTCAGCACACGAGCCGGATTTCGAGCGTGTGCGATTCTCACAATCTGCCTGATGCTGCGCAGACGAGGAGCAGATGAAGGCGCTGATTGTAGAGAGTTCGAGCACGATGAGGTCCGTGCTGCGTCGCATACTTTCAATGCGATGTTTCGAGGTTGCCGAAGCCGGCAACGGGAGCCAGGCCATGGAGGCGCTGAGTACCATTGGTGCCGCGGATCTCGTTCTTGTCAGTTGGATCCCCCGGGAAAGAGACGGCCTTGATTTCATAACTTGCCTGCGCCGGAGAGCGGCGCACGAGTCTGTCGTCATCCTGTTGGCGACTGGGGAGCCAGGAGTGCGCGATCTCCAGAGGGCGCTCAGGGCTGGAGCCAACGACTACCTGATGAAACCTTTCACATCGATGCAGATCGATGAAAAGCTCTCTAGATTCGGGCTATCTACACACAATCCAAACTGAATTGTGACAAATGGGGCGCTCCTTGCCGATAGTATCCCTGTAAAACTGTCTCCATTCGATCGTGCAGAATGCTGGTAAACGAACTGCACCGGAGTTAGTAGCTATCCAGCGTAGGAGGAGTGCACCAATGAAAGCCCGCCAGGTTCGCGTGTTCCCCGAATATCGGGCCAGTCTCATTGCTGTCAGTCCTCGCGCGCGAATTCTCCCTGCGGGCGATCCCGCCGAGACTAACGAACCGCACTTCGCGGGGCAAGTTATGAAGCATGCCAGGGAGGCTCAAGGTGAATAAAGGCACTTTGGGTGGAATTGGTATTGCGGTTACCGGGATCGCTGTCGGCCTATATCTTGACGGCGGCCACGTCGGCCAGATGTTACAACCCACCGCGGCCCTCATTGTGTTTGGAGGCACGCTGGGCGCGGTGATGGTGCAATTCCCGTTCTCCGTCGTAATGCAGGCGGCCCGGCAGTTGAGGCATATCTTTGTTCACTCGCCCGATCCTACTTCGAACCTGATCGATGACCTGATGCGTTACGCGGTGAAAGCCCGCCGCAATGGCGTCGTATCTCTCGACCCGGAGCTCGAGTCGGTCAAAGATCCATTCATGCGAAAGGCACTCACCCTTGCGGTTGATGGGGTACACCCTCCCCAGTTGCGCCAGACAATGGAATTGGAGATGACCAGGCAAGCGGACAACGAGGGCCAGATACCAAAAGTCTTTGAGGCCGCCGGCGGTTTTGCGCCAACCATAGGCATTCTCGGAGCAGTTATCGGACTTATCCAGGTTATGCAGCGGCTGGATAACATCGATGCGGTTGGCCGGGGCATCGCAGTAGCATTTGTCGCGACCATCTATGGCGTTGGTTCGGCGAATATCTTCTTTCTTCCCTGCGCCGGAAGAATCAAGATGCTGATGAGCCGCAAGCAGGTGCTCCGCGAAATGATACTCGATGGAGTCATCGCGATAGTGGAAAGAACCAATCCGCGTGTCCTCGAAGCCAACCTCGCTGTGTATTCCAACCGTCCTCAGTCCGCTCCCGCAAAGAAGCTGGTGGCAATGTGAGGGGGCGCAAGGAACCCGAAGAGGCAGTCAATCATGACCGCTGGCTTGTGTCCTATGCGGATTTCATGACACTGCTCTTCGCTTTGTTCGTAGTGCTCTTCGCTTCCTCTCATCATGACCGAAAGACAATTCAGCGAGTCTCTGCCGCGGTGAAAAACGGCTTTCAGGACATGGGCGCATTCTCCCACGGCGCCACGATGCAGGATAGCCCGCCGTCCAGTGTGCCGGGTGATGGTGAGCCATTGAGTCAATCGACAACTACGGGCGACAAACCGGCCACTGGTCCCCTGAACCCTGAAGTCGACATCGCCAAGCTCAAGAAAGATCTGAGCAAAGCTCTTGGCCAGGAACTTGAGCGCCAGGAGGTTGATATGCGGATGACCCCGGAGGGATTCGTGATCAGCCTTCATGAACTCGGTTTCTTCAACAGCGGTGAGGCGCGGCTCATGCCGGGAGCAGACGACAAGATCAAGCGCATCGCGGCGGTGCTCGTTCAATACGGCCTCGATATGCGGGTGGAAGGGCACTCCGACGATGTGCCGATTCACAATGCCGAGTTTGCTTCGAACTGGGATCTGTCGACAGCGCGTGCAACGGCGGTGGCCATGATGCTGCTGAATGAAGCCGGCGTAGACCCCAAAAAGATCGCGATTGCGGGCTACGGGCAATACCATCCAAACGCGAGCAACGATACGCCGGAAGGCCGCAGGGCGAACCGCCGCGTGGATATTGTGGTGGTTTCGTCGTTTCATCCGCCCGAGCTCAATTCCAAATAAACGCGCGCGCGCGCCGTTTCATAATTCGGCAATCCGTTTGATGAGGTTTTCATGAGGAGAGCCGCGCCCGTCCGCTCGATTGCCCGGTGTTCACGGCAGTCTTGAACGAATTCAAGCGAAATTTCGGCGCTTCCAGCAGTCTCATTTTCCCCAAAACTAACTCCACCCCAACGCCTGCGGTTAAATCGGATCAATCGCGAGGATTGGCCCCACAATTGCTCCATTTCAACGGTGAAAGCGAGTACCCCTGCTCGTTCCATGTGAGTGCCCTTCAGAAGATTTCGGAGGAATCAAAGACTTGCGCGATAGCGACCCCAAAAGCCGTTCCACCAACGCGGAAATGTCCGCCGCGAGCGCCTCCCTCGATCCCCAGGACTGGGGAGAATTTAGCCGTCAGGCCCACCGCATGCTCGACGACATGCTCGGGTCCATGGAAAACATTCGGGAACAGCGCGTATGGCAGCCGATCCCCGACGAGGTTCGCGGGCGTTTTCGTGAGACCATTCCGAAGAATCCGGCAGATTTGGCCGAGGTCCATCGAGAATTCATGACTTCGATTCTGCCCTACGCGGCGCGCAATGCACATCCAGGCTTTCTGGGCTGGGTGCAGGGCGGCGGCACTCCTGTTGGCATGCTGGCCGAGATGTTGGCCGCAGGCTTGAATGCCAACGTGGGCGGACGCGATCAGATTCCTCTCGAAGTCGAGCGCCAGGTCACCGACTGGATGCGCAGCCTCTTCGGCTTTCCGCAATCCGCATCTGGCCTGATGGTCACCGGTACGTCGATGGCAAACTTTCTCGCGGTAGTCGTAGCACGCGATGCCCGGCTCGGTTGCGAAGTTCGCCGCAGCGGTGTAACTCAACAAACTCAAAAGCTGACGGCCTATGCGTCGAAGGCGGTGCATGGATGTGTTGCGCGTGCGTTCGATTTTGCCGGTCTCGGAAGCGATTCGTTGCGGCTCATTCCCGTCGACAACCGCCAGCGTATGGATCTCGATGCGCTCGCCACGACTATTGCCGCGGATCGGCAAGCTGGATGCACGCCATTCTTCGTGGTTGGAACAGCAGGAACAGTGGACACCGGCGCCATCGACGATCTGGCCGGCATCGCCAGCCTTTGCGCGGAACAGCAACTCTGGTTTCATGTGGACGGCGCCTCCGGTGCTCTGGCCGTGCTCGCGCCGGATCTTGCCCCGCGGCTCAAAGGGATTGAGCAGGCCGACTCTCTTGCATTCGATTTTCACAAGTGGGCGCAGGTGCCCTACGATGCCGGCTTCATCCTGGTGCGCGACGGCGAAAAGCACAAGCAGGCATTCAGTTCATCCTCGGCATACCTCATGCGTGAGGAACGCGGAATGTCCGCCGGTTCGCCCTGGCCGTGTGACTTGGGCCCCGAGCTCTCGCGCGGTTTTCGCGCTCTCAAAACATGGGCCACTCTCAAAGTCTACGGAACCGACGCGATCGGCGCGGTCATCAGCCATTCATGTGCATTGGCCCGCTCTCTTGCAAGCCAAATCGCCGCAACGCCTGAGCTTGAGTTGATGGCGACTGTCGAGCTGAACATCGTCTGCTTCCGCTATCGTTTCGGTACACCCGGGAATCCGGTGACCGACGAAGTTGCGAACGAGTTGAGCCGCAAGATCGTTATTGAATTGCAGGAGTCCGGCGCAGTTGTCCCATCGACCACACTCATCGACGGCCGTGTCGCGATCCGCGCAGCCTTTGTGAATCACCGCACAACCCGCGCCGAGGTGGACACGCTGGTCAACGCAACGCTGGCCGCAGGCAGGGCATTGCGCGACACTCTGCACGCGACGGCTCAGACCACTGAGAAAAAATGGGAACCATGGCTTGAGTGCGAGAACCGTGTGCTGCAACTGAATGCAAAGCTCGACGCGGAATCGAATCTTCCCACGGATGCTGAAGCAGTACTGCGCATCGAGCGCGCAACTTTACTGGCCCAGATGGGCCGCAACCTCGAAGCGAGAAGCGATTACCTGCGGGTTCTGGAGTTCGATCCAGCGAACCGCGCCGGCCTTATCGGGCTTGGCCGCCTGCTGGTCACGGAGAGACACCTCAAGGCCGCGCAGATGGTCTACACCGAGGCGGTCAGGAACTATCCGGACGACATCGTATGCAGGGTAAACCTGGGTGGCGTGTTGCTTGAACGCGACGACTACACGGGATCCCGCGAACAGTACGAAGCAGCGCTCACCATCGATACGGAATTCCCGCAGGCGCACGGAGGAATGTATTACGCGCTCACGCGGCTCGGCGAGTTTGAAGCGGCTGCGTCTCATCAGCGCAAAGCCTTCGGGCAAAAAAGCCTCTTCACCAATCCGTATCGCGGCACATCGCAGCCTGTTCCTGTGCTCCTGCTGGTCTCTTCCACCGGCGGCAACACACCGCTCGAGAAGCTAATCGACGATCGCGTCTTCCAGACATACGTCGTCGTCGCGGATTTCTACGACACGAAGATCCCTTTGCCGGAGCACCACCTCGTCATCAATGGCATTGGAGATTCCGACGCCGCGGAAAAGGCTTTGTTGGCGGCAGAGTCGCTGGTAGCATTGACCCAATCGCCAGTGATTAACCTGCCCGCCGCGGTTCGAGCTACAGGCCGTTGTGAGAACGCGGCCCGTCTGGCAAACCTGCCCAGCGTGATTGCTCCGGCAACCGCGACGTTTCCCTACGCGCTGCTCGCCGGCGAGGATGGACCCGCCGCACTTGCGCAACACGGCTTCGTGTTTCCTTTGTTGTTGCGCGCGCCGGGTTTCCACATGGGACAGCATTTTGAGCTGGTGGAAACTGCGGAAGCGCTCTCTCGAGCAGTGACGGGTCTGCCCGGAGCGGGACGGCCCGGTGCCGAACTGCTCGTGATTCAGTATCTCGATGCCCGCGGCGCAGACGGTTGCGCGCGCAAGTATCGCGTGATGTTCGTGGATGGCCGGCGCTATCCGCTGCACCTGGCCATCTCACCAAATTGGAAGATCCATTACTTCAGTGCGGATATGAAGGACCGGCCCGATCACCGCGCAGAAGAAGCGAGTTTTCTGGCCGATATGGTTGGTGTGCTCGGCGATAAAGCTATGGTTGCGCTCGAACGGGTGCAAGCGGCGCTTGGCCTCGACTATGGCGGCATCGACTTTGGTCTCAGCCTGCAGGGCGAGGTTCTGCTGTTTGAAGCCAACGCCACCATGGTGGTCGAGCAGCCGGATGAAGACCCTCGCTGGGATTACCGGCGCGCGGCCGTCGCGCGCATCCACGCAGGGGTGCGCGAGATGTTGATGAGAAATGCAAATGCAGTTTCGGGAAAGGAAGAGAGCCGTGTCGCTGCTTCCATGGCGATTCCGGCACAAAAATAGCCAATCGACACAAGGAAAAAGACGACTTGGGTCCACACACAGCGGTAGCACAGAAGACCGGATCTGCCGATAAGAATGAAAGCGGCAGAGGTGTGTCTGGGGAAGAAACGATGTTGCGCCGACTCGCTTGGATACCGGCTTTGCTTTTCTGCTTGGCGCTTAGCCGCGTCACGCTGGCGCAGCAGTATGTCTTCCACGCCTATCGGCAGGCCGAGGGGCTCAAGAACCTTTCAGTCAACGCTGTCACCATGGACCACTTCGGGTTTCTCTGGGTGGCAACGGAAAACGGCGTTTACAGGTTTGAGGGCGCGGGCTTTGAGCAATACGGCCGGGAGCAGGGTATCGCTGAACTCGACGCCCACGACATTGTCGCCGACCCGAGCGGCAACGTATGGGTAGGTACAGAGGGGAATCTGTACCACTGGGATGGTCACCGGTTCTTGCCCGCGGGACGGAATCCGATCAAGATGGATGAGCCGTGGCGCATGGCGGCTGAAGATGCGACCCATTTGCTTGTCGTCGATAATCAGCGGCTCTACAGGCTGGAACACGATGCCGAGGGTCGCATGCTTTCCTATCTTCCGGTGATTCCCGATCGCATGGTGAATTCCATGCCGGACCTGGGCCAGGTTGCGACGGTGAACGTCGTGAACGAGCCGCACAACGGCCACCGCATCTGGATCGGATGCGGCACGAGGCTCTATTCGTTTCTGGATGCCGACCCCGGCCACCCCAACGAAAAGACCGTCGTCCAGTTGACCCAGTGGAATAAGCGAAGCGGCCTTCCCGAAGAGCAGTGGCAGACCGTTTTGCTTGATCAATCGGGCACGCTGTGGGCGGCAGGCCAGGATCATGTGATGGCGTTGCCGCGTGGCGCGAGCAGATTTGTCGATCGCAGCATTCCCGGATCCGATCCTGGAAACACTTACGGGCACGCTCCGCTGATTGAAGACCCGGAGGGCCGGATACTGGCGCCTAGTGAGGACGGAATTGCCCGCTGGGAAGGCAATCGCTGGCGCCTGATTGGCCGTCCCAACGGGATGCAGCGCACCAGCCATATCTCGGCCCTGACATTCGACGCAGTTGGCGACCTCTGGCTCGGTAGCCGCGGAAACGGAATATCCCACTGGGTTGGTTATCGCGATTGGGAAGGCTGGGACGACGCGCAGGGATTGCCTTCGGCCATGGTCTGGTCGGTGCTGCCGCTCAGCGCCGATCGTGTCCTGGTGGGAACCGAAAAAGGTCCGGCATGGATCAACCCGCGCAACGGTACCGCTGGAAATCTTTCTTCAACGCACCCATGGACATACGGGCAAGTCGACGCAATGGGCGTTGAGGCGGACGGATCGGTGTGGGCCACAACTTTCTCCGGCGCCGTTCTTCGCATTGATCCAAAAACAGGCAAAACGGAACAGACGGCCAAGCTCCCCTCCTTGCTCGAATACGCCATGAAGGATTCGACCGGGCGCATTTTCTATGCCACCAAGCCCGGCATTTTTGTCCGCGACGCCGGATCTTCGAAAGCTCCGCCGCACATGATTCCAGCAGCGGATGCCGCGTTGCGAGGATTGCCCAGGGTCGCCGCGGCTTGCCAATCGCCTGACGGCGCCGATTGGTTTGTGACCGGCAGTCGCCTTCTGCGCGAAGAGAATGGCAAATGGACAGTGCCGGAAGTGGATGGACAGCCGCCGCTGGTTGGATCGCTGCTTGCGCTCTCCTGCGCCGCCGATGGCGCGGTTTGGGTTTCAGGAGATCAGACGGGCACATGGCGGATGGCTCCGTCCGGCGATCGGCTTCATGCGTGGCAGTTGCAAGTCCCAAACGAGTTGCGCTCCCTTGCGGTGCTGGCTCTCCTGGTCGATCGCCGCGGCTGGGTCTGGCTGGGAACGGACTCAGGGGTCCTGGTTTGGAATGGAAAATTCTGGCGTCACCTCACCGAGGAAACAGGGCTGATCTGGAACGATATCGATCAGGCAGTCTTGCAGGAGGCTCCGGACGGTTCCATCTGGGTCGGAACCAGCGGCGGCCTGGGCCATCTGCTTCACCCGGAACGCGTCTTCGATTCAGTTCCCCTTGACGTCTCCGTCACCGGCATTCGGCGTGGAGACAGTCTCGATGCGGCCGCACACCAGGTCGTGCTCCCTTGGTCCACTGTTCCATTGGAGTTTCAGATTTCTTCCTCAGCTATGCGTAACCGCAGCGAGCTGATCTTCAAATACCGCATGGCCCCCTCGCAGCCGGATTGGATAGAGAGCCATGACGGCAGGGCAGTCTTCTCCGGCCTCCCACCGGGCGATTTCACCATGATGGCCATGGCCTACAATCCTGCCCTCGATGCCTTTTCCGGCACCGTTGCAGTGCAGGTAAGAATTCTGCCCCCATGGTGGCAGGCCCACTGGTTCACCTTGCTGATTGTCGTCGCCGTCGTTCTTCTGCTGCTTGGCGCCGACAGGCTGCGCGCGCGCCACATGAGAGCCCGCAGCCGTCACCTGCAGAGCCTGGTCAGCGATCGTACGCGGGAACTTGAGGCCAGCCGCCAGCAGCTCCAGTTTCAGGCCACGCACGACGGCATCACCGGGTTGTTCAATCACGTCGAGATTCTCCGCATGCTGGCAGTGGAGATCAGCCATGCGCGGCGTTCGGGAAAGACTCTGGTGCTGGCCATGCTTGACCTGGACCACTTCAAGCGCGTGAACGATCTGTACGGGCATTTGGCCGGCGATGAGGCGCTGCGCTCGTTCGCCGCCGCCGTTCAAGTTGCGATTCGCGCATACGACCATGCCGGACGCTATGGCGGGGAGGAATTCCTGCTCATTCTGAACGAAGTTCCAATGCAAGCTGCCGAACAGAGGCTGGCCCACCTCCACGGCCAGGTCTCAGACCTGGAGGTTCGCACCGGCGAGTTCGAGTTCAAAATCACTTGCAGCGTAGGCGCCACAGTCTTCGATCCATCCGACGACGCAAGGACCCTTGAATCCCTGCTCATGGCCGCCGATCAGGCCCTCTACGCGGCAAAGTCTTCCGGCCGTAATTGTGTCGTTTTCCGTGGTTCCGATGGTCAGGCAGTCGATGACGAAAGCTCATCCTCACTGTGGTCCCAGGCCCGGTAATGCAGTATGGAATTCTCGCCCGCAAAGGAAATAAGATCCCCGTTTACAGTATTGTGGAATGAGTGTTTCGAGCGGTTCTTAAGGCTTCCAGCGCGCCTCGGTCTGGTTTGAGTGGTTTGCCATAAGAGTCCTTCACGCAACTCCAGTTCTGACTCCGCACCAGGCCAGCATCTCAGCTGCGCCAACGCGCCCCGTTGCACACCCAAAAAGCGCCCAGGAAGCGGTCCCACCATCCGCTGCGGCGAGTATATTGGTTCCTGACAGCCAAGGCGTTGCAGAGTCCCGGCGGGAGTCCCGTTTATTTCTGCCTGAAACCTGGAGGGGTGATTTTCAGTGCCAGAGTCGACACAGTGGTTGCAGAAAATAACCTACCTGCTCTGCGGCGGTGACCGCCTGCGCGGCATCGAAGACGAAGACACCGCGCGCTCGTTTCATCTGATCCTGTGTGGATTCCTCGCCTGGCTCGTCCTCGCAATTTCAGTTCTGATTCCCTGGTTTGCAGTCCGCAAAGTTGCTGTGGCGGCCCTCCTGGTTCTTCTATTCGTAATGGCGGCGGTGTGCCTGGCTCTGCTTCGGAACAGCAAAAAACACGCTGCTGCGGTAGTCTTCATATCTGCCATATGGTGCGTGATCGAGGGTTTTTCCTTTTTCAGCCGTGGGGTTCACAGCGCTACGTCGGGCTGGAGTTTTGTCATTATCATTCTGGCCGGCTGGCTTCTCGGAAGCACTGCCGCGATCAGGGTAGCAACCGCATCGCTGCTGATCTTCCTGATCGAGGCCACCCTTGAAGAAAATGGTCACCCGCTGCCCGCCTATTTTCCCGGCGACCCGATGGGGCTGTGGCTCTTGTATGTCCTCTTCCTGGTCCTCGCGATCGTGCCCATCATTGCTTTTCAGGATGAGTTGCGCAGGCAGCTTTCCGCTCTGCGCGAAAGCGAAGAGCGCTTCAGCAGCCTCTCCAACGCAGCGCTTGAAGGGATCATGATCCACGAGAATGGAGTGATTCTCGATGCCAACATGGCCTACGTACATCTCTTCGGTTATGACCGGCCGGAGGAACTGATTGGCCAGAACGGACCCAACCTTTTGCTGGCGCCTGAATCGCGCGAACAACTCCTTCAACGAATCGAAAAAAAGGAAACCGGCGTGGTGGAATTGACCGGCCTCCGCAAGGACGGCACCACGTTCCCCGGTGAGACGGATTCCCGGCCAATCCATTACCGCGGCCGCAACGCGATGCTGGTTGCTACGCGCGATCTCACTGAGTGGAAGCGGGCCGAAGAGGATCGCAAGAACTTGCTGACACGCCTCATTCAGTCCCATAAGATGGAGCTGATTGGGCGATTGGTCGGCAGCATATCCCACGACTTCAACAACCTGCTGACTGTCATCATCGGGTCCAGCGAACTGGCGCTGGATAGAGCCGAGAAGACCGATCCACTCAGAGAGAGCCTCGAAGAGATCCACAGCGCAGGCCAGCGCGCCGCCGGGCTCACGCAGCAGTTGCTTGCCTTCAGCCGCAAGCAGGTTCTTCACCCGCGCGTCGTCGAACTCAACAGCTTGGTGCGGGAGATGCAGCCGATCCTCGCACGTGTCGTTGGGAAGAAAGCCACGCTGACCCTCGACCTGAAAAGAGAACCGCTGACCATCCGCGCCGATCCCCTGCAGTTGGACAGCGTGATTATGAATCTGGTTGTGAATGCGCGCGACGCCATGCCCAGGGGAGGCTCCGTCCGGATTGAGACTGGGACCGTGGATTACGGCCGGCAAGACAGCCCGTCGGAGCCACAGGAAAGAGTAGGCACCTATGTGACACTGTCCGTGCGGGACTGGGGCGTGGGCATGAGCAAAGAACTCCAGGACCACATTTTCGAGCCGTACTTCACCACGAAAGATCTCGGCAAAGGGACCGGGCTCGGGTTGTCTGTCACCCTCGGAATCGTAGAACAAAGCGGCGGCACGATCGAGGTACAGAGTGAACCGGGGCAGGGAACAACGTTCACCGTGTTCTTCCCTCTGGTAGAGGATGCAGCCGCTGAATCCGAAAGGCGCGAGATTGTTCCGGGAGTGAAAGGCACTGCGACCATCCTGGTAGCGGAAGACCATCCGGAAGTAAGGAAATTCACGGTTTCCGCACTGCGGTCTTATGGCTACCGAGTTATCGAGGCGGATAACTCAGAGCACGTGCTGGGGTTGATTAATCGAGAACGGGGCCGCGTCGATCTGATCGTAACCGATGTGGTGATGCCGGATCTGGGTGGCAGAGAAATGGTGGCCGTGGTGCGCAATCGCTGGCCCCATGTCAAGGTCCTGTTCATGTCCGGTTACAGCGAAGATGCTGTCCTGCTTCACGGCGTGCTCGAAGAGAATTCAACTTTCATCGAGAAGCCTTTTACCCCCGGTCAGCTCGCCTCCAAAGTCCAGGAACTGCTGATTCAATCTGAATCCGCCTGACGTCCAAAGTTCAAATCAAAAATGAACCTGTCATCCTGAGCATCGTGACTCGCGTTGCAAGCTCCGGCGCGTGTGATGAACGCTGCGTCGACCGCCGCGATTGCTCCGTGCCCCGTCCTTGCGATTTCTTTCTATCGCAAGGGCGGGAAACCTCAGCCCTCGACTGGCCCCGTTCATAGGGAGCGAAGCGTTCTTCAGCGGAGTCGAAAGTCTGCCCTGAGCGTATTCGAAAGTGACCTGATTTTGAGGCGCGTCATGGCCTGAGGCTCTGTTTCAGACAACTGCAACGAACTTCAGATTCACTACTCTAGCGCACCGCGCCTCTCTTCTCCGGCCCCTTCGGCATTCGAGAGTCCTCGCGCATCTCGACCGAGTAGGTCTGTACTTCCAGGTCGATGCTGGCCAGATCCATGCGGCAGTCCCGCAGCTGATTCAGCGTGCATTGGCACAGTTCCGTAAGAAGAATGTGCCCGCTCTGGCTCAGCACCAGGCCCATGCCGACCAACTCACCATAAATGTCCACGCATCTCTGCCGTTCGAATTCGAAGAACATGTTCACCATGCCGGACTCGGTGGTTCCGCGGCTAAGCACCCACCCGCCGCATCCCACAATAGCACCCGAAAGAGCTTGTATCAGCCTTCCCGGATCCTCGATGGATACAGCCTTCATCTCCATCGCCCAGGGTGCGCTTGTCACTCGTCTTGTGTCTAGGTCCGGCAATTTATTCCTCGATGCAGCCTTATCGGAGTAACTTATGACGATGTTCAGTTCAAACACTTCAAATGATCCAGGTTCTACTACTCCAAAGTTTTATTACCGTGGACCTCGTTGACTCGATGCATTCTTGACTGTATTTCTTCGATCGGTTGCATAGGAGTCATATGGATCTGGAAAGAAGTTAGCCCTTCGACTTAGGACGAGAAACTAACATGGTTACTCGCAATGTTACGTATCAGATGCCAGAACTTCTCCACTGGCAGCGGCCGGCTATACAGATAGCCCTGAAATGCATGACAGCCAAGGTGCGCGAGAAAATCCCTCTGTGCTTCGGTCTCGACTCCCTCCGCGATCACGGACAGGCCCATTGCGCGGCCCAATGATATGATGCTGTGCGCGATTTCACCGCTACATGCATCCACAAGAATGTCGCGAACGAACGATCGGTCGATCTTCAATTCATCCAGAGGCAAACGCTTGAGATAGGAGAGCGATGAATACCCGGTGCCAAAGTCATCCAGCGAGAATCGAAGTCCATGCGACTTGAGATCGCTCATCTTGTTGATGACCTTCTCGAAATCGTCCACTAACATACTCTCGGTCAATTCCAGCTTCAGGTTCTTCGGGCTCGCTCCAGTGCGATCTAGTGCCGAAAGCACCTCTTCAACGAACTTAGGCTGGCGGAACTGCCGCGCGCTGATATTCACCGCGAATGTAATCTCGGAAGCTTCCTTGCTGGCCGCCAGCGACGCAATCAGCATGCAGACGTTTTGCACAACCCAATTCCCTAATGGCAGTATCAGCCCTGTTTCTTCAGCCAGCGGTATGAAGTCGCAAGGCAACACGATGCCCCGTTTTGGATGCAGCCAGCGAATAAGAGCTTCCGCGCCGATTACCAAACCACAATTCACCTGTGGCTGAAATTCAAGCAGGAATTGGTCTGTCCCGATTGCTTTGCGCAGATCGTCTTCAAGCGAAACGCGCTCATGCACGGCAGCCTGCAAGGCCGGCGCAAAGAAATGAACGGTATTGCGCCCCGTCGCCTTGGCCTGATAATTCGCGATATCCGCCTGCTGCAAGACCTCTTCCGCGCTGTCGCGCTGGTCACCAAATACTGTGATGCCGATGCTGCAGGAGCCCCGCCATTCATGACTCGGCAACTGGTACGGAGCATCAATCGCAACAAGAATCTTTTCCGCAATTGCGGCTGCCTGAGCCGCTGCTTCCTCCGCAACCTCGCTCAGATCCTCGATCATGGCCACAAACTCGTCCCCGCCCAACCGCGCTACCGTATCGGTATTTCGTATGCACGCGGAGAGTCGTATCGCGACCTCCTGCAGCAATAGGTCGCCTGTCTTATAACCAAGAGTGTCGTTCAGCGTCTTGAAGTTATCCAGATCGACGAATAGCAGCGCCTTCCTGCTGTGATCGCGCTTGCGGGCGCCAGGTGTCTGTCGCAGCAGATCCAGCAGCAATCGCCGGTTCGGCAGCTGCGTCAGCGAATCGTAGAACGCCAGTTTCCTGATCTCATCCTCTGCCGCTTTCGCATCCGAGACATCCTTCATAACGCACATCATGCAGGATTCGTTGTCGAGCACCATGGGGGTTGCGGACATCCGCACCCAAAGACTCTCTCCATCCTTCTTCTTCACCTGGGTTTTGAAGTCCCTGATCCGAGACTCCCGATCCAACGCTTCCGACAATTCCTGAAGTGTTTCCGGCTGCGCCCAGATGCCGCATTCCCCTGCAGTCCGTCCAATTACGTCCTGCGGCTCGTAGCCCAGAAGATCGAGGAATGCATCGTTCACTTCAATAAAGTGCCCATCGTGTTGCCGGCAGATAATGACGCAATCCAGACTGGTTTGAAGCAATGTACGGTAGCGTGCCTCGCTTGCCTGAAGTGCCCTTGTAGCCGAAGTCAGGCGTTCCCTGTCCGCATGGGCGGAATTGATACCTTTCGATTGAATTATTGAGTGAAGAGCTCGCCCTCCTCGGTTGGGTATTGCCGGCGCGCTACGCTCTTTCGCTGCATTTCTGGTGGGCACACTACACCTCTATTCCGTAACGCCTGAGCATTAAATATCGACAAGTGCGCAGTTTATTTTCAAGACATTTGTTGGTGCAACGAGGGATTAGATCGGTTAGTGAGACACTTGGCAGCGCTCGCTTGAGCGAATCATTGCAGGCCGGCCCCTGCCGCGATCGCAAGATTCGCTTTGAAGACAAAGGTGCTTCCTTTTCCGGGCTCGCTCTCGACGAACAGATCTCCATTCATCAAATCGCAAAGCTGTTTGCAAACCACCAGACCCAACCCCGTTCCGCCATACTTGCGGGTAATCGAAGCGTCCGCCTGGTTGAAGGAATGAAAAAGACTTACGAGTTGTTCCGGGCTCATACCGATTCCCGTATCTGAGACCGAGAAACTGAAAAGCCCCTTATCTCCAGTTACGTCTGAGACCGTCACCTTGATAACGATTTCGCCTTTTTCCGTGAACTTGACCGCGTTGTTGATCAGATTCACGAGAATCTGCCCCAGGCGCAGCGGATCACCAACAAGATAGCGAGGAGTCTCGCGCGCAACCGAGAACACGAGAGCGAGTCCCTTCTGCTCGGCTCTCTGGGCGACTATGTCGCTGACGCCGTTTATAACATCGTCAAGCAGATACGGAATGTGCTCAAGTTCCAGTTTGCCTGCTTCGATTTTCGAGAAATCGAGAATGTCGTTGGTGATGCCGAGCAGGGATTGAGCGGCATTGCCGATCTTCGTCAGATAGCGCTCCAATGGTGGGCTCGGGCTCGTTCGCATCGCCAGATAAGTCATGCCAATGATCGCGGTCAATGGCGTGCGAATCTCGTGACTCACGTTGGCAAAGAACTCCGACTTGGAGCGATTGGAGGTTTCGGCGTTCTGCGCAGCTTTCTGCAGAAACTCCTCGCGTTGCTTGCGCTCGCCTATATCCATCGCCACGCCGCGCAATTGAAGTGCGTGGCCGGCATCGTCAAAAGTGAACTCACCGCGCAACAACAGCCAATGTACGCTTTCATCTGGCCAGATCACTCGAAACTCGCTTGCAAACGGCCCTTGCCTGGCCATGCACAAATTGAGTTCGGCGGTGATGTCCGGTAAGTCTTCGGGATGCGCGCGCTCCAGGAACGCATCGTTCACGCCGCTGAATTCCCCTGGCCCGAATCCCCACAACTCGTCGTACATGCGCGATGAGATCAATCGGTCGCACGTAACGTCCCAGTCAAACGTGCCAATGCGTCCCGCCTCCAACGCTTGCCGTACACGGTCTACAGATGTGCGCAGAGTATCCGAGGCCTGCGTGCGATCTGTGATGCTCCAGTTCGCGCCCCGCATCCCCAAGGCCTGCCGGTCTTCAGCGATCCAACCTGTTGCACCCTTCATCGAAACCCCTATATACGCACCCCATAGTAGATGTCGTCTTCAACATCGCTTATGACGGAAGTCACTTGCATCCATTGCACTTGGAACCCGGGATTTTAGAGCTATGCTCAAAGCCCGGCATTCGATCGAAAGCGGTTCCTTCCTATATATCGGCAGATCACGGAATCTCTTTGCCTATGTTGTCGAAATTGTACAATCGCCAAATCTCCCGTGCACCTTGAAACATCTGTGGATCGGCCGATAGGAGAGCACCCGTAGACCATCGGCGAAGGTGGAATGCGAAATCGCTACATAACTCTCGCCGCCGGCCCATCGAATCGAAGCACAATTCTTTAACAGGTTGAATTTAATTAGTGCAAATGCCGATAGAGATCGGTCGGGCGCTTACCGCATACCCTTCTGGACATGCGGTGATTTGAAATGCGGACCGCGGACAAGAGAGGCATCATGGAGAACCTGAGCGCGGAAGATCAGGAAATGATTAGAGAGTTCCTGGTCGAATGCGATGAGAATCTCTCACGTCTGGACCAGGATCTTGTCGAATTAGAGAAACGGCCTCGTGACAAGGATCTGCTTAGCAGCATCTTCCGCACCATCCACACCATCAAGGGCGCGTGCGGCTTCCTGGCATTCACAACGCTGGAGAAGATCACGCATCAGGCGGAAACGCTGCTCAGCCAGCTGCGCGACGGAAAGCGTGAACTGAATCCCGCGCTCGTGTCGCTGATCCTGGAGACGGTGGACGCCACCCGCAAGGTGCTGGCTGCGATTGAAGAGGACGGGAAGGAAGGCCCGGCCCGCTTTGAAAACCTGACTGAGCGCCTGCGTGCGGCAGCTCAATTACCCAGCAACACTGAGCCGCAGCCGGCGCCCGCTCCGCCTGCGCCAGTAGTTGCCGCCGTTGCAGCGCCACCACCCATTGCCGCACCTCCCGTCGTCAAAGAAGTCCCCACGCCGGTGGGAATCCAGGAGCCGGAAAAGCCCGTAATCGAAGAGCGCCGCCAGGGCGAAGACAGAAGGCAGGACGAGGACAGAAGGCAAGAAGAGGACCCGAGAAAAGATCCGGAGAAGAAGGATGAGGACGTAGCGCGGCACTCGGCGGCCGCCGATGCCAACATCCGTGTCGGCGTGGGTCTTCTCGATAAGCTCATGGATCTTGTCGGTGAATTGGTGCTCACGCGGAACCAGATTCTTCAGTTCAACACCGAGCGCGAAGACGTCGCACTCAACGCCACCTCGCAGCGCCTTAACCTCATTACCACCGAGCTGCAGGAAGGCGTAATGAAGACGCGCATGCAGCCCATCGGCGTCGTTTGGAACAAGCTGCCGCGGGTTGTGCGCGACATGGCAATCTCTCTCGGCAAACAGATACAGCTTGAGATGGATGGTGCTGACACCGAGCTCGACCGTACCATAATCGAGGCCATCAAAGATCCGCTCATGCACCTCATCCGCAACTCCTGCGATCACGGCATCGAGATGCCGGATGTGCGCGTGCGCAACGGCAAGCCGGCGGAAGGAAGACTGACCCTGCGCGCCTTCCATGAGGGCGGACAGGTCAATATCGAAATCATTGACGATGGCGCCGGAATCGATGCCGTACGAGTCAAGCAGAAGGCCATCGAGAAGGGCCTGTTGCGGCCTGAACAAGCTGAAAAGCTAAGCGATCGTGAAGCCAACAACCTCATCTTCCTCCCTGGATTTTCGACCGCGGCGGCAGTGACCAAAATCTCCGGCCGCGGCGTCGGCATGGATGTGGTCAAATCCCACATCGAAAAAATCGGTGGTGTTGTCGATCTCTTCAGCCGTCCCGGTGAAGGCGCTACTGTAAAAATCAGGATTCCTCTCACGCTCGCCATCATTCCCGGCCTGGTCATCACCAGTGGCGGCGAACGATTCGTCATTCCTCAAGTCAGCCTGCTCGAACTTATTCGCATTGAAGCAGACGCCAGGGAAAAGCACATTGAATATGTGCATGGCACGCCGGTATATCGTCGCCGCGGAAGCCTTTTGCCCATCGCCTATTTGAACCAGGTGCTCAATCTTCAGGATTCCGGCG
>Ga0182016_10002596_pt1 | contig 21073 bp, 15 predicted proteins | sample 712S2MmetaG_FD_120491 | JGI IMG/M metagenome (GOLD analysis project Ga0182016, IMG submission 120491) | Permafrost microbial communities from Stordalen Mire, Sweden - 712S2M metaG | ecosystem: Environmental > Terrestrial > Soil > Wetlands > Permafrost | place: Sweden: Stordalen | collected... | reverse complement strand
GATCGACGGTTGCGCGTAATCTCTTATCCTCATCACGCTCGTTGGTGCACCAACTCTGCCCGTACGCGACAAAGAAGCGCTGCTCTGGAGTCAGGCCATCCAAGGGCTGCAGTTTCTGATTCTTCGTATCTTCTTTCCATGCGAGATAGGCGAGTAGGGTGCCACCCAGGTCAGCGAGATCCTCGCCGTTAGTCAGTTTGCCATTGATGTTGATGTCGTCGATGATGGTGTAACTAGAGTATTGATCTACGACGCATTGGGCACGCTTTTCGAATTCCTTGCGGTCGGCATCGGTCCACCAGTTTCGCAGATTGCCTTGGGCGTCGAACTGGCTGCCTTCGTCGTCAAAGGCGTGAGTCAGTTCGTGGCCCATGGTGGCGCCGGTATCTCCGTAATTGGGGGCGGCGTCAGAGGCTGCACTAAACAAGGGCGGCTGGAGAATTCCGGCGGGGAAATTGATGTCATTTTTTTGAGGATCGTAATAGGCGTTTACAGTGGGCGGTGTCATTCCCCACTCGTTGCGGTCAACCGGCTTACCTATTTTTGCAAGCCAACGGTGGAACTCAAACCACGCAGCTCTTTCGGAGTTGCCGATTTCGTCTCCTCGGACGATCTGAAGAGAGCCATAGTCGCGCCAAGTGTCAGGATAGCCGATTTTGTTGGCGATCGCGTGGAGTTTGGCGAGGGCCTGTTCTTTCGTTTTCGATCCCATCCAAGGCAAGGCCTGGATTTCCGATTGCATGGACGCTTCGACTTCCTGCACAATTTTCAACGCGGCAGACTTCGCTTCCGGACTGAAATACTTGTCGACATAGACCTGCCCGAGCGCTTCTCCCAAGTCGTTATCGACGTTGTTGGTGCAGCGTTTCCAGCGCGGTGGAAGTTCCTCCCGCCCACGCAGAGTCTTACCATAGAAGCTGAAATTTTCTTTCACAAAGGCGGAGGACAGATCTTCTGCGGCGTCGTGTACTGCGTGCCAACGCAAGTAAGTCTTCCAGTCGGGCAGGCTGTCTTTTTCGATTTCCTCACTCATCAGGTGAAAGTAATCAGGCGTCACGATGTTGAGCGAGTCGAGCGAGTTCAAGCCGGTGCCAGCGAAGTAAGTGTTCCAATCGAACGCGGGAGCAAGGGTCTGCAGTTCCTTCACCAACATTTTGTGATAGAGCTTTGGGGGATCGCGTCTTTCGACGCGGGTCATCTGGCCCGAGGCCAGCGCCGTCTCGATACGTATCACGGTCGCGGCTTCGGCGGTCGCGTCGGCCGGCTTATCTCCCAGGAGCTCGAACATCCGGGATACGTGAGCGACGTAAGCCTTGCGCAGGGCCTCGGATTTCGGATCCTCCTTGAGATAGTAATCACGATCGGGCAGGCCGAGTCCCCCTTGATCGGCCTCGGCGATCACCTGGGTAGAGTCCTTGAAATCTTGATTCGATCGAAAAGTGAAGAGAGTGCCACCGCCCTCGAGGGATGGGGGAAAATCGGTAGTGGCCATGTATCTTGCCAGTTCATGCTTCGACTGGAGGGCATTGATGCGAGCAAATTGCGGCAACAGAGGCTGGATTCCGAGCCTATCGATGGCGGCCTCATCCATACAGGACGCGTAATAATCGCCGATTTTTTGTGTTGCCTGCGTGTGGGCTGCCTGCCGCTTTAATTTTTCGGGCTCGCCTGTCGCGCGGGCGGCGTCTTCCAAGATTGTTCTGAGTTGCGCGCGGTTTTCATCCTCAAGCTTGCCATACGTACCCCAACTCGATTGGTCGGGAGGGATGGGGTTATTCTTGATCCATCCGCCGCACGAAAATGCATAGAAGTCCACGCAGGGGTCAATTGTGCGATCCATGGCAGAAAGGTCGAGAACGGGCTCGGCCGACGGTTGTTGGGCAAGAACTGGCAGAATTCCTGAGGCTGTAAGCAAAACGATAACGAAGAGTTTAGAGATCATAAAGTTCATAGGCGACGCATTGCATTATGAGACTACCGCTTCGTTTACAAGTTATCCAGCGCGGAGGGGTACGCTGGGCTCCCTAAGTCTCGGTTCCTACGTAAGCGACCCTCCCTACGATGACGTCGCTCGGTTTCTGATGGTCGTGTAGAGTGATCACTTCAATCGGATAACTGGTATTGTGGGGCCGAAGAATCAGTTGATTACCGAGCGTTTCGACATAAGTGATGGCACAGCCTCCATTCTGCCGCACGGCGTAGATATTCGGCTCAGTTTTCCGATACGGGGTGAGCGACGTGTAGTGACGATCGAGGAGCAAAATCGCCCCAGGCGTAGTACGGGGATACATGCGCAACCCCTGTTTTGCATCGGCCTTGATGATCACGAAGCGTTGCCAAGCGGCGCGGCCGCTTTCAGGCTGAGCTTTCAGGCGTTTCAGGAAAGCCTTCTTGAACTTGGACATCTCCTGCACATGCATCCTGAGAATTGATGGTTCGGAGGCGGCGATGTTCGAGTCTGTGACGGCGACGTTATCGAAGTCGTCGGCGCTGGGACGAAAGCTGGAGGCTCGTTTATTGATCTCAGCCGAGTCGATGAGGTCCAACACGGACAGACGCTGGACGCTGAGAACTTTATCCATGGCTTCGAGACTCAAGCCCCGCTTGTGGTTGAGGAAATTGGAGATATGGGCTTGCTTGAAACCGGCTTGCTCCGCCAGGCGCAAGCCAGTGAGTTCGCCAGAGTCGATGCGCTCACGAACAATATCGCGGAGATTGTCCTGCAGCGTACGAAATTTCATGAGGCGGAGTGTAACACGTTGTAAATCGCCGACGGCCGTTTTACGAAAAGCGAAAAGAGAATCGAGGGTAGAGATAAATCTTGACTTAATAAACTTAGAGTTATAGCATCGCTTGCATTATATGTCTGGAAGTATACTTACACTTCAGGAAGGCAGTCGGCCATGATAGAAGTACAGTTGCAACAAAGTGAGGAAATGAATTTCGGGGAGTTTCGTCGAAAGGTAAGATCGGCGGAAGTGCTTTCAGCTGCGATGCAACGTCTCTTGCAGACGCTCCGTTTCAGCGGGCGTTTGAGCGTCGTTGTGCAAAACGGACGAGTGCTCAAGTCGGGATACGAAGAAGGTTATTTCCGCCGGACGGAATCAGGACTGACGGCAACGCTGTAGTAACACCGTTCACCTAATTAAATAGCCCAACAGGTCATCGTAAAACAAACGCGCCCTGGATCGAGAAATCGGTTCCAGGGCGTTTTCTTTTATAGCTTCATCACTTAATGAGGAGAGGCGATCATGAACATCATAGGCGGCGTGGATGGCCACGAAATCGTCGTTGAACTGAAATATTGTGAAAGGTGCGGCGGATTATGGCTGCGAATGAAGGGAACAAAGGGCCTCTATTGCGCGACTTGCCACGAGACTTTAGCGGCGAGGCCCGACCCTGGCGATGCGCCTGCCCGCAAACCACGGAAACGCAAAGCCCGAATGCAGGCTGGGCCTAAACCCGAAAGGCCGCAAGATTCAGGTCAAATTGAGAATCTGCAGGGCGCGGCTTTGGCGGTGTCGGCATGAGCACCGCGCGAGAGTGTAAAGCAGTCCCTTGCCGCCTGATGGGGCAGGCAGAACTGCCTCCATCGGTGCTGTACGGAGAGACGGCTGACTTATGGATCTATCGGAGGCGCACAGTGGCATTGCTACGGAGATATGCGCGAGCATCGGTCGAGGTGGGAAGGTTACCATCGTTATTAGGGCGAGAATTTTTTAGAACCCGTGTCACGTCCTATACGATGAGGAACTTCGAGGATGTGGTGATTTTCGTGGCGGATATGGAAAAAGCAATTGAAAAACTGAACGCAGTGCAAAAACGGTTGCTGGCGATGAACGTCCTTGAGGAATATACAGTTCCGGAGGTCGCACGTTTGCTGAATTGTAATCAAAGAACTGTCGAGCGTTCTCTTCAGGACGCGCTGGATCAGCTATCGGAGATCTTGTTAGCTGGAGGATTGTTAGAACGAATGGAAAGCTGTCAAGAGGGTAAGACTTACAATTGTGGCATAAGTCAATCAAACGAAAGCCAAAAGAAATATCGAAAAGTTGTCGGTACACCCCCATCTAATTTGATATCCTAAACTTAAGAGTCAGAAAACAGAAAAATTTGTGAAGGGCGCGAGTTATTCGCGCCCTTTTTCCATGCAAGATCAGATTGAGGCAAAGGTGACGTAGAATTAGAAGAGTATCGGGGCAAGGAGTAAAGATCATTCTTCGGTGGCTAACGGGACGTTGCATGGACATGAGTTGGGTTACGGAGCGGGTAGCGCTGGGCGGGGGAATCTGGAACACGCGCAACATGGAAGAACTGGCGCGGGCGGGAGTGACCCACGTCCTAAATATGCAGATCGAGTTCGACGACCGACCCCTGGCTGAGCCGCATGGGATTGACGTACTGTGGAATCCGACCGATGATGATTTTCTGCCGAAGCCCCCTGAGTTGTTGGAGCGCGGCGTGAATTTTGCCCTTGCCGCATTGGGCGACGCGGAATCGCGACTCTACATCCATTGCGCGGCTGGAGTGCACCGGGCGCCAATGATGACGCTGGCTGTATTATGCGCAATGGAGTGGGAGATGGAAGCAGCCATGATCTTGATTGAGACACGGCGTCCGGTTGTCGATTTTGCGGACGTGTACGTGGAGAGCGTTCGTCGATTCATAGCGACACGAGGCAAGAGTGGATCGGGGAGTTCTGACTAAAGAGACGCAATCTGGTCGACAAAAACATGGGAACTGCACGCCGCTCGGCAGAGCGGCTTTCTTATTGGGCCACTTTCTTATTGGCCCACAGGACAGGTCGAGCGTGCTTAGAGGAGAAACGAAGGAAATGCCCAGATTTTTCGAGAGGAATCGGAAGCGCTGTTCAGCGATAACGGAAGTCATTCTTATCGGTCTGTTGTCGCTCTCGCTCGCGTCGTCGAAAGTTTCCCTGGCGCAGTCACCGCCCGCGCTTACGACCATCAGCGACACGGTGTATCGAGCAGACGGGACAACCGCTGCGGGAACAGTCGTCATTTCGTGGCCTTCGTTTCAGAGCGCGGAGGGAGATGCGGTCGCTGCGGGAAATCTAAGTGTGAATCTGGGACCACTCGGCGCGTTTACGGTGCAACTTGTTCCGAATGCGGGAGTGTCTCCTGTGGGGACCTACTATGTAGCCGTTTTCCAGTTGGATGATGGGACGGTTCGGACAGAGTATTGGGCAGTGCCGACGATATCGCCAACCACGATCGCCGGAGTGCTGACAACCCCTGGCACGGGACTGGGAAACCTTGCAGCGACGCAACAATATGTGACGGCACAAGTAGCGAATCGGGCACTGGACGCGACTGTCGTTCATTTGGCGGGTAGCGAGACCATCTCGGGAGCCAAGCAATTTGCCGTGCCACCGGCGTTGCCGTCTCCATCGGGCGCAAGTGACGCGGCAAACAAGGGGTATGTGGACGCGGCCGTGGCGAATGTTGGAACGGGGTCCTACGTTTCCATTGCGGGAGCAACAATGACAGGCCCACTTACGCTGCCTGCGGACCCAGCCTCGCCTAACCAGGCGGCAGATCGTCATTATGTCGACAACGGGCTGGTGTCGAAAGCGGACCTCGTAAATGGCACAGTGATTCCGGGAGAGCTGGGGGTGGGGGTCGCCAGCGCGGCTACCTGTTTAAACGGTAACTCGACTTGGGGAAGTTGTGGAGGTGGCGCACCAGCAGGAATTACTTTTGCCACGACCGCATTGAATTGGAGTCGGACTATCCCAAACGTGCTCACAGGTGGAACGCAAGCGAATGTAACTTTGAATCCGTGTCCGGTTGGTATAGATACGACGAGCGGAGCAGGTTACCAGGTCTTTCTTTCGGGAGGAGGGAATAGCGAAGCGGTAAGTGTTATAGCCGCAGCTGGTTCCTGCACCTCGGGAGCGCCGTCCGGAACAGTGACGTTCACGCCCTTCTACTCTTATGCCGCTGGCTACACGGTCGGGTCGGCGTCCTCGGGCATCCAGGAAACCCTAAACGCGAGTTGCGGAGTCAACGCAACATCCTGGCAGAACAGCCAGTGTAATGTGACCGTTCCGGCAAACGGTCCGAACAACACAGTCAACACCTATAACATATATGGGACCATTTACCTGCACTCAAATCAATCGATATTGAGCGGGTATGGAACATCGCTTAATTGCCTCGGGCGCGGTCCGTGTCTGCAAGTCGGAGATCTGAAGAACTCCTTGGACTCGACAGACATCACCGTTTCGGGACTGGCATTTCGATCGCCTGTAAACGTCTCGAGCAATCCTGCGTTCGCGGGGGTCGCTATTGCGCAAACTCAAAAAACGAGTCAAGTTGTAACAATCACAACGGCGACACCGCATGGATTTCGAGTGGGCGACATGGTTACGATCCTGTTCACCGACAACAGTGGTTACTGGGGTGATGCAGTTGTAACAAGCGTACCGAACTCGACAACCTTGCAATATCTACACGCGGGTAGCGATATCGCCGCACAAGCGACCCCTGGTGTGGTGGCGCTGGCCTACGAAGCGATATTGGATAACTCGCAGAATACTCATCTAATCGACATTTCTTATGACAAGGTAGGTGAGGCGGGCCAATTCAACAATTTCTTTGACTTGTGGGACGATGAAAACGCGACAATCGAGCACTTTAACAACCAAGGTATCTCGTTGAACGGTAATGCGAATTGGACCGGATCTTTTGTGTTCTCGGCCGGAAACCAGAGTATGCAAATTGCTCCAGTTATCACTTTGCGCGACTCAACGATCACCGCGAACTCGTCCGATGGTGTAACGGTCTATAACTCCAATGGAGTATATATCGAGAACACGGTACTTCAGGCAACTGGACCCTGGCAGATATATTCCTCTAATACAACTGGGAATTATCAGGGAACATACCTGAAAAACATTTATTCGGAGAGCAGTGTTGGTGCGAATCCGGCGAGTCCGGCGAGATCTCCGTTTCCCGGGCTAGGAGTTTCCGGGCTTATTGCCGGGCCGTCGAGCGGAGCAGCGAGCTTTCAGATCGACGGGAATGGCGGGACGTCAGGAGCGTTTCCGAGCGGCGGAACTGGGTCGATACCTTACACATATTTCATAGTGGCAAACGACGCTACCGCGGGAACGCAGACGTCTCCGATGCAAGCGATGAACTGGCTCTCAACTGGAAGCGATTCGATTCCAGTTCGTTGGGCGAGAGTCGCGAACGGTACCGATAGCATCACCTACGACGTAATTCGAATGACCACGCCGGGCGGGATTGGGTCGACTTACCCTAGCAATGGGGGTTGTCCAGGGGGATCCGGTGGAGTATGCGGATATGTCGCGAAGGGACTTAGTCAATCGGCCGCCTGCTCGGGCGGACTGGTTTGTACGATCACAGATAGCGGGTCGTCAATCACGGCGGCTTACACGATCAAGCAAGCCAACTATGGCGGCGCTTTTAGTTTCTGGCCCGGCTCCCTGGTAACGGTCAACCGCACTATTGCGGTCGACAATGAAGAATCAAGTGTTGTTGGGGTGGGGTTGAACGGTAATCCGCTGCAGTTAGCGAGACAATGTTCGAATTACGGAGCAGCATCGCCGGGAGGTTACACGACCTGCTTGGCGAGTATTACGTCAGCCAACAACGGCGTTCCAAATCAAGCGGCGACGATTGTAACGGATGGGCCGGAGGCGGGTGGTTCCATGTCGCTATCCAAGGGACGGCTTAATTTCTCAACTACGCCAACCGCGCCACTCACGCCGCATCACATTATTACGTTAATCGACTCTCAACCCGCGTTAACTCAGGCCACCGTAGGATATCGTCCACTGGCCAGCGGAAACGATACGTGGATTGGAACGGATGTGCCAAGCAGTGCGGTGGGTTTGAGTTCGGGACAACTTGCATTCGGAGCGCCGGTCTCAATTACAAACTACATTGGGCAGACAGGAGATGGAGTCCATGCGAACTGGCTTGAGAGGCTGAGCGGATCGCTGAAAGAGTTTAACGTCCCGACGAAGTTTGATCAGAGCGTGACTCTCGCTGGACTGACAAATGGCTGCCTAAACGTTGTGGCGGGCGTGATTGCGTCAACCGGGATCGCTTGCGGGTCGGGCGGCGGTGGCGGGAGTGTAAGTTCAGTGTTTGGAAGAGCGGGAGCTATAGTGGCAGCCAGCGGCGACTATACGGTTGCGCAGGTTACAGGCGCAGCGGTGGATGCGGCGGTGGTCCATAACACCGGCAACGAGACCATTGCCGGTGCGAAAACGTTTACGAGCAGCATCACGATGAGTGGTAATTTGCTGTTACCTTCGGGGGCCGGCTTTGTGCCCGCCGTTGGAGGAATTGGATTGGACACGTCAGCGGGATTGCCTGTTGTAAACCTTGCGGGTACGCCGCATCAAATTGCTCTTACTAGTTCGAATATAAGTGGGCAAGCAGGAAGCGCCTTGGCGTTGGCCGGAACGCCTGCACAGTGCAGCGGATCGTTTGCGACGGGGATCGCGGCCAACGGAAATGCGAACTGTACCACGCCGAACGTGATTCAGTTGTCCGAAACTACGCCCCCGGCGGGCATCCCGAATTGGGGCGTGTTCTGGTTTGATTCCGCTACACACAGTCCGCGAGTCATCGAGAATAACGGGCAGGCATTTCAGTTAGGGCTGACTAATTTGTTTAATACCGATCCCGGGGGAGATACTGCCGACACACTCGAGGAACGAGATGGGGGGACCGCACAAAATCTGCGAGTGTATTCGAGTTACACGAATGGCACAACGTGGCAACGGACTTCAATCGGGTTCGACTCGGTGGACAATCCGCCTGCGGGGTATGCCGTCATACGAAGTGAAAATTCGACGTCCTCAAGTGCGCCTGGGCTCGGCTTTTGGATTGGTAGCGGGTTGAAGTGGGTGGTAGACAGCAGCGCTAACCTCAAGCCGTGGACGGACAACTTATTCAATATCGGAAGCGACACTGGGAACGCGGCGAAGAGTGTTTTCGCCAAGACTTCATTTAATTCGGTTCTCTACGGGCGAAACGACTTCGAACTTCCGAACGACACTGTAACGGGGACCGCGTCCAATCAGCTTGCTGTCTTCAATACAAACAATCCGTCCCAAGCCGTACTGGCGAGCACGTCTTCGACTAATGGAGTAATTGGCATTGTGGTGCCCGGCAGCGGGGGTAAGAGCGGAAGTGCGATTATCACATGGCATGGCTATGCTTATTGTGTCTTCGACAATGCGACCGCGGCAGGGGATACCGTTGTTGCGAGTACAACGATTGCAGGCGATTGCCATGATACAGGATCCGCATCGCAACCAACAGCGCAGTTAATCGGCTACGTCGATGTTACGAATTCGGCTGGCGGACAGACAAACGGGTTACGGGTGAGCTTACAGTCTCCTCCGGGTGGTGGCAGTGGTAGCGTCGCTTCTGTCTTTGGAAGGACTGGCGCGGTGACGGCCGCTGGCGGAGATTATTCGGTGGCGCAAGTTACTGGGGCGGCAGTGGATTCAGCTGTGGTCCACTTAGCGGGAGCGGAAACGATCACTGGGGCTAAGACGTTTACGAGCAATGTAACGCTCAGTGGCAATTTGAACATCTCGGGGAATATCACGCAGACGGGAAGTGGGCCGACGCAGTGGTCGGGGCAGACGTGGACGGGAACGACAGTCACGGTGCCGGGCGGGACGGCTTTCTCAATGGGCGTCGGATCCGATAATACGTTCCGATGCCAGTTGGCGAGTGGAGCGTCGTGTATGCCTTCGGGCGGTGCAGGCATGACTTATCCAAGCGCGGGAGTTGCTAACTCGACCGGGTCCGCGTGGGGGACGTCTTATGGGACTTCCGGGAGCGGTACAACGCTTGCGCTAACTGCGTCACCTGTATTCAGCGGCTCCCCGATCGTTCCTGGATATGTGCCGACAAGCATTACCGTGAACAGCCACGCACTTTCCGGAAACGTAACTGTTTCGGCGTCGGACTTGACCACTGGTACTCTACCGCACGCGCAGTTACCGGCCCTGTTGAGCGGGGATATTCCGAATAATGCTGCCAGTACGACGGGCACAGCCGCGAACTTAGCCGGCACACCCGCGCTTCCGAATGGAGTGACCGCGACGACGCAAAGCGCTGGCGATAATAGTACGAAGGTGGCGACGACGGCTTATGTAAAGGCCGAGACCTACCTCACCTGGAGTTGCCCGATGGCGGGATCTACTTCGGTCTCACAAAACTGCAATTGGACAATCCCGGCTGGAGTGACGATCACGAGTTTTGATCTTGCCGCGAACACCGCTCCCGCTGGTTGCACGACTTATCCGGTCGTGCAGGTATGGGATGGAACGGCGGTGGCGGAAGTTGGCAGTTATTCGATCGCCCTTAGTTCGGGTACGAGCTTCTACCCTCAGGTGACGGGCAGTACGAATGTTACGTCGGGCCATGCGCTCAGAATCAAGGTGACGACGGCGGCGTCGGGCTGTAGCACGAATGCAGCCGGGATGGTCGCGACCGTGACCTATCAAATGCAGAACTAGCACTCGCCGAATCAATAAACTCATGATCAAACAATTGTTACTGCTTCTATCCCTAGGAGCGCCGTGTGCGTGCGCCTCCGATTACTACGTGGATTGCAACTATGGGTCGAATGGAAATGCGGGGACAAGTCAACAGCAGGCATGGCGGACGCTGTTGGAAGTAGGGATTCACGGTTTTCAGCCGGGCGATACGATTAATTTGATTCGAGGCTGTACCTGGAATGAGACTTTGACACCGCCCTCGAGCGGGAGTAATCCCGCAACCGGTGGCGCACTGATCAAGATCGATAGTTACGGAAACGGGCAGCCTCCGCACCTGACCGGGTACATGCCGATCGCGGCGCAATGGTGGACGCAAGTGGGAACGTCCAACGTGTGGTCAACGACTTTGTATTCGGCTGCCAGCGGGCAATCGGGAGTGGTGCAGTGTGGAGTGCGCGGCTTCTATTGCCTTACTCAGCCTCCCCCGGAGTTGCAAGAAGTGCGGTTCGGAACGATTTGGGGGATGGCGCAATCCTCCCAGGCGAACCTAAGTCAAGACCGGGACTTCTGGTATGACTCGACGAACTATGTGCTGTATGTGTACAGCGCGAATGGGAATCCAACAACGCATTACTTGACGGTTGCTCCCATCGTGCTCAGCGGCGGAACGATCGTGAACTTGAATGCGGTGTCCTGGTTAGAAGTTCAGCACCTGCAACTAGACTGGTTTGATGGTTACGGCGTGCAGGTGCAGGGCGTGAGCGACCATATTTGGATGGCGAATATGGCGTCGAATAGTGAAGTGGAAAATAGCACGGTGCCATTGGGGTTTTACGTGCACCCTTCCGGAACACCAGTTGATATCCATCTATATAATACCGACGCCAATATGAATTATGTGGGGTACCGCATTGACGGATGCGGTGGTGGAGGATGCTCCGTTGAAATCAAGAACTGTCGGGCATACGGGAATCGCACCTACGGCATTATGGACAACACACCGGGTTCAGTGAATTACGACTATTGCCATCTCTATGGGAATTACCTGGCGACGGCGATCGCCGTCGATGTTGGGGGAACGCCGGGGCCAACGGGTGGAGTGCACAACTTACCGGCACAAACACCGCCGCAGATCCGCGCATGGCAGCGATGGCCTGCCTATACAACAGTGACTTATGACGATCCTGGGTTGGTGGTGTATAGCGACACGTATGTCAACTCTTTACTGCCGATCATGACAGCTAAGTCAGTGCCTCTGTCGATTGCGGTAGTTACCGGCGGGACGTATTCGCAATCGATCATCGATGAAGTGCAATCGTGGATCAATGCGGGATGGGATATCAATACACACTCTGTCTCGCATCAATACTGGAATCCGCCCTCGACCACGACGTGCGATGACGTGAATGGCCCGATTCCGTGTGATGCATTTCTGTTGGCGTATGTCGGGCCGGGGAGTTACACGATGACTATCACGCACAGTGGCGCTGGGGGAAATCTGACATTGACGACGAACCCATACGACGCCACGTGCTATCACTCGTGGGACCTAACTCCGGTGGCTCCGGGTGGGACTGCGCAACCCGGGCAAATCGATACGCTCGCTAGCATAGTCCCGACTCTGCAAGCGCAGCCGCAGTGTTACGCGGTAGATGCGACCGCCTACAACAATCAGTTTGCGAAAGGGCGTTCACATGCATTTTCGCTGGCTGACACGCTCTCGAGTCGGGGTGTGGCAGGTCCGATGACGCTGCCCAGCGTGTTACCTGCAGCTTCAATGTGCACGGCGGTGCCGTCGACGCCGGGATGCGTGCTCTTCAGCGAAACGAATCTTGAAACGGACGAGATGGGGTGGGCGCTGTCCTGGTTCAACCAAAATCTGGCGGGACTATCGGGCCTTAGCCTGAGCGATCTGGTCTATGTCATGCCGGGCACGTATGGCGACGCGGTGACGGAAGGCATTGCCAACGGACTTGGATTTAAGGGCGTTCGAGGGACGGGGTCGCTGAGTTCTACATGGGTATCCGGGGGTGCCGATGCGACGCTGGCAAAAGGGTATGACGTATTCAATATCTTGAGTCAAGGTGTGGTGCCCAACTACCAGGGACTAAGTTACCAGCAGATGCGAAATCTGGTGAGTCAGGATTTGTTCAAGAACGCGCTCTGGGGGCGCCCAATCGGATACTTCTGGCATGTCAACGAGCTGCGTCCGGATGAGGTTGCGAACTTCATGGATGGTCTGGTGCAGGGGGGAGCGACGCTAAAGTCGAACACACAGATGACAAACCTGCTATTGGCATGTTCAGCGAATGATTTGATTCCGCCGGGGCACGTGGCGGGGAGTTACTACGTGTGTCCGTCGAATGGGAGCGAGGCAGATTTCCGGCCCACGGTGAATTCTCCGGTGAAAGATGCGGGCGCAAATCTGGGTACTGAATACCAGTACGATTTGTTGGGAGTGAATCAGAATTCTTATGGCGCGGGGTGGGAGATTGGGGCGTACGCGTATGTGCCGGAGAATTTCAGCGCGGCGCACTGAGAGCGGTAGAAGCAGCTTTGATCGAATGTTACATGGACTATTGCGGGCCCGTTAGGGGATGCAGTGTCGGAGAAAGAATTAGATCTTGGGGACTTGAGGTGGTTGGGGCTACATCTGGATGATGTGAAGATCGACGCGGGAGGGCCGCAGTACAAGTTAAGCGACGGGAGGATCTGGGCGCCGACGGAACGCGATAGTTTCATCCAAAGATATCTGAAGATACGAACGAAGACGAATGAAGGGTTGTTGTTCAATTTGAACCGCGCCCAGCGGGAGTACTCCTGCCGGTGCAGGAAGCACAATGTTGTGCTCAAGGCGCGGCAGCTGGGAATTACAACGTACATCGCGGCGCGATTCTTTGTGCAGACGATTACGCGCGAAGGCAGCATGAGCATGCAAGTGACCCATGACCGGGAGTCGGCGGAAGATCTTTTCCGAATTGTCCGACGGTTCTGGGAAAACATGCCAGAGAAATTGCGAAAAGGGTGCTTGCGGACTTCGCACCGAAATTCACGGCAGTTGGTGTTTCCGGAACTGGACAGCGAGTACTGCCTGGCATCGGCGGAAGAGAATGCGGGACGTGGGCGAACAATCCAAAATCTGCATTGTTCGGAAGTTGCACGCTGGGGCCGGAGAGGGGTCGAGGCACTCGTGTCGTTGCGAGCGGCTGTGGTGCCGGGCGGTGAGATTGTTTTGGAATCAACGGCGAACGGGGCAGGCGGACTTTTTTACGAAGAGTGGCTGCATGCGGAAGAGACGGGATATACGCAACATTTTTTCCCGTGGTGGTTCGACGAAACATATGTGGCGGAACCGGGGAAAAATTTTGCGGCACTGACGGAAAAAGAGGCGGAACTAGTAGCGACGCACGGGTTGACTGTGTCGCAGATTGCATGGCGCCGGCAGCAGTGGGCGGTGTTACGCGGACTGGCGGTGCAGGAGTTCGCCGAGGATGCGGTGACGTGCTTTCGGGCGTCCGGAGAATGTGTGTTCGAGCAAGGGTCGGTGGAACAGGCGCTGCTGGGCCCGATCGAACCGTTCGAGACACGGGAAAACAAGCGGTTGTTGATTTGGCTGCCACCACAACCGGGTCGAGAGTACATCGTTGGAGTGGATCCAGCGGGGGGTGGTGCGACTGGGGACTATTCTTGCGCACAGGTGATCGATAGAGATATGGGCAGCCAGTGTGCCGAGCTTCTTGGACATTGGCAACCGCGCGAGTTGGCGGAGAGGTTAATGGAACTAGGAAGCGAATACAACGGCGCAATGTTAGCCGTCGAGAGGAACAATCACGGGTCTGGAGTGCTGGCGTCGCTGAGGATTTTCGGGTATTCGAATGTATTTATTCAAAAGGAACAAGACGGGTGGTTGACTTCGGCGGTGAGTCGTCCATGGATGATAGAAAATCTGTCGTCGGCCCTGATCGATTCGCCTGGCCTGTTTCGAAGCGCGAGACTCTTGCAGGAATGCAGGACGTTTGTCAGGGACAAGAACGGCAATACCAGCGCCGCGCCAGGAACGCACGATGATTGCGTGATGGCGATGGCGGTGGCATGGGGGGCACGTAAGGAAGAAGTGGGCAGGAATGCGAAACGAGGAGTTCGGTTCAGCAGCCTGGGTGAGAACTGAACAATCGCAATGTGCGGCGGTCACAGGCGGAGCAGCGGGGCAAGAGTATCGTGCTTTTGGGATTGCTCCATCCTTCTGGTTGGCCCAGGCAAAGTTAGGGCCTTGCGATACGGGAGGAGGCGGGGTGCCTCAGAGAACATTTCGCAGTCATGCCTACAAGTGCCGTCCAACATGTGAAGCGGATGCGAGGTGGAGCGCAGGGTCATTTGATGCGCTGCGATGATGGTCATTATTACGTAGTGAAGTTTCGAAACAATCCGCAGCACGAGCGGGTATTGGCGAACGAATTTCTAGCCACGCGACTGGCGGAGCGAGTGGGGCTGCCGGTGCCAGTCGCGGAGGTGGTGGAAGTTCCGGCATGGCTGGTTGAGCACACGCCGGAACTTACGATCCTATTGGGAAGCCACGCGATTCAGGTGGAGGCGGGTCTGCAATTTGGGTCGCGATATGTGGTGAGTCCGGTAGAAGGACAAGTGTTTGATTACCTGCCTCCGGAAATGCTGGATCGGGTGCGAAATCTGGATACTTTCACGGGAATTCTGGCGCTGGATAAATGGACCTGCAATGCGGATGGACGGCAGGCGGCGTTCTGGCGGAAGATGCGGGAAAGAAAGTATTCGGCGGCTTTTATCGACCAGGGATATTGCTTTAACGCAGGGGAGTGGACGTTTCCGGATTTTCCGTTGCGCGGCGTGTATCCGAGAAATGAAGTGTATGCGCGGGTGAATGGATGGGAATCGTTTGAGCCTTGGTTGTCGCGGATTGAAAAGTTGGATGTCGATGTGATTTGGAGAGTAGCGGGAGAGATTCCTCCAGCGTGGTACGGCGGGTTGTGGGATGAGTTGGAGGCACTGGTGCAGCGACTGATTGAGCGAAAGACGATAGTGCGGGAGTTGATCTTGTCGTTTCGCGGGTCGCCGCGCCGGCCATTTCCGGAGTGGATGGAGAACTAAAGGGCTTTCGGCTGCAGAGTGAATAGAGGAATGCGAGTTCAGGAAGTCAAATAAAAATCGGCGTGTATGGCGGAGAAGCGAAAACTTGAGCTGTATTTGCTGCGATTCTTGCCGCATCCGTTGCGGGAAGATTTCGTGACGATTGGGTTGACGCTGCTGGAAAGCGATGGCGGATTTGCGGAGGTACGATTCACACGCGACTTGAGGATGCTCCAGTTCGTGGCTCCCGGCGTGGATCTTGAGTGGTTTCGACTGGTGGAGAACGAGATTCAAGGTTGGCTGGGTGGACTGCGGGGGCGTGAAGAATTAGCGGAAAAAATTGCCGAGAAGTTTGGTACGACGATCGATGTAGCTCCGACGAAGGCAGTGTTGACGGACGATCCTGCGCAAGAGATGGAGTTATTGACGTCGATGTATCTCATGCCGCTGGAACGAGGAGAAAGAGGTCAGCAGCGTACGGGGCGTTTGGCGATTGTGAGTGCGATGAAAAACGCGTTCATCGTTGCAGGGGTGATGGGTCTAATCCAGCGCGACGTAGATGTGGTTAAGTACACAGGGCACGGCGATCCATTCCGAATTGACTTTGGCTATCGAGTGGGCAACGAGATGAAGCTGTTCCAGGCGGTTTCGTTGAAGACGAATGTGGATCCAGCTCTCGCGTTGGGGCATCGTTTCTCGCGAATCGATTCTGGTATGCGGCTAGAGCAGATGCAGGCTTCTTTAACGGCCGTGGTTGACTGCGAAATGCCGATGAGAGACGAGAGCACGCGATTTGCAGTTGCAATGCTGGAGCAAAGTGCAGTGCGGGTAAGGACCGTGGGCGAGATCGATGAGATAGCGTATGAGGTTCGGAGGGAATTGAGGGCGTGAAAGTGGGGAATGAAGTCAGCCTGATTTCGTAATTCCACTAGAGAATTCTGATTGCGGCACGGCGAAGAAGCCGTGCCGTTTTATTTGGTCCAAAGAGTCGACGGAATTCACTGAGTTACACGAGAGAAGCCAGAGCGGAACTTTTGAACTTGGGTGCGAGCGCCCGTGATTACAGGGCTCTTGGTTAGCTCACCAAGGGCGATCCGACCGTCGTCGCCAAACGACGCGATACGAGGAGATCCATGAACCTTCTAGGAAGAATGGGCGGCGCAATGCGCCGGGTAGGAGCGTTGTCTGTGCCGAGTTGGCTTTCCAAGAATTTGTTCGCTGCGCGGAATGGACGGCGAACGATGGGAGCGGGGTCGAACCTGGCCCCGTTCGCCACAACGACTTTTTCGCGAGGGAGCGGCGGTTCTCGGGCGGGGACGCCTGCACAGCATAGTCTGGTGCCGAAGCCAACGCCAGCGAATTTGCGGCGGTTCGCGGAGACTCCGATCGCTCGACGGGCGATCAATGTAATTAAGGACCGTATCGTGGGAATGCGATGGCGGATCCAACCAAGAAGTGGGCGTGCGCTGGCACAGATTCCAGATGGAGTGCGGCGAATTCAGGTGCTGACGGAGAATTTCGAGGCGCCGAATCCCGATGATTCGTTTCGCTCGATGGTGGAGCAGGTGCTGGAAGATGTGATCGTTGGTGGATTCGGAGCAATCGAACTGGACCTGGTCGAGGGATGGACGCTGGATCCGGTAAATGATTCGGCTGCGGATTCCGCGGTGAACCATCCTTTATTGATGTGGCCGGTCGACGGGGCGACGATTCGGATCATAACGGACTGGGATGGGCGTCCGAATTCGCCGAGGTATGCGCAGATCACGGGATTGAATGGGGCGGCGGGGCAGATCGTGCTGAACGACGACGAATTGAGTTACATACGGTTGAATCCAAGGACCCACACTCCGTTTGGTTTGGGCCGGGTAGAAGTGGCATTTGAAACGATCAACGCGTTCCTGAGTGCGAATCGGTATGCGGGGCGGCTGGCCTCGAATTCAGTAGTGCAGTATGCGCTGTGGGTAGATGGCTTGACTCCGGCGCACCACGAGCGGCTGATTCGGTGGTGGCAGGATGAGATTGAAGGTACGGGACGGGTTCCGATCATCTCGGCGGAAACGAAGCCAGAGGTGCTGCGCTTCGCAGCTGGCAACGATGCCGACCTGCGATTGGCTTGGCAGGAATTTCTGATGCGAATCATTGCGGATGCATTCGATGTTCCGGCGCAGTTCCTGGGATTGGAGCAGGATGTAAACCGCTCAACAGCAGCGGAGATGAGTGAGATGGCATTCCGGTCGGCGATTGTTCCGACGGCGAGGTTAGTCGCTGAGTATCTGACACGGGACGCAATTGGAAAGAAACTCGGCTGGACGGACCTGGAGTTCGTATTCACAGATGTGGACGCTCAGGACGAAATGACGCAGGCGCAGATTGACGAGATTCTTTTGCGCAACGGGGTCGTCACGGTTGCGGAAGTTCGACGCGCGCGGGGGCTGGCCGAGATTCTGTGAGTTGAACTCGATCGTGAGGGATTTGGGGCAGATAAAAAATAGGGAGAAATGTCGCGCAGTTTCCGGGATCTTTGATTTTTCGCAGGCGTTGGAGCGAGGAGAAAAATGGGATTGGCATTGAATTCGATGGCGATTGAAATGCCTGCGGTGTATGGGCATCCGAACCGGATGGGGTTTCGAGGAGTATTAACGACGGTGGATGCGGCTTCTGATAAGTCGCCGTCGGGAGCGCGTGGTCATCGAGTGTTGCTGACGCGGCGGGCGGCGGAGGACGCCATTCCTTCTTTGATGGGTATGGGGCTGGACTACTCTCCGGCGCTCGACCGACACGATGCGCGACGAAAAATCGGCGTGATCACAAGAGCTGAGATTGTGGGACACGCGATCGAGGTGGGAGGGTTTCTGTACGCGAGAGACTTTCCAGAAATTGTGAAAGAGATCGGAAGATCGGAGCGGGGAAGCCGGAATATTTCCGCGAACGCGACCAGTCCACGAAATGAGGCGGGCGGCGCTCGATCGGGGCTTGGAATGTCCTACGAGATAGCCGATGCTCTTGTCGAAGATATTAAGGCAAGTATCTGGGTGTTGAATCGAGTGACTTTTACGGGAGCTGCGGTATTGCGGCGCGACAAGGCGGCCTATCGCGCGACTTGGATCGAGTTGGGATAGGTGGAGTAAGACGGGTCGCCAAGGCGATATCCGATACAAAAGGAATAAGGGAGGCAAGCCAATGAATGAAGAGATGGTGCAGCAGATGATGGTCGCCGCGGAGAGGCTCGCGGCAGCCACTGAGTCGCTAGATCGCGTATTAGGGAAACTGGATGCGCAACAAGAAATGTTAAACGCGAAGGTGGAGCGCATCGTCGCAGCAGTTGAAGAGAGCGTACTCAAGACAAACGGGCAACCTGTGCCGGACCTGGTTGGTTCGGAGTTGCAGCGGCGCGTTGTCGTGTTGGAGAAATCGAATGCCGATTTGAAAGCGCAAGCATCGCACATGGCACGTAAGACGCTGTCGCCGGTGGTATCGGCGTTGCTTGGTAAGAATGACATTGAAGGGGAACGATTGGATCCTGCGGTGCTGAATAAGACCTTGGCGACATTGAGTGTGGAGCAGCGGATCGCCGTTAAGTCGGAGTTGGCGCGGGCCGGGATGATCGAGTAACTGGAGACGGGGCCGGAAAACTGGTATTTAGGGACGCGAGCGCGTCCTTTTTTTTTTCGGGGGTCAGTTGGAAACCCATTCCTAGGAAAGTCGCGCAAGTTGGGCAACCGGTTCAAGAAGTGAAACTCAATTGAGGAGAAGACATGAAAGCAAATTTTCTGGACTTACACGCTGCAGCGGATTTTCTGGGGCCTGGCGCGATTGAAGTCGAACGGTATCAAACGGAAATCACGGACATTGTCCGGCGGCGCGGGGTGTTCGGGCAGCGAGTAAAACAAGTGCCTGCGACCGGACATCCGTCGCGTTTCTTTGAAGAGACGGCGATTCCTTCTCCAACGGCGGCGCAGGCCTTCGTTGACCCGCGGAACATCGCTCCGGTTTTGCAGGTGCCGACACGAGTGGAGCGCAGTGTCCCGCTCAAAGCGTTGGTCTCTCAGATCAACTACAACCTTTTCGACATGGAGGTAGGAACGCAACAAAGCCAGTTTGCATATCTGCAGGCGAAAGATCTGGCAGATTCCGTCGACGGCCTGCTGCGCACCCACGATGTGGCGCTGTGGAATGGCAACGACACATCGCTGAGCACTCCGACAACGCCTCAGTATTTCGGGGCGATTGGACAGATCGAGGCGGGCGGCAACAGCACCACAATCGCGGCGGGGGCGAGCATCGTAGACGGGCTGAAGAGCACCATCGCGCAAATGGTTTCGAGTTCGTCTTATGAGGTGAGGCCAACGGCGATCTATGCCAATCCGGTGCTCCTGGATTTGATCGATCGCGAGATGAAGGCGGAGTTCAACGTCGTCCTTTCGAGCGCACAAATCACCGGCGGTCTGACAGTGAAGACGTTGAGCACGCAAGCCGGGGAGTTGCCGCTGATTCCGGAGTGGACGCTCCCCTATACCGGGACAGGAGGTCCGGGGAGTGTATTGCCAGCTTACATCGTAACCGAGGACATGATCGAGTATCACTGGCTGACGGATCCGAATCCCCGGGTGTTTAAGTTGGGATTGCCCAACACCCTGATGACGCAAAGCGTTGTCGTGAAATTCGGCGGCGTGGTGGTAAAGGGTGCGTCGTATGCGCACTACGAAGTCAAAGTAGACCGATAAGACGAGTTCTTGGTCCCCGGCTTCCAGTTCTAAGTGAAGTACTTACACCAGGGAACGGAAGACCGGGGACAAGAGCCTAAGACAGGACAAAGATCAATGAACTATTTGCAGCCATCGGAATACGAGTTATACGGGTTGGAAGTGACGACTGGCCTGTCGTGGGTGACCGTGGCTTCGGCGGTTGTTGACGCACACTGCCGACGGACTACGCTGGCTGTGGCCGAATACACGGAGCGCTTGCGGACCGACAGCGGAGAGAGACCGATCCGACTTACTTATCTCCCGTTATCGGCAGTAGCTCCCTCAACGACACCAATTATCTCGGCACAAGCCCGATATGCGACACCACGTCGTGGGGAAATGGAGTATGAGGCATTGGGGTGGGATGCAGCGCTCGCATTTGGACTTCCTGGGACGTGGGTTGATCTCGACGTTTCAGACCTCGACGTGTTTCCGGATACGGGGGAAGTTACATTTCCGGTGAATGTGTTGGGTTGGACCTTTACCGAACTTCAGATTGCATACACGGCGGGACTCGACCCCTTTCCCGACGCCGTGAAGGTGGCGTGCGCGCAACTCGTAAAGAATGCGCAGGCCACGCCGGCGTTGAATGTAAAGAAGAACGTAGTTCCCGACAAAATGCAGTTGATGTATTTCTCGGACTCGCTGATGGATGAGACGGTGCAATCGCTGCTAGCGCCGTATGTGGCGCAGAGAGTTGGATAAG
>Ga0182016_10002595_pt1 | contig 21075 bp, 17 predicted proteins | sample 712S2MmetaG_FD_120491 | JGI IMG/M metagenome (GOLD analysis project Ga0182016, IMG submission 120491) | Permafrost microbial communities from Stordalen Mire, Sweden - 712S2M metaG | ecosystem: Environmental > Terrestrial > Soil > Wetlands > Permafrost | place: Sweden: Stordalen | collected... | reverse complement strand
TCAAGCGGCTCATGGGCGTGCCTCTGCGGCCCGATCTGGCGCACGGACGGCGCGACCGGCGCACCGGCGAGGTGGAGCGTGAAGTCGAACGCCTGGCCCGTTGCCTGGCGCCCCTGGGCCCGCTGGATCTGCAGGACAAGGCCAATTGGGACCTGAACCTGACCGGCAAGGAAAAGGCGGCCGGAGACGTCGCGCTTGAACCCCTGGGCGGCGCGCCGTTCATCGCCATCAATACCGGCGGCAAGGTCAAGACCAAGGACTGGGGCGAAGCCAACTGGACCGCGCTGCTGACCAAGGTCTCGCAGGCCCTGCCCGGCCATGGACTAGTATTCATCGGCGCGGCCGAGGATTCCGAGCGGGCCGGACGCCTGGCGGGGGCCTGGAGTGGGCCGACGCTCGACCAATGCGGCCGGCTCTCTCCGCGCGGCAGCGGCGCGGTCATGCGCCGCGGCGCGCTCTTCATCGGCCATGACAGCGGACCCTTGCACCTGGCGGCGTCCTGCGGACTACCCTGCGTCGCGGTGTTCGGCGATCATAACGTCCCCAAGAAATGGCACCCGCTGGGCGAGCGCCACCGCATCCTGCACGATATGCGCGGCGTGATGGCCATATCGCCCGATCAGGCTTTCGAAGCCGTGCGGGACGCGTTGGCTCTTCCTGCGGGTCCTAATCCTCCAGCGCCTGCACCAGCCGCGCCATGAAGGCGGCGCCCCGCTGCATCTGGCTGATCTCGACATATTCATTGGGCTGATGGGCCTGGTCGATGGAGCCCGGGCCGCAGATCACGGTGGAAAAGCCGGCCTGCTGAAACTGCCCGGCCTCGGCGGCGTAGGACACCACACGCGCTGGGCCGTTGTCGCCGGCCAGGCTACGGGCCAGACGTTCGGCCTGGCCGTCCTCTTCCGGGGCGAAGGCGGGCGTCAGCGAGCGGCGGGCGACGGCCACCCCCGCCTCGGGCGCCTGGGCCTTGAGCTCGGCGTCCAGCCCGCGCGCTTCTTCGAAGAAGGGCCCCAGCACCGCCAAGGGATCGATGCCCGGCGGGCATCTGAGGTCGAACACGAACTGGCACTCCCGCGCCAGAATGTTGACCGCCGTGCCGCCCTGCACCTGGCCGATGGTCAAGGTGGGCCAGCGAGGCGAGAAGGGCGAGGCCGGATTGGCCTCAAGCTCCAGCCGCTCGGCCAAGGCCTTCAGCGAAGCCATCAGCGAAACCGCCGCCATCACCGCCGAGACGCCCAGGTGGGTTAGGCTGGAATGGGCCTCGCGTCCGGTCACGGTCACCTTGAACACCGCGATGCCCTTGTGCCCGCGCACCGCCTGCATGTTGGTCGGCTCGCCCACCACCACCGTGGCGGGCCGCGGCTCCTCACGGGCCAGCACCGCGATCATGTCCGGCGCGCCGAGGCAGCCAACCTCCTCGTCATAGGAAAAGGCCAGCCATGCAGGGCGTTTGAGGTCGGCCCGGGCCAGGGCGGGAGCGGCGGCCAGGGCCAGGGCGAGAAAGCCCTTCATGTCGCAGGTTCCCCGCCCGTACAGCCGCTCGCCCCGGCGGGCCAGGACGAAGGGATCGGAGTCCCAGGCCTGGCCGTCCACCGGCACGACATCCGTATGGCCCGACAGCACCACCCCGCCCGGCGCCGCCGGCCCGACGCGGGCGTAGAGGTTGGCCTTGGTCCCGTCCGCGCTCGGCACGCGCGTGCTCGCGATTCCGAGCTCTGCGAGTTGCGCCTCGACATAGGCGATCAACGGCAAGTTGGAGAGGCGCGAGGTGGTGTCGAATCCCACCAGGCGCTCGAGCACCTCAAGGCTGCGGGCCGCAATGGCCTCCGCGTCGATCATGGCTCGAGCCTAGATCAAAAACAGTGCACGAACCAAAGCCTTTGGAGGCCAGGCGTCCTATTGCGCACCCTCATGCTGCAGAACGCCCAAGAGCTGGATGCGGAAGATCAGCACGGCGCCGGGCGGGATGGGCGCGCCGGGGGGCGGATCGTCGCCATAGGCCAGCTTGGCCGGGATATAGAGCATCCATTCGTCGCCCGGCCGCATCAGCTGCAGCGCCTCCACCCAGCCCGCCACCAGACCCTGCAGGGGGAAGTCAGCCGGCTGGCCGCGCGCGAAGGAGCTATCGAACACGCGCCCCGTGAGGGGTGCGCCGGCGGGACCCAAGAGGCGGCCCTCGTAATTGACCTTCACCTCGTCCTGCGGACGCGGATGGGCGCCATCCGCCGGGCCCGTCGTCACGATCTTGTACTCGAGCCCATCGGCCAGGGTATGCACGGCGGGATCCTTGGCGTTGGCCGCCAGGAAGGCCTGGCCGGCCTGGACGTCCGTCGCCTTGAGCTGGGGCTTCATGGCTGGGCCGCAGGCGGACAAGACCAAGAGCGCCAAGCCGGGGACGAGAAGCGTGCGAAATGTCATGCGGGGCCTCACAGCATGCGCGGCGGACAGCCCGCCGCGGTCAGGGCGTTGATGATCTCCTCGGTGTGGCGCGCATCGCGCGTCTCGATCATCACATCGAACTCCGCGCCCTTGGCGGGCACGTCCAGGGACAGGCGATTGTGCGCCACCTCGATGATGTTGGCCCCATGGGTTCCGATGGTCAGCGACACGGTGGCCAACAGGCCGGGACGGTCGTCGCCCACGAACCGCAGGCTGACAATGCGCTGGGCGCGCACCAGCTCGCGCGTCAGCACCGAGGCCAGGAGACGCGTGTCGATATTGCCGCCGGTCAGGATCAGGCCGCAGGACCGGCCCTTGAACAGCTCGGGATAGGACAATAGCGCCGCCAGCGAGGCCGCGCCGGCGCCCTCGGCGATGGTCTTTTCCACGTTGCAGTACAGGGCGATGGCCCGCTCGAACGCCGGCTCCTCGATCAACAGCACGTCCTCGATCAAGGGCCGCGCGATGGCGAAGGTCAGCTCGCCCACGGTCTTGACCGCGATGCCCTCGGCGATGGTCTGGCCGCCGGCCACGGCCGTCTGCCCGCGCATGCGCGCCTGGAACGAGGGATACATCGCCGGCTCCACGCCGATGATGCGGATATCGGGCTTGATCGCCTTGGCTGCGGTGGCCACCCCCGAGATCAGTCCGCCGCCGCCGATGGGCACGGGCAGCATCTCGAGGTCCGGCGCCTGCTCCAGCATCTCAAGGGCGATGGTGCCCTGGCCGGCCATCACGTCCACGTCGTTGAAAGGGTGGACGAACACCATCTGGCGCTCTTCGCCCAGCGTCATGGCGTATTCGGAGGCCTCGTCGTAGGTATCCGCGTGCAGCACCACGTCCGCCCCGAAGTTGCGGGTCTGCTCCACCTTCACGAAGGGGGTCGTGCGCGGCATGATGATCGTCACCGGGATGCCCAGACGGGCGCCGTGATAGGCCAGGCCCTGGGCATGGTTGCCCGCCGAGGCGGCGATCACGCCGCGCCGCTTTTCGGTCTCACTCAGTTGCAGCAGCTTGTTGAGCGCCCCGCGCTCCTTATAAGCGGCGGTGAACTGCTGGTTTTCGAACTTCACCCACACGTCCGCGCCGGTGATCTCGGACAAGGTCCGCGACCGGCGCAGGGGCGTCTTTTCGATATGCCCGTCCAACCGCGCGGCGGCGGCCTTGATCGATTCAAAGGTCAGGTTCATTGGCTAAGCCGGAAAAAGTCGCGCAACCTAACGATGGCGAGGCCTTAGGGCAATCATGGCTGTAGCCGAACACAAATCTCCTTCGAGCTTGGCCGATCGCCTCGCGCCCCTGGTGGGCGGGCGCGCCATTCTGATCGCCCTGATCGTGGCCGGCGCCTTCTTCATGGAGCAGTTGGACGCGACGATCATCGTCACCGCTCTGCCCCAGATGGCCTCCACCTTCCATCTCAATCCCGCCCGCATGAGCCTGGGGGTGACGTCCTATGTCCTGGCCATGGCGGCCTGCCTGCCCGCCAGCGCCTGGCTGGCCGACCGGTGGGGCGCGCGCAATCTGTTCGTCGGGGCCATCGGCGTGTTCGTGATCGCCTCCATGCTGTGCGGCCTGGCCCCCAACTTCTCCGCCTTCGTGGCCGCCCGCATCCTGCAGGGCGCCGCCGCGGCCATGATGTCGCCGGTGGGGCGACTGGTGGTGTTGCGCACGGCGCAGAAGAGCGAGCTGATGCTCGCCCTGTCGACCCTGGTGTGGCCTGCTCTGTTCGCCCCGGTGCTGGGCCCGCCGCTCGGCGGCTTCATCACCGAGGCCGCCTCCTGGCGCTGGGTGTTCTATGTCAACCTGCCGCTGGGCCTGATCTGGATCGTCCTGGTGCTCGCCCTCCTGCCCGACCAAAAACCGGAGGAACGGCGGCCTTTCGACGGGCGGGGCTTTGCCTTGATGGCCGTGGCGCTGGCCAGCCTGACCAGCGCGGTGGACCTGATCAGCGCCCGCCAAGGTCCTGGCCTGATGACGTTGTGGGAAGGGCTGGGCCTTTTGGGGCTGGGCCTGGCCGTCGGCTGGGCGGCGATCCGCCATCTGGACCGCGCGGCCCACCCGCTGGTCGATTTGGAGATCCTGCGCCAGCACACCTTCTTCATCAGCGCCGTGATCGGCGGCCTGCCTGCCCGCGCCGCTATCTCCGCCGGCCCGTTCCTGCTGCCCCTGATGTTCCAGATCGGCTACGGCCTCAGCCCAGTGCAGTCGGGCCTGATGCTGCTGCTCTATATGGCCGCCAACCTGATCGCCAAAACGGTCACCACGCCGATTATTCGCCGGTTTGGCCTGCGCTCCGTGCTCACATGGAATGCGGTGATCGCCGGATTGGCGCTGGCGGCGTGCGCGATTATCTCGCCGGGCCTCCCGCTCGTCTTTACGGGCCTGCTGCTATGCGCCGCCGGCGGCAGCCGCTCCTTGCAGCTAAGCGCCACCAGCATGACCAGTTTCGCCGAGGTGACGCCCGAACAGCGCTCCTCGGCCTCGGTGCTGTCTTCCCTGTGCCTGCAGATCGGCATCAGCATGGGCGTAGCGCTCGGGGCCCTGATGCTGAGCGTCAGCCAGGCCCTGCGCGGCGCCACTTCCCTCGGCCTGCTCGACTTCAAGATCGCGATCGTGCTGTCGGGTCTGCTGTGCGCCTTGTCGGCCTGGCCCTTCGCCACCCTGGCCCGCGACGTCGGCCATGAGATGAGCGGCCGCAAGCCAAGCCGGGGCGTTTCGGCCGCCTAAACCCCGATGTTTAGGATTTCGAGATCAAGTCCGGCCGCGACGCCAGGAACGCAGCCTTCTCGGCATCGGTCAGCACCTTGCCGGTCTTCAGTCTCGACACCTTCGGCGTGGGCCGCGCATAGGCGCCGGTTTGGTCAGCCCCCTTCGCCGATGACGGCTTGATATCGGCCAGGCGTTTAATGGGCGGCTTCATGAGCGTTTCCTGAGTCGGCTGAGCCTGGATTTAGCAGAGACTATCCGGCCGCCGGTGACGATCCCATGAATGAGCGGGACGGGGAAGCGATGGGCGCCGGCGTGACAAGGCGGCGGGCTTGAGCGGGGAATCGCCGAAGGAATCGCCCCCCGCCCTGCAGAGGCGATCATCCTAAGGCGCGGCGTCCAACCAGGCGTCCAGCGCCGCCAGCGCTTCTGGCTCGTCCAACATGGGTGCGTGGCCCACGCGAGGAACCTCGGCGAAGGCCATGTGCGGGGCCATGAGCTTCATTTTCTGCACCGTTCCCGGCGCCAGAAGGTCGGACAGGGCGCCGCGGAGGGTCAAAAGCGGCCGCGCCTGAGCCTGGGGCGTGAAGGCCAGGCCCTGGAACAAGGGCCACAGGTTCACCGGCGGCGCGGCCTTGCCCCCTTCGGGGGCCTTGAACGCCTGGGCGATGGCCGGATCGTAGTCCAGCACCGGAACCCCGTCCTTCGACGTGAATAGACGCCGGGCGAAAGCGCCCCATTGTTCGGGCCCATAGTCGGGAAAGGCCGACGCATTGACGAAACGGGCATAGTCGGCCGCCCCGGCCCAATCGTGCGCCTCAGGTCCCTTGCCGGCATAGCCGGCGATCCGCGCCAAGCCCTCCGGCGCCAACTCAGGCCCCACATCGTTCAGCGCCGCCGCCGCTACGGCCAAGGGCCGCAGAGCCGCCAGCGCCATGGTGATCAGCCCGCCCATGCTGGTGCCGATGAAACAGGCCCGCGCGATCCCGGCGCCGTCCATCAGGGCCAGCACATCGGCGGCATAGACCGCCGGCTGATAGCGCATGGGCTCAGGGTCCCGGGCCGACCGCCCGCGCCCGCGCACGTCCAACGCCAGCACCCGCCGGCCCCGAGCCGCCAGATGCGGCGCCAAGGCCTCGAAATCGCGGGCGTTGCGCGTCAGGCCGTGCAGGCAGATCACGGGCAGGCAGGCGGGGCCGGACGCCGGCGCATAGTCGCGCGCGTGCAGGTCCAGCCCTTCGGCGGAGATCCAGAACCGATCGGAGAAGCCGTCCACGGTCCGGTCATGGGTCTTGTCCGTGGCGGCGGGCGAAGCGGGCAAGCGCACGGCGCCGGCCAGGCGCGCCGGCCATCGCCCGAAGAATGAGGTCTCAGTCCGGGATTTCATCGAGCGCCGCGATCCACGCCGCCGCCGCTCCGTCCGAGGGCGCACGCCAGTCGCCGCGCGGCGACAGCGAGCCGCCCGACGAGATCTTCGGCCCGTTGGGAACCGCCGAGCGTTTGTATTGGCTGATGGTGAAGAAGCGGAACAGGAACACCTTCATCCAGGATTTGATCGTCGCCAGATCATAGGCCTCGCGCGCGCCCAATGGGAAGTTCGGCGGCCAAGCGCCCCTCCCCGCGTCGGCCCAGGCGTGCTGGGCCAGAAAGGCGATCTTGGCCGGCTTCAGCCCATAACGCAGCACATAGTAGAGCGTGAAATCCTGCAGGGCATAGGGGCCGACCACGGCCTCGGTGGACTGGGTCTGGCCCTGGGCGTCAGCGGGAATCAGTTCGGGGCTGATCTGCGCGCCGGCGATGTCGAGCAGGATCGGCCCGGCCGCGTCGCCCAGCAAGCCCTCGGCCGCCACCCAGCGGATCAGATGCTGGATCAGGGTCTTGGGAACCGACGCATTGACGTTGTAGTGGCTCATGTGGTCGCCCACGCCATAGGTGCACCAGCCGAGCGCCAGCTCCGACAAATCACCCGTGCCCACGACGAAGCCGCCGATCTGCCCGGCCAGGCGGAACAGATAGTCTGTGCGCAATCCCGCCTGCACATTCTCGAAGGTCAGGTCGTAGACCGCCTCGCCTTCGCCGAACGGATGGCCGATGTCCTTGAACATCTGCATCGCCGCGGGGCGGATATCGATTTCCTGGGCCGAGACGCCGAGCGCCCGCATCAGGGCCCAGGCGTAGCCCTTGCTCGCCTCCCCGGTGGCGAAGCCGGGCAGGGTCACGGCATGGATATGCGAGCGCGGCCAGCCCAGAAGATCGAAGGCGCGGGCCGCCACGATCAGCGCCTGGGTGGAATCCAGCCCGCCCGACACCCCGATCACGACCTTGCCGCCGCCACGACCCCCGCTTGTGGCGTCCAGGCGCCGCACCAGGCCCTGCACCTGGATGTTATAGGCCTCGTAGCAGTCGTCATACAGACGCGCCGGGTCTGACGGGACGAAGGGGAAGCGCTCGACGGCGCGCTCCAAGGCCACGCGGCGATCGGCAGGCTTGAAGGCGAACTCCACACGCCGCACCCGCCCCGCGCCCGAACGCTCGGCGCCTTCGTGGAAGGTCTGCACCCGCAGGCGCTCGGCGACCAATCGCTCCAGGTCCACGTCGGCGGTGAGCAGCTTGGGCTCACGGGCGAAACGCTCGGACTCGGCCAGCAGGGCGCCGTTCTCATAGACCAGGGCATGGCCGTCCCACGCCAGGTCGGTGGTCGACTCGCCCCAGCCGGAGGCGGCGTAGACATAGGCGCCGATCCCGCGCATCGACTGGGCCCGGCACAGGGTCCGCCGCACCTCGGCCTTGCCGATGATGATGTTGGAGGCCGACAGGTTGGCGATCACCGTGGCCCCGGCCATGGCCAGGCGGCCCGACGGCGGCTCGGGCGCCCACAGGTCCTCGCAGATCTCCACGCCCAGCACGAAGTCGGGATAGTCGGCGGCGGCGAAGATCAGGTCCGTTCCGAAGGGCGCGGAGCCGCTTTTCAGGGCGATGCTCTGGCCTTCCACACCCAGCCCCGGCGTGAAATGGCGCCGCTCATAGAATTCGCGATAGGACGGCAGATAGGACTTGGGAACCACCCCCAGCACCTGGCCGCCAGCGATCACCACGGCGCAGTTGTACAGCTTCTGGCCATGACGCAGCGGCGCGCCGACCACGCAGACAAGACCCAGGTCCGCGCTGGCCGCCCGCACCTGCTCGACGGCCTCCAGCACGCCGTCCAGCACCACGGTCTGCTGCAACAGGTCGTCGATGGCGTAGCCCGACAGGCACAGCTCGGGAAACACCGCCAGACCCACGCCCGCCGTGTCGGCCTCGGCGAGGGTGGCGATTACCTGCCGGGCGTTGGCCGCCGGATCAGCCAGGCTGATGCGGATCGGCGCAGCGCCCACGCGCAACATGCCGTGGCTATAGAGCGAAAAGAACGGTTCCATCCGGCTGTCCTGGCCGCGCCTGACTTATGCTCAGAGTGAGACTATATAGGCGAAGTTTAGGGGAAACCCTAGGCAGGGTGCGCGGGAGGGGAATGTGGGATTGGGTGAAAAAGGCGATACCCCCGTTAATTTAAGAAACGCTGCATCGCGTAGTTGTGGATGGGGACGCCGCGGACTTCAAAGTTGCATCGGCGAAGCAGCGTGAACCCTTTCCGCTCGAAGAGGGACCGGGCCAATTCGCTGGCCTCGACATAAAGCTTAGGAACCCCCGCCAACCTAGCCCGCGAAATCAGCTCATCGAGGAGGACCGACGCCACGCCCGCGCCCGCCGCATCGGGCCGGCAGTAGAGGTGGTCGATGTGCCCGTCGACCTCCAGGTCTCCATAAGCCACAACCTCCTCGGCGGCGTCGATGGCCACAAACGTTGTTCGCCCGTCGCTGGCGCGTGTGTGTACGTCGCCCGGATCGGCCGGAGCCGGAGCCCAGGCCGACACCTGCTCCGGCGTGTAACGACGAGGGCCGAGGCTATGCGTAGAATCATAAAAGAGCTGCGCCATGGCTGGCGCATCGTCCGCCCTGTACTCGCGGATCATTATTTGCGGTTTGGTTGAGTTCATCGCTCAAACCTACATAGTCGCGGACGCGGCCCGCTACGGATCATTCATCGGACACCTATCGGAGTCCGCGCTCATTTAGCTTTCCCCGAAAGCCACCCCGCCCTGAATTCCATGGATGATCCAAGCTCTGGCAGTCCGGCAGGTCAAGGCCGGCTCCTGCGGAGCCGCCGCTGCGCGGTCGCCGAAGGCGAGCCTTGAGCTGTCGGAGCGCCAGAGCAAAACTGCTCGCCATGGACTTAAGGGCACGTCCAGGCCGCGATTGTCTCGCCGCCAGACTCCCGTCAACATCAGCCGCATGAACACGCGCCTGACCCTCGTTTTCGCGACCATCCTGGCGTTCGTCGGCGCCGCCGACGTCTCAAGTCCATCCTCCGCAGCCGCGCCCTGCCGCGACAGGCTGGGACAGCCCATAAAATGCGTCCAGCCCATGGTGCTGAAGTACTGCCGCGATACGTACACAAAGGAGTTCGCGCGCTGCGGAGGCCCGCACGTGGAACGGGTCCCGCCGCCAGGCCACTAGAGGGCTGAGACCCAGATCATAGGATTCTGCGGCCAGAAAATTGAACCACGAAGAGCACCAAGAGCTCGGTGTTTCCTTCGTGTCCTTGGTGATCTTCGTGGTTCATATCTTTCTTGGGGGCGGCGCGCGTCAGGATGTGCGGATAGAGGCTACCCGCCATACCCCCGGATCGCTTCGACGATCAGGTCCTGGTCGACGTGGCTCAAATAGGGGTGCATGGGCAGCGACAGCACGAGCTTGGCCTTAGCCTCGGTCACCGGCAGATGACCGCCCGCCACGGGGAAATCCACATAGGCCGACTGCATGTGCGTCGGGCGCGGATAGTAGGCGGCCGTGGGGATGCCTTGCGCCTTGAGGTGCGCCGCCAAACCGTCGCGGTCGGGGTGCTCGATGGTGTACTGGGCCCAGGTGGAAACGCCGCCTTCGATCACCTTGGGCCATACCGCCAGGCCCGTCAGGCCGCGCGCATAGCGGTCGGCGACCTGGTTTCTCAGCACGATCTCCTCGGCGAACAGCTTCAGCTTTTCCAGCAGCACCGCCGCCTGCAGGGTGTCGAGCCGGCTGTTCATGCCGATGCGCACATTGTCGTACTTGTCGGTCCCCTTGCCGTGGATGCGCAGGGAATCCATCACGTCCCACAGGCCCTGGTCATTGACCAGCACAGCCCCGCCGTCGCCGTAGCAGCCGAGCGGCTTGGCCGGAAAGAAGCTGGTGGCCGTGGCGTCGGCCCAATGCAGCGGGTGTTGACCGCCCAGCGTGCAGCCGAAGCCCTGGGCGCTGTCGGCCAAAAGCTTCAGCCCGTGTTTGCGGCAGATCTGCGCGATCTTGGGATAGTCGGCGGGTTGGCCGAACAGGTCCACGGCGATCACGGCCTTGGGCTTGAGCTTGCCGGCCTTGAGCGTTTCCTCGATAGCAAGCTCGAGATGCGCCGGATCGAGGTTGTAGGTGTCCGGCAGGATGTCGACGAATACCGGCGTCGCGCCGGTCCAGGGCACCACCTCGGCAGTGGCGGCAAAGGTGAAGCTGGGGCAAAACACCGCGTCGCCCGGCCCCACGCCCCAGGCCATCAGCGGCAACACCACCGCGTCGGTGCCGTTGGCGCACGATAAGGCCAGCTTGGCCTGGCCGAAATGGGCCAGCGCAGCCTCGAAGGCGCGCACTTCGGGGCCCATGACATAGGCTCCATGATCCAGCACCCGACCGATGGCGGCATCCAATTCCTTGCGGATCCGGCGTTGCTGAGCCTTGAGATCGATGAAATCCATGGGTTGGGTCCTCGCATGCGCGCCGTACGGGCCAAGGCGGCGGCCCCGATTAGCACAGCCTGGGCCGACGCCTCCCGATTTTTAACAAAACCCAAACCGCAGAACCTTAGGGCGTGGTTAACCATGTTCTCGCGACCATGGGTCTAGAGCACGATGGCTTTAGGCGAATCGCCTGAACGCTGAATCGTGCTCTGGAAGCCAATATTCAGGGCCTGATTCAGGCTTCAAGATGAAGCCATCAGGCTCTGGGATTCGAGGATCGCCATGTCGGCCGCTCTGCCGCTGCCCGCCGCCATTCCCATGCGCGACTTCCGCTCGCCGATGGCGAATCTCGATGGCAAGACCGTGTTGATCACGGGGGGCACCGGCTCGTTCGGCCGGGCCATGGTCGAGATGGTCTGCCGCCAGTTCACGCCCAAGAAGCTGATCATCTACAGCCGCGACGAGCTCAAGCAATACGAGATGGCCCAGGTGTTCGGGACAGAACACTACCCGTTCATGCGCTACTTCATAGGCGATGTGCGCGACCAAGCGCGACTGGAGACGGCCATGCGGGGGGTGGACTATGTGATCCACGCCGCGGCGCTCAAGCATGTGACCGTCGCCGAGTACAATCCCTTCGAGTGCATCAAAACCAACGTCATGGGCGCCGAGAACGTGGTCAATGCGGCCATCGCCCAACGGGTGAAGAAGGTCGTGGCCCTGTCCACCGACAAGGCGGCCAATCCGATCAACCTCTACGGCGCCTCCAAGCTGGCTTCGGACAAGATCTTCTGCGCGGCCGAGGCCATGGCCGGGGACGCGGGCACGCGGTTTTGCGTGGTGCGCTACGGCAATGTGGTGGGATCGCGCGGATCGGTGGCGCCCTACTTCCAGAAGCTGGCGGCCGAAGGCGCGACGTCCCTGCCCATCACGGACGAGCGCATGACGCGCTTCTGGATCACCCTGGAGCAGGGGGTGAACTTCGTCCTGTCCAGCCTGGAGCTGATGCAGGGCTGCGAGATCTTCGTCCCGAAGATTCCGTCGATGAAGACCACCGAGCTGGCCACCGCCATCGCGCCGCATCTGCCGCATAAGGTGGTGGGCATCCGTCCGGGCGAGAAGCTGCATGAGATTATGGTGCCCGAGGACGACGCCCGCTCCACCGTGGAACTGGACGATCGCTATGTGATCCTGCCCGATGCCTATGTGGCGCGGCGGCGCCACTATCTGGATCACGGCGGCCGGGCGGCGCCGGAGGGCTTCTCCTACGCCTCGGACCGCAACCCCGAAGGCCTGGACGCGCGCGGCTTGCAACTGCTACTGGCCTCAGCCCTCAAGGGTTGAGGCGGGAGCCCCGATGCAGGTCGACACCTTCGATATCCAAGGTCCGCTGTTGTTCACGCCGGCCCGCCATGGCGACGCCCGCGGCTTTTTCTCGGAGACCTTCCGTCAGGACACGTTCGACGCGGCCGTCGGCCCTATCGTCTTCGTCCAGGACAATCACTCCCGCTCGACCCGGCGCGGGGTGATCCGCGGCCTGCACTACCAGGCGCCGCCTTTCGCCCAGGGTAAGCTAGTGCGGGTCACGCGCGGCGCGGTGTTCGATGTGGCCGTGGATATCCGCCACGGATCGCCCACCTTCGGCCGCCACATCACCACGGAGCTGAGCGAGGACAATTGGCGTCAGTTGTGGATTCCGCCGGGCTTCCTGCACGGCTTCTGCACCCTGACCGACGATGTCGAGTTCCTCTACAAGGTCACAGCCTACTATTCGCGCGCGCATGACGGCGGGGTTTCCCCTACCGATCCGGATCTGGGCATCCAATGGCCGCTGAACGGCGCCGAGCCGCTGGTCTCGGACAAGGACGCCAAGGCCCCGCCGCTCAAGCACCTGCCAAAGATTTTCAGCCTTTAGCCGATAAAGCCGGCCCCCGCCGGCAACGAGCACGGTCTTCGTCCGGCCGACGCTCTCGGCGGCGGCCCTTCTGTGGTCAAGTCCATGACGCCCGATCAGATCGTTTCGCTCAGCAGGCGTGTCAGGTATCGGCAATATTCCGAGTTCGGAGTCCGCTCGACCTGCGCGGCGAGATCGCGCGCGCTGATCCAGCCATTGCGATAGCCGATCTCCTCGGGACAGGCGATCTTCAGTCCTTGCCGATGCTCGATCGTTTGCACGAACTGCGCGGCCTGCAGCAGGGAATCCGGCGTGCCGGTGTCGAGCCAGGCGTAGCCGCGTCCCATCTTCTCCACGATCAACGCGCCCTGGTCCATGTAACGGCGATTTACGTCGGTGATCTCCAACTCGCCCCGCGCCGATGGCTTCAGGTTTCGCGCGATGTCAACCACCTGTGAGTCGTAGAAATAGAGCCCGGTCACGGCGATGTTCGACCGGGGCGACGTCGGCTTCTCCTCAAGCGACAAAGCGCGGCCCTCGCGATCCATCTCGATCACGCCATAGCGTTCGGGATCGGCGACCTGATAGCCGAACACCGTCGCTCCGCTTTGGCGGCCCGCGGCGCGGCGCAGCAGATCCTCCAGGCCGTGGCCATAGAAGATGTTGTCGCCCAGCACTAGGCAACTGCCCTCGCCGTCCAGGAACTCCGCCGCGATCAGAAAGGCCTGGGCGATGCCCTCGGGCTTGGGCTGCACGGCGTAGCTCAGGCGCAGGCCCCACTGGCCCCCGTCGCCGAGCATCGACTCCAGGATCGGCGTGTGCGCCGGGGTTGAGATGATCAGAATATCCCGCAGGCCCGCCAGCATCAGGGCGGACAGCGGGTAGTACAGCATGGGCTTGTCGTACACGGGCAGCATCTGCTTCGACAGCGCGCCGGTCAGGGGATGAAGACGCGTACCGCTACCGCCCGCCAGCAGAATGCCCTTCACCGATCAAACCCCGCGTCGCCGGGAGCATCCGTTGCGCCCCTCACCGCCCTGATAGACGGTGTTCTGCTTGCGGTGAACCTCTTTTTGACCGCGCCACAACCCTAGCGTTTGCTGCGACTTTGCCGCTCAAAGGGTCGAACCGGGCGCCGGGCGCGCCATCAGCGCCTCCATGCCGTCGATGTCCACCACTTCGGAGGCGCGGCCATGGTCCATACGCATGACCTTGTTGCATAGCGAGCGGATCATGTTGGGATCGTGCGAGGCGATCACCAGAATATGGGCCTGCTCCACAAGAGACGTCAGACGCAATTGGGCCTGCTGGCGGAAATCGGCGTCGCCCACAGCCAGCCATTCGTCCATCAGCAGAATTTCGGCCTCCACCGAGGTCGCCGTGGCGAACGCCAACCGCGCCTGCATGCCCGAGGAGTAGGTCTTCATCGGCATGGCCAGGAATGGGCCCAAGCCACTGAAATCGGCGATCTCATCGATCTTGGCGCGGATTTCCCGGGGCGATAGTCCCGCCACCAGCCCTCGCAAGCGAATATTCTCCAGTCCCGTGGCGGATGGATCGATGCCCATGCTGAGGTCGAGCAGGGAGGCGATGCGGCCATTGACCTCCACATAACCCTCGTCCGGGGCATAGGCCCCGCACAGGCATCGCAGCAGCGTGGTCTTGCCCGAGCCGTTGGAGCCGATCAGGCCAAGACGATCGCCGGCCTGCAACGACAGGCTGACATGACGCAGCGCCGTCAAGGTATTCTGGTTGGAGTGGTTCTTGCGCGCCAGGCTGCCGCCGATGGCGACCTGCTTAAGGTAGCGCTTGAGCGACTGGGTGTCGGTCCCGATCAGGGGGAAGTGCAGCGAAAGGTCGCTGACGGTGATGTCGGCCAAGATGTCAGCTCACAGGTAGTGGACGACCCGGCGACGGGTCTGGTTGTAGACCAGCACCGTGACGATCCAGCCCACAATGGCGATCGGGACGAGGAAGGTCAGGGTCTGCCAAGGCATGTCCCCGTGCAGCAGGGGCTCGCGCACGCTTTGAATCGAGAAATAGAAAGGATTGGCGGCCACGAAAAGACTGTTCTTCATCGCCGCCGTCGGGGTCCAGAAAATCGGCGACAGAAAGAATACAAGCTGCAGAATCGCGGCCACGATCTGCGGCATGTCGCGGAAGCGGGTGGCCAGCATCGCCAGCAGCAGCCCAATCCAGCTCAGATTGACGAACATCAGCGCCAGACCGACGAAAGCCCACAGCACCTGCGGTCCGGGGAATATCTTGAACCAGAGCAACACCGCCACGATGATCACCACCTGATGGGCCAGGTTGATCGCGTTTCTGGCCAAGGTGCGCAGGATGAACATCGGCAGCGGCAGGGCCGATTGTTTGATCATGGCGCCGCCCATGACGAAGGCGTCGCCGCCCTCGGAAATGGCGGCGCTGAGGAAACCCCACACCACCAGGCCCACAGCCACGAACGGCAGCAAGTCCCTGATCTTCTGATGAAACAGCGCCGCGTAGTTGATGCCGAGGCCAAGAACCAAGGTCATGGTCATCATGGTAATCCACCACGGACCAAGCACAGAGCCTCTATACCGACTAAGAATGTCCTGCCAGGCAAGGCTTAAGGCGAGTGGAAACCTTCTGAAGGCCTCGACAAAATCGCGCCGAGTTTCCGCGAATTCAGAAAAGTAGCTTGTTCGGCCCGATAGGCGCATCAACTCACTTTCAGGGCGGCTGCGGCTGCGTGACCTAGCAGAGGGTCATGGCTTTCACAAGGCCGCATGGCGGCTTGGCGTTGGCGCGGGGCGAGCGCGTTATGCAACCCTCGGGCCCGCGCTTCGCGAGCGTCCGCTACTGCCGGCCAACTACACCACACCCTGCGACGCGACCAAAAAACGACGGCGATTGTCGACCAAGATTCGCTTGCCAAAATCAGTTGAATCTAGTGAGTCAATTTATTGGCGCACGCGTGCCTACCTCATCGGGGGCCTGATTGTATGTCACTTCGAAGCTGTGTGCTGGCGCGCCTCACAGCGGCCTACGCTTGTCCTATCGCGATCCTTTGGGTGAACGTAGCTCCTTCCGACTGCTGTCCATATTCCATGAAACGGTCGCGGCCATCGATTCCCGGTCAAGACTTGTTCGTGTCAATCGAGCGTCCGGTCGTGATTCTTTGCCGCTCCAGCGGCGATGCAGAAACCGCCGAGCGGGCGCGGCTGCAGGAAGGATATGAAGGAGCCCGCAACGAAATGCGAATGCTCACGGCATTACGTTTCTGGCGCGTAAGGAGGCCGCTGCGTGCGCTGAACTGGTGGTTGAGCGCCCTGAGGCGACCGCGGCAATCGCCTCTGACGGACGCGCGATGCGGCGCGCCAACCGCGCCGGCCCCGCCCAAAACATCAGAATCGGCGAGCGTTGGCGCATTGGGTGCGAAGGCGCCTATTCCGAGGGCGCGCGAACTGGGCTGGGTGCGACAAAATCTGTTCCCCGGCCTGCGTGTGGTGATTGTCACTCCAGACATCCACGGTCCTATCTGCAATGGCGGGATTGGCACCGCGTTCGCCGCTTTGGCCCAACAGCTGGCGGAGTGGGGCGTCGACGTAACCATCGCCTATGCACTTGGCATGTATACGGAGAGCGAACCGGTTTCGTACTGGCGGGAGCATTACGCCGGCCTTGGCGTCAAGTTTTTGGCGCTTGACGAGACTCAACTTGAAATGTTCCCGGCCCTTGGAGCCTCTCGCGCCCGCCAATTGCCCTGGCGCGTCTATCGGTGGCTCGAGCGTAACGAAAAGTCATTCGATCTAGCGATTTTTCCGGAATGGATGGGGCTCGCCTACTACGTCCTGACGGCGAAGGGGCAGGGACTGGCGTTTAACGATCTGGTTGTCGCCATCAACACGCACAGCCCTGAGTCTTGGGCGACTGAGGGCAACAGGGCGCTTCCTGACTCCCTTGACGCAGTTGAGCGCGACTTCATGGAACGGGAAAGCGTACGTCGTGCAGACTGGGTGATCAGCCCCAGCCGTTACCTGATTGACTGGATGCGAGGTCGCAAATGGGTGGTGCCGGACCAGTTGCGGATCATTCAAAATCTCATGCCCAACGTGTTGGAGCCTTCTTCGGACAGCTTCCTGATGCAAGCGCAGCCGGCCACAACCATCGTGTTCTTTGGGCGTCTGGAGGTGCGCAAAGGGTTGAAGCTGTTTTGCGATGCCGTCGGCCGGATGGAGGCCGGCGAGCGGAGCAAGTTGCAATCCATACGGTTTCTCGGAAAGGCCGGCGTCGTTTCCGCAGGCTTTAATTCGCTGACCTATATCGCTGAGCGGACACGGGACTGGGGTGTTCGCGTCGACGTCGTGACCGACAAGAACAAGGACCAGGCCTTGAGTGAGCTGCTGCAGCCCGGCGTGCTTGCGGTAATTGCGTCCCTATCCGAAAACTCCCCTTACACGGTTTTGGAATGCCTGCACCATGGCGTGCATTTCGTCGCCAGTCGGGTCGGCGGCATCGCCGAGCTCGTGCATCCAGATGACGCCGATGCGTGTCTCTTCGCGCCAACGCCGCAAGCCCTGTCGAATTGCCTTCAGAACGCCATGACGTATGGCTCCCCATCGGTGCGCATGGCGCAACCGCGGGATGGCGTCAGGGAGCAGTGGAAAGGCTGGCTTCAGGAGGTGACGCAAACACGCCGCGCGCCTGTATTGCCGGCCGATGTCTCCCGGGGTGATATAGAGGGGAAGCCGCTCGTCAGCATTTGCCTTGTCCATTACAATCGGCCGCAATATCTGGCGCAAGCGCTAGCTTCGATCCGGACGCAGTCCTATTCCAACATAGAAGTCGTGCTGGTGGACGACGGGAGTCCGTCAGCGATTGCGCGGCAATTCTTGGACAATTTGGAGCCGGAATTCCGGGCTCGTAACTGGCAAATCATTCGTCAGACCAACAGCTACCTTGGCGCGGCTCGTAACCGAGCGGCTGAAGCGGCGCGAGGGCAGTACTTGATGTTCATGGACGATGATAACATCGCCATGCCGGACGAGGTCGAGACGTTTGTGTCGGCCGCCTTGCGCAGCGGCGCGGATATCCTGACTTGTATGGCGGCGCCGTTCACGGACGAGCCGGAGGCGACGCCATCGCGCCTTTGGCTACCGCTTGGCGGCGCTTCGGGCGCGGGCATCTACCATAACGTTTTTGGGGACGCCAATGCGCTTTGGAAGCGCGACGAGTTTCTGCGGCACGGCGGCCATACGACTGATTACGGCGTGGGGCACGAGGACTGGGAGCTGTTTGCTGAAGCGGTCCTCACGGGGGCGTTACTTGAGGTCGTGCCTAGGCCTTTGTTCTGGTACCGCGTAAGTGCCGACTCGATGTTGCGCACGGGCAATAAGTGGGAAGATCATGCACGCAGCGCACGCGCTTATCTGCGACATGATCCGAGTGGACTAGGCATGGCGGCCGCATACGCGGCGTTCTTGCAGCGCTCGAGAGAGGTCGACGAAAAGCGTTGGGCGCGCGAAAATACAATCGGTCTTCGCTTATTTCGCGCGATCCGCATGGCTAGTGATCAGTCGTTACGCGCCAAATTCGTTAGCGCTTGGCACCGGCATGGCTTTCGAAACGCGACTAATCGCGCCTTGGTAAAAGCGGGAATGTCCGTTCAAGCTATGCGGCGGGGCGAGTCCTCGGCCAAGCATACGCGGGCAGCATCACGGGGACGCCTCAAAAAGCCCGAACGGCTGGATCTGCGGTGGGAGCAGGGGCCGCCAGCGATCAGTGTTTTCATCGGCCGTGTCTCCGGCGAACCCCTGTCCGACAGCATGGCCGCTGACTTCGCCCTTATCGGCGCCCTGGCGGCGGCGGGGGCTCCAGTACGGGTTATCGCGACGGATGTGTCTCCGGGGCCATCGGAGCTGCAGTTCCGCATGCTTCTGCAGAGCCGCTTCAGCCTGCCCAGGAAGGCGCAATGTCGCCTCCAGGTTCTGGACGGCGCCGCCATGCCGGCGCTCTGCAGCAAGGACGATGTATTCGTTACGACCGATCAGAATATAGCGCTTTGGCTCGCCAAGGCGCTGGGCGAGTGCGCCACACCGGTCACCGCGCCTGCGGCGGGATCGGCGGCCCTTGGCCCTTGGCCGAGCGACGGGAGGGGCTTGGCGGCGTTCGAGGCGGGCGGGTCGGCCCGCATCGAGCCGATCCAAGACTTCGTCAATGCCGCCCAGCGCCTGGTCGAAGATTTTCAAAGTCGTCAATCCAGCGTCCGGGATCAACCGCCATACGGTCAGGGTTTCCGCCTTATTTCCGATTGTGGATTGGGCTATCGGGTGTTGAAGCCCGTGGCGGCCGACTGGATTGGTCGCCGCGCGTGCCTGTTCGTCCATTTCGACCCGGACGACCGCATCGATCCCTATGTGGTCCACTATTTGTCAGCGCTGAAGCGCTCCGGTGTGGACCCGATCCTGATTTCCTCTTCCGAATTGGATGCTGCCGCCGTAGCCGAAGTCGAGCCTATCCTGGCGGGCACCGTGTGCCGACAGAACTTGGGCCGGGATTTCTCTGGCTGGGCGTTGGCTCTGGAGCTCTTTCCGCAACTGCTCAACTGCGATGAGGTGATCATCGCTAATGACAGCGTCTATGGACCGGTCGGCGACCTGGGCACCCTGTTTGGACGGATGCAGGCGGTTCCATGGGACGTCTGGGGCGTGGCCGAAAGCCTTGAAATCGAGCGGCATTTTCAAAGTTGGTTTGTCTGCTTCCGCCAGGCGGCGCTGCGTTCGGAGACCTTCAGATCATTCTGGGGGGGCGTGCTCCCGCTTAACGACAAGACTGCCATCATCGAGAACTACGAAGTACCCATAGCGCGCATGTTCAAGTCTCAAGGGTTCGAAGTGGGGGCCGTGGTTGGCTGCGGGCAACTGAAGGCGCGCGTCGGCAACCCCACCTTGCACCCCTGGCGAAACCTCCTCGATCTGGGCGTGCCTTTCGTGAAAGTGCAGCTTTTGCGGGACAATCCCCTGAACACGGACCTGTCCGGGTGGATCAGTGAAGTCTCCAGACGCGGCTATCCCCCCCGCTTGATCCTCGACCATCTCCGCCGCGTGGCGGGAAAAGGGGCCGCAGCGCTTCAAACGCGCTAGTGCACTGACTCAGACGGAAGGTGCAGGCAAGCTGCTGAGTTTGTCGAGGATGGCGTTAGCGGGCTTGGTCCGCAAGGTGATAGGCAAGGAACGTACAAAGGGGCAGGCCTGGCGATGGCCTGGGTCGCGGACGTGGTGCTTTGAGGCCATCAGCAGATTAAATAATATGTCTTGCAAAAGACTGCCGCCCGCACCAACATATTGGCCATGGGCGACCTGGCTATTATTTCGAATAACTGCTGGGGCGCAGACTATTACCGCGAGCGCGGGTTGCCCTATAACACCCCGACCGTTGGACTGTGGTTCTACCCAGACGACTATCTGGCGTTATTGAGCGACTTGCGCCGGACGCTGGCCCGGCCCCTCACCTTTCGGTCAGGGTCAAGTCACGGGCCGCGTCCCTATCCGGTCGGGTTGCTGGGCGACATTGAGATTCAGTTCATGCACTACGCCAGCGAGGACGAAGCGCGGGCGAAGTGGGAGCGCCGCGTCGCCAGGCTTCCGGCCAATGACGAGGACTTGCTCATCAAGATCTGCGACCGCGACGGATTCACAGCGGCGCATTTAGCCCAATTCGACGCGCTGCCCTTTGCCCAGAAGATTGGCTTCTTGAAGGAGGGCCGCTTTGATGCGCCATACCCTTGGGCGCGCACCGTCGCCTGCGACAGTGAAACTGTCCCTGACGGCCTGACCCTTTGGCAAATCACTGGCCAGACCGTTAACTTCCGCTCCCCTATCGCCCCCTTCACCCTCCACAAAGAGTCCTTGCGCGACAGCCTCAGGTCCCGAGAGATCGCCTTGATAGACTTGCCCGCCGCGTGCTCCCGGCGGATCCGAACCACCGTCTCCACTATCAACATCCCGATCTTGACCGCCTGGCTGAACCCAAGCGGCCGTGCCTAAACCATCGGAATGAGGGGTCCCTCTTCGGCGCCTATCACCCCGTTAGGGGGTCCTTGTTCGGCTCTGACTCAATCTTGATGAAGTTGCGGCGCCGACTCCCTTCGACAGCAAGGGAATCAGTCCATGGTAGCGATCGCTACGACCATCCACACTCATTCCGGCCGGCTTTGTGCTGGTCGATACCCAAGTCGAGGTCGGCAGTG